>Ga0164318_10003899_pt1 | contig 14218 bp, 12 predicted proteins | sample GuaBasSedimGuay9_FD_113734 | JGI IMG/M metagenome (GOLD analysis project Ga0164318, IMG submission 113734) | Subseafloor sediment microbial communities from Guaymas Basin, Gulf of California, Mexico - Guay9, Core 4571-4, 0-3 cm | ecosystem: Environmental > Aquatic > Marine > Hydrothermal vents...
CCGTCGGCAAGCCCGCGCGAACCGAAACTCACCTTTGTCCCTTCAGGCACACCTTCGATAAGCACCTGAAAGCCCGGTCGACCGCCGCGCGGGGCGAGCAAGAAAGCTGCTCTGGTGGGGTTTGCCCTAGTTTTGCTATCGGTGTATAGCCAGTCGAGCGAATCGAATATGTCGTAGCGCATCTGTTCCTCCTTATCTTTATTGTGTGATGCAGATTGGCGTAGATACTCCAACTTTCGAACACTGTCTTTGTAACCGGTTCCTCAAAGTTCCACAACGGACTATATTTCTACCTGAGGTAATGCCTTTCGACCTTCTGAAGAGCAGCAACCGTATCCTCAACCTCTTTGTCTCCCCATCCTTCGTGGAGATAAAGCGTCATATGGTTTCGAAGGGCCCTCTCAGCATTGGGACAAGTTCCTTCATAATCAATATACCTCCCGAACGGACAAGACCACGGACAATGGGAGTTCCCATAGGTATTTTTGTGGCGAATCCAGGTCTGTTCGTACATCACTGTTGTGTAGTGAGCACCTACAGGAATGCCTTCGGCTGCAAGCGCTTTAGCACACTGCTCTTTGTTAACCTTCATCTTGGCACTGTCGTAGTGAAGGAAACAGAACCAGGGATTGGGCTCGGCACCGTCAATGGTCTTCCACAGTCTGAAAGCCTTCAATCCTTCCATAGCTTTCTGCAACTTCTCCAGTACCATTCGTCTTCTGTCAACTCGGCTTCTCAATTTCCTCAGTTGCACTCTTCCTATGGCCGCTTGCAATTCTGTCATCCTGTAGTTCATTCCCAGAAACAGATTAGTGGGATCATCCGAGTTGAAGGGTTTACCTCGGTCAGCAAAACGCTTGGCATTCCAGTAAAGCTCTTCGTCATTGGTGACCACCATTCCCCCCTGGCCACCGCTGGTAGTATGTTTTCCTGCCATCAGGCTGAAGGCACCCAGATGGCCGATGGACCCAACATATCTACCATTGTATTTTGCGCCGTGCGCCTGAGCACAGTCTTCAATAACTATCAAATTGTGTCTGTTTGCCAGTTCCATAATGGGATCCATATCACAAGGTTGCCCTGCCAAATGAACCGGAATGATCACCTTAGTCTTTTTGGTAATCATTTTCTCAACCGAAGCTGCGGTAATATTCAAGGTTTCGTAATCGACATCGGCGAAGATTGGGATGCAATTCTGCATCAGGATAGGGGCCACCGTACCTGGGTCGGTAATGGGACTGGTGATTACCTCAGTACCAGGATCTAATCTTAATGAGCCTAAAGCGGCGTGAACAGCCGCTGTCCCAGAGGTAGTAGGCGTAGCAAACTTCACCTTAAAGAAGGCAGCAAATTCCTGTTTGTAAGCCTCTACCTCTGGACCAGCCCCGTAGAGATCTATCGCCTCTGGGCCGGTCATCGTCTTTTCGATCACGTCTAAGACAGCCTCCCTTTCCTTATCGTCGAATAAGATTCGGGGAGGGAAAGGCTTCTCTCTGACTGGCTTGCCTCCTGCTACTGCTAATTTGTCCATCGTTCTTCTCCTCGAATATTATGCTTTGATGTTGGATATTGAGAGCAATGATGTTGCGGCAAAGTGGACCAATCCGAAGGAGTTGTCCAAGGGATTGTGAATAGGTCACAGACTTATCTGAGCGAAGCTGGAAATATGTATCCTCGTCCACTGGCCGCGGGGCCAGACCGACATCTAAAGCCCGTCCAGCGGGCTAAGTGTGCATGAGGAGTCCGTCCCTGATCCAAATCTCCCACCTCGGTGACGCGAGTAGGAACACCGAAAAGTCCGCACCCCCCAACGCCGCTGGAGCACAAGGGTTCTCCAGTCTCAGAAATTTCTAAGGTGTTTATTTTGTGCTCCTTCTTGTCAACCTTTATCGAGGTCCTTCTATGCAAACGCATTGACTCAATTGACCTAAGCAAAGCAGAACACTTTATCCAAGTTAAAGAACAATGAATGTTTCGGCCTGCATTTTCCTTTTCTATTTGGGAAAAGATGTAAAAAAAATCGGTCAGTCCCACCACTGACCAAGGCCATGACAGTCCTAAATCCCTAATCCTGAACTTTCACAAAAATATTGCAGTTGGAAGCATACCGAAAGATCCCTTGCCTTATTAACTTATCTCAGTTTCTCAAGAAAATAGGTGAGGAGCAGATTAAGAACGAACGCCAGCTACAGGCCAAATCCAGAACATGCAGTCTGCTAATCTGCCCAGAAGTCTTGCTCTCACATAGCCTGACCCCCGGCCATCCTAACAATCTAGTCCACATCATAAGCTGGTGTCTAACGAATATCAGGTCTTCTTCACCTTCGGGTTCTTCTCAACCATCTCTATGTCTGCCGGAGTGAGTTAAATCACCTTGACTGGAAACTGCTCCTAGAGCTTGCCCAAAATGTCACCACATAAGGCAGAATAGCCTCAGGGACTTTCACGGTAGTAGAGACGTGGTATGGTCTCTTTGAGCACTCTGCTTGTCAATCGGCAGGGTGGGCTGAAACTCGTCTGGTGGTCTGGTACGATGCCGCTTCGGCGGAAAATGAAACAACCGCAACTTTACTTCTCATCAGCCAAGTCGCAGAAGTGGCACAGACAGTGATAGGTGCTCGGGGCGTTGAGCAGGCTCTGGAGCCGGCCGTGAGGCTCGATGCCCCTATCGGCGCACGTCGGCACTAAGACAACGCGGTCGACAGTGCGATCAATACAAAATTGTCCTGGCGCACGGAAAGCTGAGAATTGCGTAGCTCAATATTGTGGGCCAGAGCGACACACCAACCCTCAATCTCCACGACGAAGTCGGAACTAACCTCTGATACCGACAACATGACTCCAGCGCTTGGAGTTATCCCGATAGGTCAGACGCAAAACGCGACCTGTGCTCACCTTGTCCATCGGCTGAGCATAGATGCGCCAATTGTAGATAGCAAACTCATCGACATCAGAGATATAGAGGTCGACAGCGCGGTATCCCAGACAAAACGGCACAATTCAAAGCAACGACCTACGTGTCTTTGAAGTCAGCAGCGGGCTTACACGCCTCCAAGAAGAATCTGCGTACACCTCCGATGCGGAAGCAACAGTACGAGGCCTTCTTGCTACTGCCCAACCTGATGGTAGCCTCCTGGACAATATGCCCGTAGGCTCAGGCCTGGAGAGCCTTGTCGGAAACACCCCAACCCGACCCGTCAAAGAAGGACTCGATGGATCCTCGGCACACCTGAGCTTCGTTGTACACCTGACTGCGTTAGGATTGAATATTCGGTCCGAACCGCTCGATTGAATCAAGGATTGTCTCAGGTACAGTCTCCGCTTGTGTGCCATTGAGTCGGTCAGTCTGCTTTGCTTCTTTAGCACCGACTGAGCTTCTCTGCGATTTCCTCACAAAGAAGTGATGCTTCTTTCCTGGTTGGAGCTTCGGCAATTATTCTTAAGAGCGGTTCGGTGTTAGATTTTCTCACATGAATCCAGCTATTTTCACGAATAATCTTCACCCCGTCAGAGGTATCTAAGAGTTCACTGCTGTATGCATTCTTAATACTCTGAAGCGCTTTTTCTTTATCCAGGTTGGGTCTCTCGAACTTCCGTTTTACGATAGAGTAGCGAGGTATTGAGGCAACCAGTTCAGACACTTTTTTGTCCTGTTCTGCCATAAGTTGAAGCACCAGGGCCATTCCCACCTGAGCATCACGGGCCAGATGGAAATCCGGGAATATGACGCCGCCGTTGCCCTCTCCTCCAATAACCGCTCCTGTTTGTTTCATCTTTTTCACCACATTTATCTCACCCACTGGGGTTCGCACCGCTTTCAAGCCGTATTCAGCGGCTATATCATCGATCATGCGACTGGTGGAGAGGTTTGCCACTATCGGCCCCTTCTCTCTGCTGAGCACCAATTTCACCGCCAAGGCCAGGGAGTATTCTTCGCCGATGGCTTCTCCCTGTTCGGAGACAATGGCCAGGCGGTCAACGTCCGGGTCGTTGGCAAATCCCACATCTGCCCGGTGCTCTTTCACTGCCTCACACAGTTGCGTCAGATTCTCTGGGACCGGCTCGGGGGAGTGGGCAAAGAGACCGGTAGGCTGGGCGTTAAGCGTTACGACCTCACAGCCTAACTTGCGAAGCAAAACAGGACTGATAACTCCTCCAGCCCCATTGCAGGTATCCAGCACCACTTTGAATCTCTTGCTTCTGATTAACTGAAGATCAAGCACATCCAGGGCCAGCACCCTCTCGATGTGTGCTTCAACGGAGCCGCTTTCGATGCTCATCTTCCCCAGACTCTCCCAGTCTGCCCTTCTAACCTCGGAGGAGTTGAAAATCTGGAGAACCTCCTCTCCTTGCTCTTTATCTAAGAAGATCCCTTCCGGGCCTACAAATTTGAGTCCGTTGTAGACAATAGGATTGTGGCTGGCAGTAATGATAACTCCTCCTGCTGCTTTTCTTTCTTTCACTGCCAGCTCAAGGGTGGGAGTGGGGCATAGTTCCAGGTTGCCCACGTCCCTGCCTACAGAGAGCAATCCGGCAGTGGCTGCCAGGGTCAACATCTGCCGGGAGGTGCGAGAGTCCCCTCCCACCAAAACTTTGCCCTTGCCGCACCACTGGCCAAAGGCGGCACAAAATCGGCACACCACCTCAGGGGTGAGTCCTTGTCCAATCACCCCCCTTATGCCTGAAACACCAATCATCAATTGGTTCATAGCTCTAATACCAAAACAGGACTCAAGGTCCTGATAAAAAGCTCACCTCCCCTCGGATTTCTGTACTATTCCAATGTGCAAAAGGGCTATTCTATTTTTGCTCACAATAGCGCTCAATGATCTTCTGGATAATTCCTCTAGTTGAGACACCGGGGATCTGTTCGATTCGCACCACCTTGCCTCCGGCTCTGCGTACTGTGTCTCTGCCCACGATTTCATCGAGCTTCCAATCCGCTCCCTTTACCAGGATATCGGGAACAAGTGTCTCTATGATGTGAGCTGGGGTCTCTTCTGGGAAGGGGCAGACATAGTCAACCGCCTCCAAAGCGGCCAGCACAGCAGCACGGTCTTCCTGACAGTTAATCGGCCTCCTGTTCCCTTTCACGCGGCGTACGGACTGGTCGGTGTTAAGTCCGACAATGAGGACATCACCCAGTTGCTTGGCCTCTTTTAGATACTCTATATGACCCCGATGGAGAATGTCGAAACAGCCGTTGGTAAAGACGACCTTAAGGCCCTTCTTTCTCAGATCTTCCCTGATTTTCACCAACTTCCGCAGTTCAACAACCTTTCCCATAAGCTCCCCTGTTCCTCTGTCATCTGACGACTCTCAGGCCAGCCCCTTTCAGTTGAGCCTCCACCTCCTCTAAGGTGCTCCAGTTGAAATCACCGGGGATGGAATGTTTAAGCGCTGAGAAAGCGTCCCCGTACTGAACCGCCTTCTGCACGTCTTTGTTGAACTTCAGATAGCCGTAGAGAAAGCCAGCGGTGAAGGAGTCTCCGCCCCCGACTCTATCAACTATCTCCAATTCATAAGTCTTATCTCTATAAATCTTGCCTGCCTTGTATGCAATGGCGGTCCAGGTATTCTTCCATACTGATATGTTCCCCCGCAGAGTGATAGCCACTGTCTCTAAGGAGAATCTCTCCGCCAGTGTGGCGGCCACCTCCTCGTAGGTATCGGCAGTTATGCCAAACACCCTCTGGGTGTCCTCTTCGGTGGTGAACAACAGATCGGTGTACTCCATAACCTTGGTCATCGTCTTATTGGCCTGCTGTTGTGACCAGAGTTTTGCCCGGTAGTTTAAGTCCACGCTCACGAGACAGTTCACCTCCCTGGCTGTTTTCAGCGCTTCCAGGGTGGTTTCAGCGGCCGTAGGGCTCAGGGCCGGGGTGATTCCGGACAGGTGAAACAGCCGGGTCTGCCCCAAGATCCTCTTCCAGTCTATCTCTCCGGGGCGGACGGTGCTGATGGCCGAGCCGGAGCGGTCGTAGACCACTCGACTGGCACGGGGGGAGGCGCCAAATTCGAGATAGTAGATGCCGACCCTCCCTTCATCTGTCCAGAGGATATGTTGGGTATCTACTCCTTGTTCACGATTTTTGTTCTCCACCATCTTACCCAGAGGGTTGCGGGGCAGCTTGGTCACAAAGGCGGTCTTCAGACCCAGGCGGCTGGCAGCCACTGCCACGTTCATCTCGGCACCGCCAATCTGCACATCAAAGTTAGTGGTCTGTTCCAGCCGTCTGAAATTCGGCGGCGAAAGCCTCAACATCGCTTCCCCAAAAGTCACCAAATCGTACATTCTCTTTCTCCCTGTGCTACAGAATTAGATTAAGTCACCTTAGAGACACTGTTAAAGGAGCTCCTCTCCCTTTGTTTTCGTGTTAATACCAATATCAGAGGTCTCTTAGAATGTACCAAAAAGCTACCTGAGTAGTACCTCCTTCCCCGTCTCGGCCGATTCGTAGATGGCATCCAGTATTCGGGTGATTTCCAGTCCCTGCTCGGCAGTAGCCGTCGGCTCCTTGTCCTGGAGAATGCATTCAACAAAATGGGCAACCTCACCGTCGTAGCCGCTTATCTCCGGGAGCCGCGGTTCTAAGTCAACCAGCTTGCCGTGTTTCTCTGTATATATTTTCAGAGGGGGAAAATCTGCACCGCCCTTGGTTCCAAAAAGCGATGAGTAGACTCTGTCACCACTTATGTTGGAGACCCAGCTGGTCTCTAAGAACACAGTGGCTCCTGTCTCAAGCCGGACAAGGGCACACGCCAGATCCTCTACATCAAGGGTTCCCTTTTCCAGGGGATACAGGTCTGTAAACTTAGCATAAGTGGAGCCACTGGCCGAGACTGCCCGGGGATTGCCCATAAGCCAGAGTACCAGATCAAGCATATGAACACCCAGGTCGATAAGCGGTCCGCCACCGGATTTTGCCTTGGTGGTGAACCACCCGCCCAGGCCAGGGATACCCCGACGTCTCAACCAGCCTGTCTTGGCATAGTAAATCTCGCCCAACTCTCCAGCCTCGATGTATTTTTTAAGCCATTGAGAATCGTTCTGGAAGCGTCTGCAGAAGGCCATCATCAATTTCCGGCCGGTCTGTCTGGCTGCCTTAACCATCATTTCCGCTTCTTGGGTGTTCATAGCCATTGGTTTCTCACACAGCACATCTTTTCCGGCCTGAAGGGCAGCCACTGTGATCTCGGCATGGAGGAAATTGGGAGTGCACACCGAGACCGCATCGATCTGTTTTAGGTCCAGAAGCTTTCGGTAGTCGCTGAAGGAATGGGCAATTCCGTACTCCTCTGCGATCTGCTTCGCCCGTTTCGAGTCTAAATCAACCACTGCCACCACTTCTACCTCAGGCAGTTTCTGATATGCCCTTATATGATAACTTCCTATGCCAGTGCCTATAACGCCGACTCTTATCTTATGTTGTTTCACCATTCTCTCTCCTGCTAAAAACTCCTATTTCGACAGTTTCGATAGAAGCTGGTCAATTTTCTATTGTTTTCCCTCTACCCTTGGGGCAAGAGGGCCTCTGGCCTCGATACCATCAATCCCGTTGGCCTCTGAGGAGGATTAGCCTGAGAAGCTGTAAGGCGGCCATTGCGGCCGCTGCCAGATAGGTCCAGGCAGCTGCGTTCAAGACCTTGCGGGCTGCTGTCAGCTCGTTTGGTGCCAAAATTCCCTCTCTGTTCAAAAGCGCTAAGGCCCTCCGGCTGGCATCCAGCTCCACTGGTAAGGTGACGACGTGGAAAACCACCGCCAAGCTGAACAGGATAATCCCTGCGTCCATTAGCACCTTGAGCGGCCCTGAGAAGAGGAATCCGAGGATAAACAGCGGAAAGGCGAGGCTTGACCCGAAGTTGGCCACCGGCACAAAACTGTTTCTGAACATCAAAGGGGAATATCCTACCCCATGCTGGATGGCGTGCCCGCTCTCGTGGGCAGCTATCCCAAGGGCGGCAACAGACCTTGAGCTGTAGACATCCTCAGAGAGCTTTAGCACGCCGGTTCTGGGGTCGTAGTGGTCGGAGAGTACCCCCGGAATTCTCTCTATTCTCACCTGGCTTAAGCCGTTGCGGTCAAGTAGGTTCCGGGCCACCTGGGCACCGGTCATCCCTGAACCGGAACGGACCCGGCTGTATTGTGCATACGCGCCCTTCACCTTTGACTGCGCATAGACAGCAAGGATCAAGGCCGGGATTAAGAGAAGAAATGTCCAGTCCCAGAAGAAAAACATCGCCAATCACCCTCCTTCTGAAACAAAGTGTAGTTTAACCCAGATTCAGAAAAGCCCCTCTGAAGATTTTTCCATCTCTTGCCTAGATTCTGCTGAAGAACGGCAATTTCGCAGAAAACGTCCTCCATTCCACCTTCAAAACTGATTGTAGGAGGCGTCTCCAGACGCCGATGGAATCGGGCTCTGGAGGGCCCTCCCACAGGAATGGAAATCTGAAGTGAGTCCACAGTGCCGGCAACAGCTCCATTTTCCAAGAGAACCTACACCTGTGTCAAATAAGCCAGGGTTTGACTCCGTAAGTTTAAGAATCACATCCTGGGGGTGTACCAAAAGTTAATCATTTAAGATACCAGCAAAGAAGGCAACGGGTGCTCAACATGGGCAACATTTTTATAAATAGATGATTACCCTTTTGCGACCTTTGCGACTTCTTGGCGAACTTTGCGGTTAAAAAATGCCTTTTGATACGTCCCTTCTTGTCTGTTTCCATAGGGACAAAATATTTATAGCAAATAGGATCAACCATTCATTCGAAGTCCTTTTAGGCACGATACGTTCACTTTTCCGAATCTGGGTTTAACAAAAGTTATCATAGCTATTACAAGTTTCGCCTATGACGCCACCTGCCGTATAGCTAAGCCCAGAGCTCTCCTTTCCTGACGCCATATCCTCTGACGAACTCGGCCGAGCTCATCGGTCGCCTATCCTGGGGTTGAAGCTGGCTGAGAAACAATGCTCCCTGCCCTGTAGCTATCCAGATGCCATCTTTGGGATCGGCCCTGAGTATTTCCCCGGGGGCGCCTTTTTGGGGAGCGGTCAGTGCCGATGCCCGGTGGATTTTCAGAACAGATCCCTTTCTGTGCGTGAAGGCACCCGGTCGGGGGTTAGTGCCCCGAATAAGGTTTCTAATCTGCTCAGCGGGCTTTGACCAATCAATGCGGGCGTCTTCCTTCTTTAACTTAGGGGCTTTGCTCGCTCCCTCTCTTGGTTGTGGTCTTCGGGGGAAATCGCCGGATTCCACCAAGGAAACAGTTTCGGACAACAGCTCAGCCCCAAGAGACATCAGCCTGTCGTGGAGCTCGCCGGCAGTCTCTTCCTGGCCAATGGGTACCGCTCGCTGCAGGATAATGTCCCCGGTGTCTACCCGGTCGTCGATGAAGAAAGTGGTCAGTCCTGTCTGCTTTTCACCGTTTATTATGGCCCAGTTTATGGGGGCTGCTCCCCTATATTTAGGCAGAAGAGAAGCGTGTAGATTAATCACCCCTCGGGGCGGGATAGTCAGCACCTGCGGAGGCAGGATGCGAAAGGCCACCACGACAATCAACTCCGGGGACATTTGTCTCAAGCTTCTCACGAAATCCAGGTCCTTCAGGTCCTCTACGGTCAGGACCCGCAGCCCCTTTGTCATGGCCTCCTTCTTCACAGGGGAGGGAACAAGATGTTTCCCCCTGCCCCTGGGCCTGTCCGGACGGGTCACCACACCCACTATCTGGTGGCCATCTTCAAGCAGCTTTCTCAGACTGGGCACAGCGAAATCCGGAGTGCCCATAAAGACCAGCCTCATCTTCGGTCCTTCGTTTTCACCAACCCAGCGATAGAGCTTTTAGAGACCTCCACCTTTATATTGTCCGCAATCTTCAGAACAACTATAGAGTTATCGTCTTTCATCCCAACAATTGTACCGTAAAGCCCACCTACTGTCACTACTCTGTCCCCCTTGGACAGGGAGTTGAGCATTGCCTGATGGGCCTTCTGTTTCTTCTGCTGAGGGAGGATGAGCAAAAGGTAAAAAACGAGAAAAATCAGAATAAACGGGATTAGGAAAGCAAATCCCCCTCCCCCACCTGTTGTCCCTCCCTGTGTTCCCATGGCATAAACTTCTGTGATCAAATCGCACCTCCTTTGGGTTAGTTCTGCTTCTTCTGGATGTTGCATTTAGAAACCAAAGCGCAGTGAGCTCCAAACAATTTTACCTTGCCCATAGCATATTCTCCGATCTAACCGCAAAGAGCCCAAAGAAGACGCAAAGGTCGCTGAGAGAACTTCTTTGCTGCTCATATCGAACCGCGCAGCTTCAAACACACGGCTCAAGGAGAACGGTGCTCAGTTAGAGAAGAAGCCGTTATCCTCTATCATCTACATTCAAAACTTTGCGTTCCCTGCGCCTACTCTGCGGTTATTGCCTTCACTACCTCCTGGTAATCGCTGAAGTCGGGGAAAAGGAAATCTGGCTTATGTTTCCGAAGCTGAGTCAGTGAGGTCCACCCGGTAGCGACGGCGACAGTGCGGGCACCGATGGAGCTGGCACATCTTATGTCGTGAAGGGTATCCCCGATTATCACCACATCTCTGCCTTGAAAAGTTTTTTTGAACTGCTTAGAGGCTCTCTCTACAGCTATCCTGGGTAGCTTGTATCTGTCCGCTGAGTCGTCACCGTAAACACCCATCCGGAAAAATTTCCCCAGTTGAAAGGCTCTCAGTTTTATCCAGGCCCCCTCTTTTATATTTCCGGTAAGCAATCCCAAGAACATCCCCTCTGTTTCAGCCAGTGTGGAGAGCAACTCTTTTACACCTGGATAGAGCCTTAATTGGCTCCTGGACAGTTGCTGCCGAAGTCGCCGGAGGTATCTGGCGAAAAACAGGTCTAGATTCCGTTCAACAACATCTTCGGAAACTCCTTCTTCCAGCAAAAGCTCTCTCACGATCTGAGGGTCGGTCTTGCCCCCAAAGGGAAAATTATCGGCTGAACCACAGGTGCCATAGACCTCTACCAGGGCCTCTTTTATCGCCCTGCGTCCAGCTCCGCCAGTGCTCAACAGCGTGCCGTCTATGTCAAACAACGCTAACCGGCAAATCTTCATCTGAGTCATTCCTTCTATTTCTTTCCTAATGCATCTTTAATCTTTCTCTTTAAGCCTACCTTCTCTTCCTTAGTTATCTCTTTTAAGGACAGCACTACATATGAAATCTCTCCATCGGAGCGATGCACCATGGCTGTGTTAACTAAAACTGTTTTTTGCGTGGGTCGCTCCAAACCCACAGAGATTTTCACCTCTTTGCCGGCAATCTTCTTTCGGCCGGTGAATGTTTCTGTAACTAAATCTCTCAATTGCTTATCTATTGCGGCCACTTCCGACAGTGGTTTTTCCACAGCACTGTCCATGGAAAGTCCGAAAAACCGGAGGCAAGAGTTATTTATGAGGTTGATCCTACCCTCGCTGTCGACAATAATAACCCCTTCTGGCAGAATGTCTAACAAAGCTTCCAGTTTCTCTTTCTCTTCTGTAATCTTTTGCACCTTCAACTGGTCGAAGGTTTTCATCTGAACCAGTAACCTGTCCAAACTCTGCCCCAGTTCTCTTATCTCGTCTCCGGGTTTCAACCCTGTTCTCTGGCTCAAATCGCCGTCTAGAGCTTTTTGAAGTACATCGCTTATCTGTTGCACCGGGCGGGCAACTTTCCGAGCCAGGACCACGCTGAAAAACAATGTGGCTATCAGGACCAGAAGGGAGCCCACCCAGATAGTCCTGACGGTTTTTGCTGCCATCCCCTGGCTGGCCTGTATCCTTGATAGCAAGTCAATCATTCTGCTTTCGGACGCAGCAGCTATCGTTTTCCGAATTTCCTCCCTCAGCTCGGACAGTTGGAGAGAGATCTGCCGCCCTTGAGTTGTCCTACCCCTGTCTATGTTACCCACCATCGTGACCAGGAGTTGGTTGTACTGGCGAGCAGACTTTAACAGCTCATCCCTGGTCTGACTATCTTCCCAGTTGGTTATGCGCTTTTCGAACTCTACTATAGATTCCTGCGTCTGTTCTGCGTATTCCCTTTTCCTAGTTATCAGAAAATTTCTCTCAGCCTTTTCTGCTCTCCACAAGAGTCGTTGGAGGGACTGCAGGGTTTGGAGGGTAGAGAGCTCAGCCTGAGAAGCAGTTCTGTATTCTTCGTTCACCCTTTTGATATAGAGACACGCCTCAGTGGCAACGAACAGCACGACACTGAGGATCACAATTAGATTTAATTGAACATATCTTCTTAGAGACAGACTCATCTGTTTTTATCCCTCGGCTAACCTTTGGATTTTTTCGTCAGGCCCTATCACCACCAACAGGTCGTTCTCTTCTATTCTATCCTCTGGGGTGGGCAGGTCATTCACCTGGACTTTGAAACTGCTTTCCCCGGTTTCAGTTACAATGGGAATCTTCTTGTGGATAGCGATGATGTTCAGGCCAAATCTAGCTCTAAAGTCCAGCTCTCGAATCGTCTTGCTAATGAACTCCTTTCGAGGACGGATCTGTGCCAGGCTGTGACCAGTCTGCAGGGTAATCTGTTCGACAACATGGGGAGCTAAGAGACTCTTAGCCAGTTGTTCACCCATCTGGTCTTCAGGGTAGACCACCTTTTCAGCGCCCACTTCTTTGAGGACCAGCCCGTGTATCTGGGAGGTAGCCCGTGCGATTATCCTTTTCACCCGCAGGCGTTTCAACAAGGCGGTGGTCAGGATGCTGGCCTCAATACCTTCCCCAATGGCCATAACTACAGCGTCCATATCTTGAAGTCCTAAGGAACGGAGTGCCCTTTCGTCGGTTGAATCTAAACAGATAGCCTGAGTAACTTGATCCTTAATCTGTTCTATCACGTCGGGATTGCTGTCGACAGCGAGCACCTCTGCTCCCTTTGCTGCCAGAGTGGTGGCCACTTTGAAGCCGAACTGTCCCAGTCCAATCACTGCAAATTGCATTTCCCAACACCTCCCCTGCTTTTTACACCGTACTCATCTTCATAAATATCATTGCGCAATCTGTTGGCAAGAGATCTTCTGGCTGCACCCGAGAACGACCCCCGTAATTGAGAACTAAAATAGTAAGCCTTCACAAGAATGATTTACCACCCCGTAGAACAGATTGGAGAAGTGCTAAGGTCTTTTTCTCCCCTTCACCCTCTCATCCCCTCTCTCCTTCTATCCCACCATCACTCTTGCCTCAGGGTATGAGATGCCAGGAGGTCTGCTCCGTCGTCCTACCGCAAAGGCCACTGTAAGGGGTCCAATTCTGCCTGCAAATATTAAGAAGGCGATGGCAAGCTTACCCGTGAGAGTCAACTTAGGCGTTATTCCCGTCGAGAGCCCGACAGTCCCAAACGCCGATACCGCCTCGAAGAGTAGCTGAATAAAATTCGCTTTTTGGGTTGCTAACAAAGGGAACATCAACAAACAGACCAGAGCGGCTGAAAGCAGAGTGACACATACAGCTTTCCGCACTACATCCAGTGGAGCGGTTCTATTAAACAGCTCTATCTTCTCCTGACCTCTGAACATCGCCCGGACAAAAAGCACCAATATTCCCACAGTGCTGGTTTTTATCCCGCCTCCGGTAGAGCCCGGAGAGGCCCCGATGAACATCAAGACCGCAATTATGAAGAGAGTAACATTGGTTAACTTGCCAATATCCAAGGTATTGAATCCTGCAGTACGGGCCGTTACCGACTGGAAATATGAGCAGAGGAGCCTCTTGGTCCAGGGGACACCCTGAAGGCAGTTGTGGTATTCACCGAAGAAGATGGCCAAGGTTCCCACCAGTAAAAGAAGAGCAGTTACTGTGAGAACCAGTTTGGTGTGAATCGATAAAGAGGCAGGCTTCGAGCTTCTGCCCCGGCCAAACCAGGTGTGTTGAATATCTGCCACCACAGTGAACCCTATCCCGCCCAGGATGATTAAGAAGGTGATAATTATGTTTAAAACGAGGTCATACTTATAGCTGACAAAGCTGTTGGAAAACAGTGAAAATCCGGCGTTGCAGAAGGCAGAGACCGAATGGAAAATGGCTAGATACGCTGCCTTAAGTTCTCCAAAACTACCTCTCCAATGGAGAAAAAGTAGAACAGCACCTATTACTTCGATGACCAATGTCATTTTCAGGATATAGATGATGAGGCTTTTCATGCCCTCCACATCCACCTGGTCTAAGACATTCTGCATA
>Ga0164318_10003900_pt1 | contig 14218 bp, 16 predicted proteins | sample GuaBasSedimGuay9_FD_113734 | JGI IMG/M metagenome (GOLD analysis project Ga0164318, IMG submission 113734) | Subseafloor sediment microbial communities from Guaymas Basin, Gulf of California, Mexico - Guay9, Core 4571-4, 0-3 cm | ecosystem: Environmental > Aquatic > Marine > Hydrothermal vents...
GATATTGTATCCTGACATGGAACTTGAGTTCAACATCGTAAATACATTCGATGTAGCTTCAGTGCCGGGTGAATATACTGTAACAACAAACATCATCCCACAGACCGTATAAAATTGAAATTTCAGGAAGCTTCGGCTTCCTTTTTTTATTTTTCAAGCGTGGAGAAATGTATGGTGGAGAAATGTATGACAACAAATAAACTTTTAATTTTGGCGTTTTTGGTTCTTTTAGCACCAATGACCTATGCAGAGCCAACAAGCTTTGTGTTAGCTGATGCCTTGCCACAGAATATAACTGGCGGAACATTATCAACAGCAACATACACAATTGAATATTCATCTCCTGCACAATCTGTTTTGGTTCTTGAAATGGTTGCAGGCAATAATTTTTCTGAAAACATGGAAGATTATCCTTTGCATTATCTTGATTTTGACGGGGTTCGGCTCACCAACTGTACAGAGTTGATACATGAGAATAACTTTTTGGAAAGTTGCGATATATTTGTCAATACAGGGGAACATAGTGTAGATTTTCTATTACAACCTGCGATTTCTGTTGCCCCGGATACAATCAATTATTCTTTGAGCTTGCTATCTTTTTCAGAAAAACATCGGAGTTCATCTCATTATCATCCTTGCACTATAATCATTCACAAACTCAAAAAGGACACAAAAGACACAAAAGACACGCACATCCCAAAGGACATTGAAGAACCAACGAACAAAACGCCACCCAGCGAATCACCAAATGAATCTGGGTGGTGTGAACCAACTGAACCGCCTGCTGTTTTTGTAGAAAAAATTGAAAACGAAAATGATTATTTTTTTCTGTTTCTTTTTTTTGTGTTTTTTGTGTTGTTGGTTATGATTGCGAAGCGTGGTGGAATACTTCAAAAGTACATACAAAAAAGCATATACAAAAAGGAAGAAAAACATGAAATGGGCATAGATCCATTATTTGAGAAAAAGACGAGGGGCGCTAAAAAATGAATCTACCAAACTTTGAGAACTCCTACATGGAAATCAAAAATATGCTTAAAACCGTCGGAGCAACCAACCCAAATGTACCGATTGAATTCCTTGCGAAGCATTATAGTGTCAGCGAAGATGTAATTAGAGAAAATATAAAAAACATGAATGGTTTCGAAACACAAAATAAAGAAACGAAAAGCGAAGAAAAACAAAGAAACAAAAAGAAGGTGGTAAACGTGTTAAAAGAAGACGACTTTGGTGTATTCGAAGGTGAATTCATCAAATTTGAGAGTGGAAAGCCAATAACATTGGTTTTTTCAGAAGCAAAGATAGATAAGGAAAATGAAGTAAAGGACCCGCAGACAAACGAAGTAAAGAAAGTCCCCGCACTCGTGCTGAATGTTGTGAATCAAGATGGCGAGGATTTGAAAGACAACCCAAAGATTGCGTCAATTACTAGCAAGCGACTTATATCTCTGCTTAAACCACACTTGTGCGACGCAGACTACACAACAAAAGCGTTCAAGATAACGCCTACGGGTGAAGGTTTCGCAAGAAACTATACTCTTGAGGTTCTTGACGCTTCGACAGTAGTTAAGGCAAAAGAGTGAACCAAAAGGGCGCAACCCTTGCGCCCTACCACACTCTGACATCCCCATGAAAAACCCAAATCCGACCGAAACCTTTAAATATTTGCGAGTTCTGAAATTGGTTATGGGAAGATATTCTACTCCCAACAGAAGGAGAAGATTCGAACAATTATATCGGATCATCCACAACAATTATCCGTTTCCATTGACTTCTTACGCCCTTGCGCAGCGCACGGGTTTTTCACAGATTACTGTACAGAATATGCTGAAAACCCTGCACAGGCAGGGCAGGGTAAAACGAAAGCTGGAAGGCAGACGGTATTATTATTATGTTTAATATTTCATTAAAATCCCTGTAAGGGGGATTAAGTAAATAGTGGGGGTGTGGTCTAATGAACCATCATAGTAGCCCCCCATTATTTTTCATAAAGGATTGATCAAGTGGCGAACGACACAACAAAGAGAGTGAGTATTCTAGTTATCTTAGCGTTCGTTGCTATTCTTGCTGTTGGTGATGTTACCGAAACATTTGATATTGCGGACTCAGATGGCGCGAACATGGGCTTTTCAACACGAGATATTTATGCGTCTAATGAGTATGTTGTGCCAGATAAAGCAATGTTTTCTCTTACATACACCACACCAAAAACAGTTAATGTCGGTGAAAAAGTATATTATAAATTCAATGCTTTTTCTTTTAAGACCGGGCCCGAAAGGGATTTGTTTTATAAATTAGACTCTGGCAAACCCTGTTATGTTTTTCAAAAGATGTTCAATGGCAAAACTCATTCTTTAATTTCAACCGGTTCAAAGCATTATGAGTTTACAAGAAAAGAATCTGGCGCGACAGGGCCATATTATGCGTTAGATTATACATTATGGGCGACTCTATCAACGCCAGGAGAAGCATACATCCGTACGTATTACCGTTGTGGTTCTGACCAGTCAGACGTTAAAATAGATTCTTCTTCAATATTTACATTTACAAACCCAACACCATCACCTACGCCCCCTGACGATTCTGATTTGATTGATGCGTGTAATCTAAAAGACACACAATACTGTCAAAATGGGAAACTCATAGTTAAGGATTACACATATTCTAATGAGGAGTGCACATATCAGAAAACAGTCGTTGAGAACGATGCCTGTTTTGATAATTATATGATTGAGGTCTGTAGTGAACATGGCTTAGATTATGATAATAATGCTAATATGTGTATTAATCCACCGAACACGCCCCCAACACCGTCAAAAAACTGTGACGGTTCTCCGGAATACACAACAAAATGTGTTGGCGAAGTAGAATACCAGTGTGTTTTAGGTTCATGGATTATGACTGGGACAGATAATTGTGTTGTTGCCATTACTTGTGATGGCGCTCCACAGGGCGCAACAAAATGCGAGGGTGACTTAGAATATCGCTGTGACTCCGGGAGTTGGGTACAGACAGGTTCTATGGCATGTAAAGATGTAAGTTGGTTTGAAAAATACGGATGGATAATTATTTTTATGGGTGTTATTGGTTTCTTAATGTTGATTATTTTAGGGGCTTTGTTGTTCCGGGTGAGGGCGTGAAAATGAAGATAGGAAGGCAGTTTTGGGCGGTATTGTTCATATTAGCGTTCGTTACCATTCTTACTGTTGGCGAGCAGACGGATATGTTCTCTGTTTTAGGTGGCTGGTCAACGCTTTCGTTAGACCGTGTTTCTTATGTTTCCAATGACCCCACACTAAACAAGGACGCATTTTTGCTTACGATATCTCAGACAGGGCAAGGGGAATATGCATCCGGTACTGTCTACGCATCAAATATGCAAAGTCTGGAAGGCACAGCCACGAATGATATTACAATAAAAAGCAGGATTGAGGATTATCGCTGTCAGTACCCGATAAACTACATGACAGAAAAAATTTATGATTATACGATTGTTGATACTTGTGGAAAATGGGACCTTTTTTGCTCTATAGGTTTTTATGATAGGTGTATCGCCAGAGGTAATGATTATTACGTAGATGATAGTCAAGAACAAAGTTATTGTATACAAAAAACCGTAATCGCAACAAAAGGACTCATTGGTGATGCTTTTTTTAATTTTAAAACAACATTTGATATAAACATCGGCGGTTTGACCGAATCAGTTGTTTTGACGCCTACAAAAACCTCCGCAATGTCGTCAGATGGCAGAGTCAATGTTGCATGGACAGGAAATACCGTTTCTGGCATGAATTGCCCCGACCCAGATAGGAACGATATTGGAATCGTTCGTTATCAGAACGCTTGGCGCACTACAGACCTGTCAAACCTTGAATATTATTCAATGACTCATAAGACGCAGCTTGATACTTGCTTTAACAATGCAAGGAATGAGCAAGATGCGACCATTTGTATTATGAATGCTAATCTTGCAGCACGGTCGGCACTTGCTGAAAAGAAATTTACATTTGCCTCTGTTGATGCGCAAACAACAGCGCATCCGGAAGCTTATGGTATTACTGGTGATGGTGCGGTCATATTATCTTTAAATAAATTACTGCAATTTCCGCAATATACCTTAATTGTTGATGCGGATACCCTAAACATCGTAAAGCCTGTTGGAATGCCAAAAATTGTGAGCGCCAAAGGTTCAACTTTGATGACAGGCCAAACGGGGCATATAAGCACAACAATTAAAAATGTTGGAACAGGAACGGGTTCTTTTGCTGTATCTGTCGCTTGTGACTCACCATTTTCCTACACCGGTTCTGCATATTATCTAACACTTGAGCCGCAGGAAATCGATTCAAGGCTGTTGCCGATTAAAGGAGAATGCAATAGTGATATATCAAAAACATGTACAGTTACAGTTTATGACCGCAATAATCCATCAAAAAGAGACACAAGAACCGTGTCTATGGGCTGTTCGCCAATAGTTATCTGTAGTACCGGAGAAATAAGATGTTTAGGCGAAATTGAGCAGAAATGTATTGCAGGAACACATTGGGAAAATACCGGAACAGACAACTGCCGTGATATCCCATCACCACCCGCTACCTGTCAGGTAGACGCAGACTGTGACGATGGCAACTTTTTGACTCTGGATAAATGCGAGGGAATAAAAATCGCGGGCATCGACACAGGTGTTGACAAGAAATGCACGCATAAGGACATGACATGGGGCTTACTGGCAATAGCTGGTTTTGTTGTGTTCCTGCTGTTTGCTGTAGTTATGGTTATTGCTGTTTCAGCAGGCAAAAGCCCGGCAAAGGTTATCCGGAGGAGATAATGTGATAAAGAAAGACTATTATGAATACGGAACGTGGGTAGTGATACTTATCGTAGCGGCACTTCTCGGAGGGCATATAATGGGTGTTATTCAGGAACCACCACACATAATTCATACTGCAACTCTTGAACCCTTTTCAGCGCCTTATTATGGATGGGTTGAACCCTCCTATTTTGACCCAAAAGGAGCACCGGCTTATTGGGAAAAATCAAGCCATATAGAAAAGGATATAGCATTTTCTCCTGACATAAACTGGAGTAATGTTTATAAAGTAAATACTCGTGTTGCCGGACATATGAGTAGTTCAAGAGGAACCGGAAAATTAATTTTCTGGTATAATCCTAGTTGCTCAAGAATTACCGACCCTTCTTTTGAAAATTATTTGTATAAAAGCTACTGCGGTTGGAATAATTATGTGATAACAGGAAAATTCCGAGACAATGACCATCCTGAAGACCCATATAGTGTTAATTCTGTCACAACCGCGTGGACTTCTGGTATCCCTATTACAAGAATGGCTTTTGGTGCCTATAATGCCGACAGATACGATAGTGTTCGCATAAAAGAAGCCACAATATCCGTTTTTGAAGAAGTTGAATGCACAGAAGACAAGCACTGTGTATCCGCCGCACCAAAATGCAATCTAGCAACAAACATGTGCGAGCCAATCATTACCGAACCTTCAAAACCCGAACCAACAGGAATAATGGCATTCTTAAGCGATTTGGTCGCTTGGCTGAAGCAGATTTTCAGCGGAATTTTCAGTTTCACAATCACAGGTCCGCAGGTCGTGCAGCCCGGAACAACGCACGATTACCAGATTGACCTGACAGCAGCCACACCTGACCACGATTACACAGACGGCACATACCAAACGCAATACGCTTACTGGGCTTTGATTTCAAAAGACGGAACCATTTTACAGGGGCAGACAGCCGGTGTCGAGGTCAATGGCGTATACAATACAATTGCGACCGTTGATGTGCCTGCAAAGATTGATGATTACATAATTGTTGCCACAATAACACAGATTGACAGCAATTATGAGCCATCTACAAGCGCATGGGTTCATGGCGAAGAGACAATAATTACGAGGGAAGCGATTGATTTAAAAACCGAAGCTCCTTTCATTGATAAGCCAATGGCGAGCGGGGTTGCAGTGTTGCTTGAGATGATATGGGAGTGGTTGACAGGATTATTCGATTGGTTGTGGTAATTTGAGAACAGTCTTGCTTGCTGTATTGTTGATGGTCTTGGCATCTGTTACGACGATATGCCTTCATAACCATGCAATGGCACAGCCAATAAACCAATTGACAGAGATTACGATTGAGCCTGAACTGTATGAAGAAATAAATGAGAGGTATCTTGAGAGCACGGACGAGTTTGTGTATTGTCTCTATGCGAATGTTGATGGTACGAAAGCACATATAACGAAAATATACCTGGCTCACTTATATTCAACTGGTGCTGAGCATGTGAGTTTCGGCATGTGCAGTCCGTTTGCTGACGATAGAGAACCGAGCTATATTGATAAAGTTGTAGCCTACTACATACCACGAAAGCAGCAGGGGCATGATGTATATATTGGGACAATCCATAATCACCCTAATCTATACCCATTGTTGAGTTTGCAGGATGTATACACTTTCGGCATGATGAGGGATATGAGCATGGGAATAATAAGCGGGCATAATCAGATGAATATGTATACTCCTAAGGAGTTCATTGACGGCATTAAGTTGTCCGTCGCTTGAAAAAACTAACTGAAAAGGTGTTTAACTATGAAAATTAAAAACACACATATTTTGTTGGCGGTTGCCGCTATTGTAATTGTTAGTTATTTTGCGCAAACAAGTGGGTTGTTGGGTTCTCTTGAATCTGCAATAACACCAAAGCCATGTGAATTAGCGCCATTCGCAAGCAATTGTATTTGTGATGATAGCACAGAGAAATACGAAACGCAGTACATGTATCCTACAAGATATATTTGTGAACCTCTTGAAAAGATATTAGACCCAGATAGTCCTACATTTACAACTGATGCAATACAGTATGCTCAAAACATGCTGAGTTCCAAATACCCAGAATGCGATACTATTAGCTGCGATTTTGAGCAGCAATCTATAGAATCTGAGTGGATTGAGACTAGCGAAGGCAGAATGGTATCTGTTGAATGTGTAGACCACAAATTCAATAACATCCCCTGGGCAGTGCATTTTGATATATATGAAGGCAGTCTATGGGCGCGTGGAGATCGAGAGTCAATACATTGTAATTCATATGTTCCTGCGACGCCTGAAGAGGATGGGGCGTATGCACGTTTTATGGACCTTTGTTCCGCCAGCGTTAATAATCCCTACTGTGCAGGAATTAGTGAATCCTCAGAGGGTATGTGTTCTGTAATAGAGGTATTTCCAGATACATCGAATACCCGTCCATCACGCACATATACTGTAGGTGTAGCTTATGGCTTTCCCGGTGTGGATAAAGTAGAAACTTTTGGATACTGTGGCTCTATGGCAAAGGCTGCGTGGGATGATGCAAAAGCTAAATGCACTGCAAAGGTTAATTCCAATAGCGCTACATTTGATTCAGATATAACTCAGATTGCAACAGATTTCATGAGCGCTAACAATCCATACTATTCACTTTGTACTCCTGATAACGGGAACATAACCATTGTCGTTTCAGAACCCTTTGTAGAGGTTACCTGCACTAGATATTATAACAACTACGACCGCAGGTTTTGGAATTACAAGTATGACTTAGAACTTTGCGTCCGCAGTGATTATGAGTACTCACAGACAGGGAATAAGATATAAGTGTTTGCATCTAGAGCAATAAACAGAATACGAGTGTTAGAAAAAATACACGGATTATTGAAACTCAAAAAAAGGCAAAGGCAATGCAAAGACATCTAAATTCGCAGTTGGAGATAAGAAAGCACGTAGAACAGCAGGAGATGACAACTATGAAAAAAATAATCAAAGATGCCCTTGAAATAATCTGCGCCGCTGCGCTGATGACTGCGGCATTAGCTTTCATAGTATATGTGATATAAATGTTCGGCTTAGAATATATCGGAATAGCAGCAATCCTCTTAAAGTATTTTTTGCTGTTGCTTGTCGGCTTTAAGTTGTTTCAGTTATTGTCCGACCTGCTGAACAGCCTGACAGATGAGCCTATGGCAAGTGGGTTTATCGCGCTTTTGCTATCGCTTTTCGCTGTGTTTTTGATACGCGAGATGTTTTGGCTCACGATGATTGCAGTATTATTGTTCCTGTATTTTTTTGGCTGGATTGGCGCACTATACAGGTTTTTGAAAAGATGAGGATATGATTGAAATGCCATATGCACAAGCAGAATATATACACGAAAGGCGGAAAGACCCCCGGAAGTTAGTACGCGGGACATTTAGGACAGTTCCTATAAGCCATACTAACGCACGGGTAAGATATCCTGCTGGAACGCAGGCTATTGTCGGGAAATCAAGAAAGACAGGAAACTGGGTCATACAGAGCGTATTGATACCTAAAAGGCTAAAAGGTGATTGAAGTGGACTTTAGCACAAAAAAGGAAGCAGAGGAGTTCGCAGTTAATCGAAGAATAGGTTTTCGTGTTGCGATGCAAGATAAATATCTTCAATTTGCAGTTAACAAAGAACAACGAAAAAAATATTTAAAAGGGGCAATCAAGTCTGTTAAAGTGAGACGGATTAAATTACGGCATTGGAAAAAACCAATATATCGAGTGGAGGGAATGTGAACCATGGCCATATACAAACTAATCATAAAGACAAAAAAAGATGTCCGTATCGGAAGTTATCTTTTCGGCTCGAAACAAGGAGCTAAGAACGCTGCCGAGCGTGCGAAGGCAAAAGGATATCATTACAGGATTCGACCGGTCAGGTATTAATCTGCTGTATGTTAATAAACGCAAGAGCAGAGGACAAAAGGTACGATATTAATGAAACTTGAAAGAATACCGCGATGGAAATCGACATTCAATACTGATATTCGTGCGAAAAATGCTAAATAGGTTGAGATAATATGTTGAAGAAAACAAGAAAAAAACTGTTGAAATACACGCCCGTTGCACTGTTGTTAGTTGTGCTTGCATCTACCGCAAGCTGGGCGTTCTACAGATTGGTGTATACCGGATTTGAATTAGCGCTTCCGTGGTTCACAGAAGTCGAGCGCAACATAATAATTGTAGTTGTATCTTTCGTGCTATTGCTTTTAGCAGGATATCGATTACAAGATATACTCAAATAAGGAGGAGTATGCATGGCAAAAAAAATAAATCCATTATTGCTCAAAAAAGGCAGCAAAGAAGCAAAAGAATACATGGCAAAGCTCCGCGCTAAACGCAGAAAAAAGAAAAAGAGGTGATATCCTATGGTGCGAAGAAGACTCGTAAAGCGATTGCCTCAAACAGGCAAACGCAAAAGCCTAAAAGCAGATAAGAAACGGAAGGCATTGCCTCCCGGAAGAAAAGTAAGCAAGACTGGTCGCAAATACACTGAAACTCGAAGAAACAGAACGGACAGAAAAGGAAAAAAGATTTAGTCAAATCTCGCAATTCCTCACTGCATTAAAATACAGTGTCCCCTTGCGAGTTGATATTATGGGAATAACACCCGAAGAGGACAAGCGAAGCCTGGATGTCATAGAAGACTTCGATAAGATAATCGCTGCATTGTCAAAGGCAGTAAAACACATCAAGACATCAGCAAATCCGCTTTCGGAAGATGAAAAAAACGAACTTGAGAAATTGCTTAATGATTATAAGACTGCCCGGGATTTGGAAAAACGGCGTTGATAGGATTTCATGTTCACAAGCCCGCCCGAAAGGCGGGAGTGAAAACAAGGAGGTTATGAAATGGCTGGAAAAATGGAGAAGGTACTGATGAAACCATTGATGCGCGCAGTGCCGACAACAGTAATCGCCGTTGTCCTATTGTCTATACTTGGAATATTCCTCACGGGATTGGAAAGTATGCTTGGACCAGTAGGAACAGTCGTTACCACACTTGTTATGGGTGTAATAGCTTATTTGCTGTTTGTTTTCGCAAAACAGATGCATCGCGGAAACGATGACTTTGTGACAATGATACCGACATTGATACTGGTATCTACTGTCGCCGCTGTGTTATCAACAGCAATACCTGCACTATCGCTATCTCTAGAAATCAATACCGTTGCAGGAATAGCTTTGTCCCTGACAGTGATATATATCGCGGAAGAATATGCGAGAAATATCGTAAAGTAAAGCGGTACTGCCCGAAAGGCGGTATCGCGCGGAGCCTCGAAAGGGCGATGATGCGAAATCATCCTTAAATACCGTCAAAGAACGAAAATATTTAAAGTAATGGATATTAATCATCTAATATATCGGTGGGAACTATTTGTAATATAATAACATGTTGCGATCTAAACTGTAAAAAATCAGTTAGAGATAGTTCTAGTTCTGAACTCATAATCACCAAAGTGGTCGGGGACCGTCCCTCGTTAGACCGAAATCATCCTGGCTCGCAGGATGAGAATAGGAACAAGCCAGCCCAATCCAGAGGGTAAGGGAGAATGCATCATAAAAGACTAAATGATAAAAATGGCACGAGTTTCGCAGACCAGGAACCTTTATGCTGTGAGCAGGCATAAGTGGAGTTGAATTATGCGGAATGATGATGGTTCATATTTGTTGTTCGAACATCCTTTTTTTATTGTGCGTTCTTTAAAAAATTGAAGGTGGATATTATGGCACGTGGAAGAAAAACATCTCCCACCACAACGGTGCTTCTTGCTATTATCGCACTTGGTGTATTAGCTATGCTTATGGGTGTAGGTCCTTCACCAGGGTTCGTGGTAACACCATCAGCGCCCGCTGCACCAGTAGTAGAAAGAGACCTTGCAGCAACACCAACCATAACACTATACACTCCAGACAAATATAATCCAGGTACAGCAGTAACTACACAGAACATGTACCGAAGGGTTATAGCACCGGGCGTGTATGGAACATGGGTTGATGTAGCAGGCGCAGGAACTTTCTCACTGGCACCAGGAACAGAGATTGAATATGTAATCGGTATCGATTCTGACGACGAGTCGGCAGAACCATACGGAAGGCATGTGAGCTCATGGGTAGTTCCAAATCAAGAAACACCATCCATTGTGGAATATGTAGCCAACGACGCAGCTGCAACAGATTTGACAGACACATACTTTGACGAGTATGACGATGCAAATACAGCGCAGAGCTGGTCAGCGGCAGACATAAAGACACTTGGCGGGAAATTCACAGGCAAATACGAGTACGATTTCGGTGCAATAGACTGCGGCGAAATGTCAAATGTTCTTGTCGTAAGATACAACAACACACAGATTGACAAGATTGACGTTACAAGCATTGTCGATGACACTGGAAAGTCATACCCTGTAACAGAAACAACCGTACCCGTTATTCAGAGTTCAGCTACAGGAACCGTACAGAAAGCATACAAATTCCCTGTAATTGAATCCAATAACGGATACAAATTCAAGTACAGTCTTGACGGTGACGACTCTATTGCTGTGAATACCTCCATAACTGCCCTAACATGGTATCTCTACGATTCCGCACACTATCTTGACTCTAACGATAACCTAGTCAAGTGCGGTGTTGAGGATGAGGACGATGCTGAGATAGGCGCAGCTGCAGCAGACACAATTGCACCATCCATTGGCGCATAAGTCTGTGAGTGTTTCGCAAGATGACCGTGAAAACGGTAGCTAATGAATTTTTTGGGGCGGAGCAATCCGTCCCGGATTTTCATTTTTTAGTACTACGTTCGTTAGGTATTTATGGCTTCAAAAAAGAAAAACATTTTAGGAATAGCACCACCATTTTACTCAATCCTTATTCTATTAGCTATGCTTGGTCTTGGCTATATGGCTCTTCTCGGTGTTCCTACGGACAACATCGGCATGATAACCGTTGCACTCATATTCGGTTTTCTTTTTGTTGTCGGTTATAATATAAGTCGCGAATCCCTGTCAAAGACCAAAGAACCGCTTACAGTTTCCTCGCAGGGTTTCTTTGTCGGGTTCATGGCATGGTTTGTTGTGACTAATCTTTATCGCATTTCAAGTTATTTTTCCGCACTTATTTTTCCTCCGCAGGCAACTTTGGCATCTTTGCAGGCTCAGATTCCGCCATTTTGGGGTTTCTTTACGACTGTGATATGGGCGCCAATAATTGAAGAATTATTCTTCGGCATCGCACTGCCGCTTTTGATATTTGACATGTTCGGAAAAATGTCGAAAGAATTCAAGATTCTTGGAAATGTATTTTTGCAGTTCGTGGTAGTGCTGATTATCGCATCTTTCGGTTTCGCCGCATTCCACACATCGGCTACGCAGGTCGGGTTTTTCATAGCAGCTATGCTATTTCGTGCTATACAAGTCTTGGCTGTGTTCGGCGACAGGAAATTCGATATCGTTCCGCGTTATGTCGTTCCGTATTCTTTTTTGGTCGGTACGCACATGGCAAACAACCTCTCGTCTTACGGTGTGGTGAGCTCTTATAATATTTTGATGACAAATATTGCTGGGCAGATAACATTGCTGTTGTTTGTCGGTTTTTTGGTGTTGGGATTCAGGGGTTTCCTCTTTAGGAAGTAATGGTGTGTGTCTGTCGTCAAAGTTCCTATACTAAAAAAAGATAGTATCTCTGTGTGATAAAATGAAAAAAATAATGCTTCTTTCGCTTTTGCTAATGCTTATGCTCTTTTTTAATAATGCTTATGCTGAAGAAATAATCAACACAGATGCCAACATAAAGACGCTTCATACAGGAGATATAACGGTTATCGCGCCATACAATACTGTATGTGACTGGCAGCATCCAACCGATGATTTTAAGGTCTGCACTGTTGATATTACCGTGATAAATCACGCAGATAAGCCATTTGTTGAAAAAGGTAAGGGGACAAAAGCATTTTTTAAGCACAATGTCGTAGATATGCAGATATTTATGTCAGACAATGCTGTTGTGTATAATAGAAGCGTTTTAAATTCAACTTGTTTTAATTTGAAAGATAGTAAGTTATATAACAAAACACAAATAGAAAATATGTGTTCTTATAATATAACTGATTACACTTTTTCTAATTGGAAAAAAAGGTCGAAGCTTACTAACTATAAAAAAAACTCAGTTACCGGTGTTCGGCTAGTCTTTAAGTCGCCTATTCTTATAGATGCACACAAATATTTGAAGAATCAGTTTAATTTTTCAATAGCGGGTGTTGATAATGATGTTCTTTTAGATCCGTATATTTCTGAATGTTCTGTTTTGAGTTCAGCAGGAGCAACATACACGATGAATGGTTCTATTATAAATTCTTCTACAAACTACTGCATAAACATCAGTGCAAACAATATAACTCTTGATTGTGCAGGATATACTATTGATGGTGATGATGCAGCAGATTATGGGATTTATGTCAAGAGAGCATCTTCTGAAACTACGAATGTGACTATTAAGAATTGTATTGTGACTGATTGGGATACAGCTGGTATTCGATTAGAGTATGCTAATGGAAATAATTTGACTAATATATCTGCTAATTCGAACTCATACTATGGTGGTGTTTCTCTTCAACATTCAGATTCAAATAAATTTATAAATATATCAGCTAGTTCAAATAGTTATTGTATTCACTCTCAATATTCAGATTCAAATACGTTTACGAACATAACTGCCAGTTCAAATAATTATGGTATTTATAGTTTATATTCAGATTCAAATACGTTTACAAAAATAACCGTTAATTCTAATACATACAATGGTATTTACTCTCAATATTCAGATTCAAATACATTTACAAACATAACCGCTAGTTCAAATAATGCCGGTATTTACTTTCTATTTTCAAATTCAAACACATTTACAAACATAACCGCTAATTCAAATACTGCTGACGGTATATACATAGATGGAAACTTAAACACAATAAAAGAATCTACAATATATTCTCAAAGCGGAACTGATGATGTTGGACTTTTCATAGATGACGATGATAATTTAATTTATAATAATATAATCTATTCAAATTATTATGGAATTCAACTCGATACAACAGCCACCAACAACACAATATACAACAACACAATCCATTCCAATACTTATGGTATTTATATGAATGGTGCAGGAAATGGAGAAGTAAATCTAATCTATAATAATCTTTTCAATCAGACAGATAATGTTAAATTTGGAACAGTTTACGCAAACAACTGGAACACGACAAATCAAACAGGAACCAGAATATATAGTATTGGAACACAAATCGGTGGAAACTACTGGACAAATTCAACAGGAAATGGCTATTCAGATACATGTACTGATTCA
>Ga0164318_10003901_pt1 | contig 14217 bp, 9 predicted proteins | sample GuaBasSedimGuay9_FD_113734 | JGI IMG/M metagenome (GOLD analysis project Ga0164318, IMG submission 113734) | Subseafloor sediment microbial communities from Guaymas Basin, Gulf of California, Mexico - Guay9, Core 4571-4, 0-3 cm | ecosystem: Environmental > Aquatic > Marine > Hydrothermal vents >...
GTGATTTGATTATTACAAATGATAAAAAGTTTGCCTCCCAGAAAATAAAACTTCTCTCTTCAGAACAGTTTGTAAATGAAGTTGTTAACCGGTAATATTATTCCACTTCCACTTCCACTTCCACTTCCACTTCCACTTCTGGACTAAAGTCTAAGCCCCGAAACTTGTTTCGGGCTAAATGTGAGATTGTGAATATGATTTTTAGTATGCATTGCGTCTTAGCCTTTTTTTTGCCAATTTTTTGGCGAACTCTATAGTTCTTAATGAAGCAAGTAATTAATCATTATCGGCAGCATATAAATATTCTTGTCTGAAGTGCCACTGTCACTCTCTTCCTTGCGTACACAGCGTATATATTGACGGTAACTTTTCTCTTCGTAATGTGAAAAACCATCATGAAAACTAAGATGCAATGCCTTAGATCTATTACTAAAATAGCTTGTTGATGACCAATAATAGCCTGGATAGTAATTTTGAAAAACCGAAGTGTCAATTGTAGGAGATGTTGATGTATACTTCATTAAAGTGTGCAGCTCTTTATTGTTAGGCAATCGCCAGTCATCTTTACCTCCCGTTGTTAAGGTTTGACAATAATCGACAGCATCTATCCAGCTCTTTCGTATGGTTTTAACTGCTGCATCATCCTGCCATTGAAGATATGTTGCACTATCGCTTACAATATCATTATGACGACTAAAATTACTCTGTTGTAAAGCTTTGCCTCTTACACAGCGTATATAATGTTCATACTTTCGAATCACCCCATGTGAGGCACCATAATAAAAATCTATCGTCCATGCATAATCCTCAGCATGAACACTCTGCGCCGTAGAGGTCCAATACTCTAAGAATGATATTTGCTTAAATGTTGCATCGATTACAGGAGGGTATTTTCCATTATGCACTATCGTCTTTAACTCTTGCATACTTGGTAATCTCCAATCATCACTATCACCCAAAATTAAATCTTGACAATAATTTATTGCCGTATCACCAGAGGTATCGTTAATGTTGCCATTATTATAGTTTTCTTCGGTAATCCAGCGCTTTTTTATCACCTCATTGTCTTGCCACTGTAATCCTGTTATTATGTCGGCAATAACACCATTATCTGAGCGATAATAGCTCGGTGTGGTTCCTTCTTGATAAAAACCATCATCTTTAACACTGCCGTCTGTCACTTCGTTTCCACTTGCATCGTAGCTCTTATCCTGTCCTGTTTTAAGGGTTGAAGAGTTGGTTGTTCCACCTCTTACACAACGGACATAGTTAGTATAAGTATAGGTGTTAGCTACACCTTTAGGCAACCTACTTCTGTAAGCAAATTCAAAAGGGACATAATTTGCCATAGAGTGACTATCAGCCGGACTTGAAGAAGACCAATACCATGGATTTTCGAAAGCAACATTCTGAAAAATAGTATGAATAGCAGGAGTAGATTGTGCGTAATCTATTATAGATAACAGCTCATTTATATTTGGGAGTCGCCAATCATTTTCCCCATTCAACTTAAGTGCTTCACAATAGTCTATAGACTCTGTCCATGATAGGTTTACTGTTTTGGCTTCTTGAGTATCTTGCCATTGAAGCATTGTTTTCTCATCGTTTACAACCTCTGCACTACGGCTAAAATTAGAGTTCCTTTCATAGTTTCCTCGAACACATCGAACCAATAGATTTCTAGTCTTATCCTCTGGTCTTATTTTTCCAAATGCATTAAACAAGGCTATTGCATAAATATCACTGCTCTTACTTGTTTCAGAAGACCAATAGAGAGATAATGTGGATGATTGACTTTTAAAAACATTTACACTAAGCGCAGGTACAGATTCTCCAATATCTATAAGCGTCTCTAACTCTGCAATCCTTGGAAGTCGCCAATCTTCATAGCCACCAAGTTGTAAATCACTACAATAAGTCGTTGCGGTCTCTCCAGATGTATCGTTGAAATCACCTGCAGCATAATTGGACTGAGTGATCCACGGCCTTTGAGTGACATTGTCATCTTGCCACTGCAGTTGTGTAATCATGTCAATAACAATGTCACCATTACGGCTATAACTTCGGATAGTTCCCTTTTGATAAAAACCATCATCTTTAAGTGTACCATCCGTAATAACATTCCCCGAACTGTCACAGCTGATCGTCTGTCCTGTTTTAAGCGGAGGTATCGCATAAAGATTTAGCGACATTAGAAGCATGAATAATATAATTTTTTTTAACAAAACATTTCCTTTATTTCACAGTATTCTATGTTACTCTTCTTACTCTATTGTTTTGCTTATATACGTCTCTATCTATTTTTTAGTCACCTTAGAGAGTGAAAACATTGTTTTAAAAAGATTTCAGACCATCGTAGCTGATTTTTTTGAGGATGATTTTTTACGAAATATTGAACTTCAAGACATCAAACAACTCTTTAGCTACATCGCTTCAAAAAAAACAGAACAAAAACTCATAATCATCATAGATGAGTTTCAGTACCTTACCAAGATAAACAAATCTACTCCCTCTCAGTTTCAGTACATAGTAGATGAGGTATTACTTCATTCAAATATACACCTCGTACTTTGTGGTTCTATTATCTCTATGATGTATGAACAGACACTGTCGTATAACTCGCCACTCTATGGCAGAAGAACAAGCGCCATTAAACTTGAAGCCTTAAAGTTTAAATATTTGGCTGAATTTTTTGCTGATAAAACGCAAAATGAGCTGATAGAACTCTATGCGGTTCTTTATGGTGTACCTAAGTATTTAGAGATGTTTAAAGATACCAAAAATATTTTCACATCGATAGAGAAAAATATACTCTCAACAAGTGCCTATCTTTACGATGAACCAAGATACATACTCCAAAATGAAGTCAATGAACCCATAACATACTTTACTATTTTAGAAACCATCGCATCGGGTGAACATAAAATTGGTCATATTGCCGGTAAACTCAATAAGAATGTGCCCTATTTAGTAAAAGTGGCCTTACTGAGGACTTAATAGCATTGAGCTTACAGAGAGGTTGATATCCTGATACTTTGACCGAAATTATATTGTAATCCTACTTTGGGTAAAATCTCAGATAATTAATGATGAGGAATCAGTATGAAAATATCAGTTATCGGTACCGGATATGTCGGTCTGGTTAGTGGGACATGTTTTGCTCAGATGGGAAATAGTGTTACCTGTGTTGATATTGATGAAGAGAAAATAGAATCACTTAAACGCGGTGAAATCCCGATTTATGAGCCGGGACTCGAAGAGATGGTGCATGAAAACTATAAACATGAATCACTTCATTTTACGACGGACTCAGCTGCATCGATTGCTGCATCGAAAATTACGTTTATTGCGGTAGGAACACCGATGGGTGAAGATGGAAGTGCTGATCTTCAGTATGTGCTTAGCGTTGCCAAAAATATTGGTCAGTCGATGCAGAACTATATGGTGATTGTCGATAAATCAACCGTTCCTGTCGGTACAGCAGATAAGGTCAAATCCACAATTCAAGCAGAACTTGATAAACGCAACAGTGATTTAACCTTCGATGTTGTCAGTAATCCGGAGTTTTTAAAAGAGGGTGCTGCTATTAATGACTTTATGCACCCTGATCGTGTTGTAATCGGTGCTGAAAGCGATAAAGCACTAGAAATTATGCATGAGCTCTACGCTCCATTTATGAAGCATCATGACCGTTTTATCGGGATGGATATTAAAAGTGCAGAGATGACCAAGTACGCTGCCAATGCGATGCTGGCAACGAAAATATCTTTTATGAATGAGATCTCGCGTATCTGTGAAAATGTCGGTGCTGATGTTAATCAGGTACGCCATGGGATCGGTTCAGACAACCGTATTGGCTACAGTTTTATCTATCCGGGTTGTGGGTACGGCGGAAGTTGTTTTCCGAAAGATGTGCAGGCTTTAGTTAAAACTTCTCAGGATTTTGGGTACACTCCGCGTATTCTTGAGGCGGTAGAAGCGGTAAATTATGATCAGAAAAGTGTGCTTTCAAATAAGGTTATTAAGCGTTTGGGAGACGATTTAAGTGGAAAAACCTTTGGAGTTTGGGGTCTGTCATTTAAACCTGAAACGGATGATATGCGTGAAGCTTCCTCTATCACCATCATCAACAACTTGACGGATCGTGGCGCTAAGATCGTGGCGTATGATCCAAAAGCGCGACATGAAGCAGAAAGCTATTATTTGAAAGATAATAAGAACGTGCGATATGTCGATAGCAAATACGAAGCGCTCAAAAATGCGGATGCTCTGATTCTTGTGACAGAGTGGCAAGAGTTTAGAAGTCCTGATTTTGATGAGATGATAAAATTGCTAAAGAGTCCGCTCTTCTTTGACGGACGCAATCAGTTTAAAAAAGAGCGGATGGTAGAGATGGGATTTGAATATTTTCAAATTGGGGTCTAATGAACATTTTAGTCGTTCGTACCGATAAGCTCGGTGATTTTATTACGGCACTGCCGACACTCTATGTGTTAAAACAGCATGCTCCTGAAAATAGGATTATTGCCTGTGTTGCTCCTTTAAATAAGGCGTTGGCAGAGGCGTGTGATTTTATTGATGAAGTGATTGTTGATGAAGGTGAATCAGTTTTTGAGTTGGTTAAAAAACTCAAACGTGCAAAAATTGATGTTTCTATTACCCTGTTTTCAAATACCCGTGTTGCTACGGCACAATTTTTAGCCGGTATCTCAAGACGAATTGCACCTGCCACTAAAATTGCCCAGTTCTTCTATACGGATCGCATAGTCCAGAGACGCTCGCAGGTGAAAATGGCAGAGTTTGAGTACAACCTTGAACTTGCCAAAGTACTTTTTCCAACAATGGATCTCTCTTTTGTTACCCCGTTACTCCATTTGAGTGCAGCAGAGATTGAGCAGAGTTACCGTAAATTTTGTGATGATTACGGAATTCACCGTCCAGTGGTTGCTTTTCATCCTGGCTTTGGCGGTTCTTCCGATGCCAATTGGACACTGGATGAGTACATAGAACTCGTAAGCATTGCAGTAGAAAATAGAGAGATACAGGTGGTGATGACCTTTGGTCCTGGTGAAGAAGATCTTCGTAAGGCAGCGGCAGAAAAGGCAGTGGGTCAGGATGTAATCTTTTATCAGTCTAAAGGCGGTATTGTCGCTTTTGCTACGCTGCTGGCGTCATTTAAACTTTTTATCAGTACCTCCACAGGAACGTACCATCTTGCCGCACTTGTCGGCACTCCAACGATGACCTTTTTTGCCGATACACTATTTGCCTCAAGTAAGCGGTGGAAAAGTGTTAGTGATGAGAAACTTCAAACTAACCGTATGATTCCACTTGACGCTCAAAAACGTGAGCTGTTTTTTGAAGAGACAAAGAGAGAGTTGAGGGAACGTAGTGGGTTGTTACTTCTTTGATGACTCAAATACAAGAGTCGTTACAGATAAATAGCCAAGTATAGATATACGTATTCTGCAGATGAATTAAATTAGACAGTTAATGTGATCTATTGAGGGAAATACGTAGGAACAATATGAAGAACTACGTCAGAAAGATAAGATGATGCACAAAATTTAAAAGTAATCTATCCTTGATAATATAGAACTTTCCTCCTTTCTACTTTTTAAATAGACAAGTAGAAATGAGGGGTGTTATGCATTTGAACCGATCGCAAGAATCGGTAAATCCTATGCACTGCTCGGTAAAAAGATCCCGCCGCCAACGATTCCCTAAAAAGTCGTTGGTTGCCCTCTAGTTAAGTAGATAAGTTATAGTAGAAGGTAAATAGAACATATTACTTTTCTCAATATACCCAATCCCTCCAGGAGTATTGAAAACTTTGGGATTATAACTACTGCCATTAGGATCATTTTCTCCAAGTAACTGATTAAGGTACTCCTGTAGATCACTGTATCCATCCTTGTCATAATCAGATGTTTTTGTAGTTGTAGTAAGATTGCCAAAGTATGTTAATTCCCAATTGTCATCAATGTTATCACTGTCAGAATCTATTGTGTTTGCTCCCATCTCTACCATAACACTTTTGATTGCTTGGTTATTTTTGATCTTGTATTCCCTATAACTTACTATCTCTCCATTTAAGCCTTCGTTTAATGTAACACGCAAGGTATTGAGCCCTGGCATTGAAGGGATCCACGGTAAAGTAATTTCTTTATGATCAAATGATTTTACCAACACATTTGCACGATACATTAAATTTCTATAATCGCTTACCTTGACATTAACCAGTCCGGGACTACTACCCATATTGTCAATCATCAGTTTAATTGTCGCCTCTTCCCCTACCTTTGGCGTACTTGGTTCAACATTAATACTACTCTTAAAAATAGCAAAATCTGCTACACTCACTTGAAATCCTTGCTCATGAAAGACTTCAGGTGCAATAAATTTAGCATGTTTCCAACTACCTGCAACAGTATTAATAATCAAATTATCAATTGGAATATAGATTTGACGTTCGGCAAGAGCTACATAATAGCCCGTATTATCATGAGAGACATTTCTAAATGTCATTCTATTGGCTCCGGGAATATTCATATGTTCTGTTGGAATTTCGGTATGCAAAAGATTATCTCCTGCTTCAAATCCATCCTCATTTGCTACAACCCAGTCATTGATTGAGACATCAATGTCTTCCTTAACAGATGTCGCTCCAATCTGTTCAAATCGAAAGCTAGCCATAGCACTTTCACCCAAATCACCATCAATAGGCGGTAGGCTGAAATCCATCGGCAGTGTACCTTGATTCATACAAGTATTACTCAGTGCTCCAAAAAATGCATTAATTTTTTTAGTAGCTGAACCATCACCAAATCCCATATCATCTTGGAGCTTACCATCGACCAAGTTCAAAAACTCTCCAACTTTTGAGAGAGGATACCCTAAGGTTGGAGGTACGACTAAGCCTACAACAGAGATGGCAACCTTAGCTGCTTTCCATGTATTATATGCAATATATTGTGCAGGTGAAATTTGACCATTTTCAAGTGCATTACTTGCGGTAAAAAGTTGATTAAAATCTCCTCCAACAGCCTCAACCGTAGGTAAAAAACCTGTCACTGGATGCATTGCGTTGACAACAGTCCTACCTTCTTGTGCTATCCACTCTAGCCCACCTTCTCTACTATTAAGGCTACTTGCTTGCAGTGATTTTTTATTTTTAATATAATAGGTCGATATTACTTGAATCATCTCAGGTGATGGAAAAGATACAGAAAATGTTACTTCACTGAGGTTGACATCCGCAGGAATCTCATAAAGCTTTTTAGTAGTGCTTTCATAAGAGAATGCCATATCTGTTTTTTTATCTTTAATCTCTATTTTATATAGATCTTTTGAAGAAGAGGATTGCAGATGTGATCGGCTAATTAGCTCAAATTCAGGACCTTCTTGTTGCGATAAAATTTCAGGAAAAACCTCTTCCACAGGAACACCAATAATAGTAAAGTCACCAGGCACGGCAAAGACAAGTGGCAGCTCCTTTTGCAAACCACCCCCTTGAATTTTTATATTACCCATGCGCAGTCGTATATTCAATACTGGGATAACGGAAAACTCCATTGTCTCACCATGTTGAAGCCGTAAATCTGTAAAACTTCCTTGAACGCTAACGAACCCATCCAAATCATCATCAAGAGAGACTTTGAAGTCTGAAACAGTATCACCTCTATTAGTCAGTCGCATACTCTTTGTTAAACTTCCAGGATGCTCACTGACCATTTCAATCTCGAAGTCAACATTTCCGTGATTAACATGAAGATTGACTGTTGCCCCACCCCGTGGAGAGTGATCCGTTGCATCAAGCGCCTGAAGAAAAAAAGTATAATCCTCTACTTCCGCCTTTTGTGTATGGATAGCAAGCGTAATATTGCGTCTCTCACCGGCTTCTAAAGTAACAAAATTTTCAAGAACATCAGAAGATTCAAGATTAATAAAATCGATCGGTATCTCATTGGGCTCTCCTGCAACCATCGGCAAAACAACTACCCTTTCATCGCTACTATTATAGAGTTCAATCTCTCTCTTTTGATTATAGTCTCGGACAACTCCAGTAATATTATATTCACTTTGACTAAAAATAGAATTTGGTAAATTACTAAAATCATGCGCAGAAACTTGAGGTTGAACAATGGAGGCAAAAGTGTCCCTCTCAAACTGAATTGTTAGATTTTCCACCCCTTCAATATTGACGGTAAGGCGCTTTGGATACTGATTATCAGAGACAGTAATTTCTGCCAATACTTGCGTACCGTTTAATACTTGCACCTGCGCTTGCTCTTGCCAAGCGTGTCGATCATGACAAAAAACTTCAAATGTTAAAAATTTAAATCTATTAGCGGGTAAACTGAAATGGCTTCTCGTTACAAGGTTGTCACCACCAGTGATACCATACTCATACCCCAACAGCTCATTTTTAAACAATAGAGAAGCATCAATTGTGGCGATATGTTTATCATCAATACTGTTAATATATCTTAGTAAATTCCCTGTTTGAGTCTTAATCTCTTCGATCGTAATATTTGAATTTTGAATCGTACCTTGTTCTGCACTTAAAGAGGGAAGTGCCATAACCATTCTTCCTTCAAACTCCACAATCAATGATTCTACACCTTCAACATTGACTTGTACGGTTTTGGCTACACTGGTAGTACTAGCCTTAAAAAAACCAATGACAATACCTGTATCACCATCAATAATTTGTAACTTTGCATTATTACTTTTTGCGTAATAGGTGAACTCCAACATTCGATATTCTCGATCAAAATCAACCATCATCCGATGGCTAGCATATTCAAATGTGTGTGCATATACCCATTCATAATTTTGACTTTGATGTGAAAGGTAGACACCAGAAGGATTGTTTTGATCATACAACTCAATATCTGAATATTGAGGTATATCAACACCCATTTCTGAGGACTTCATCTCCACATTGCCTGTTATTGCATACAGCATTGAAGTGATGCTGATGATCCATATGAAGTATTTAATTGCCATTATAATCTCCTAAAAAGTGATTGAAAAAGCCTTTTTAATTTATTTTATAATTATAAAAAACTTAATATTACTATTTAATTCCAGTATACAGAAGTTAAAATAATAGGGATATTAAACCGTTTTTTTTGAGATTTTTATTCAGTAGTCGTCAATTTTCAAATCCTTGAAATTCAAGCTTTTCAAAATAGCAGCCAACTCTCTACGTGGACATAGTCTAAAATAATAATAAAGAAATTATACTAATATTTATTCCTTTTTGCAGTTCATAATCATTAAAATTGTAGGTCTGAACAATACCTGTATTGTTGTTATGAGAGGGTAATCCAAGAAAAAATTGATCACCGGCAATTGCAACAGAAGGATAATCAGAGTCTTCATAGGGAGCTGGAATTGTTGTCAACAATCGCCATGTGTTTTCAACTCTTTGATAAACATAAAGCATTTTGTTATTTTCATTGGTTGAAATGGATAATAGATAGTTGTCTGAAATGGCTACTTTGCCCGAACCAGAGACTTTTGTCTGTTGAATCCACGTGTTCTCATTGCGTTTAAAAATATAAGTACCAATATCAGAGCCTACAGCTAAATAATTAGCAGATAGAGATAAAGAAGAACCAAAGCTAGTATAAGCGACTGGAGAAGAGGCATTTAAAATAAGTTTTGAGTCCCAGGTATCTCCTGAACGAGTATAAATATTAATTTGCCCAGCTCCATATATTGCATTGTCTATATCACCTGCACGGCGTCTTGGCTGACTAATAACAAGATGTTCATTTGACATAGCGGTTGCAGCACCAAAATAATCCCACATTAAATCTCCCCCTTTGGAGTTAGAATATGCCCATCCATTATTTTGCGTGAAGAGATCAACTCTTCCTGGGCCTTGGGTGCCACCAGAAATATACTTATATTCAGCGCCTATTGCTGCATAGTTTCCATAGACAGATACAGCACATCCAAATTTTGCATAATCATAATTACTGACACGGGGAATAGATGTCATCGTCCATACATTATTATTGTCACGGGTGAAAAAAGGGACTCTAAAAAAATTAAGTGAGCCAACTAAAGCATAGTCATCAGAAATAGCCACAGTGGCACCGAAACCTTCATCACCATCAACAGGAGGCGATATAGTTATTGTTTTTTTTGAAGGTAAATCATACAGCCCACTAACATCTTGCTTATAAATATAAACAGCACCGGAATCGACAGCCTGGTCATCATCTCCAGGTGCACCAATAATTAGAAAGTTAGTAGAAGCAGCAATGTCATAGCCGAATTTATCACCTATTTCCGCATCTGTTGCTGAAATTGTTTCTGCGTGCGTAAAAGAAATGAAGATACTATAGATGATAAATATTAACGAAATAAATTTACTTGATTGACTTTTCATGAACAGATATCCTTTTTACAAATTTTAAAGAGCTATTCAATATTACCTTTTTTAGCCTTAACTAAACTTCAATACTAGAATTAAATAAAAACCTATTTTAACAATAGATTTATCAGAAAGAAATTTTTGAGCCGGTGATAACCTAGCACTTTTATAGGCTGTAAACGTATATAAACAATTACAATGTGGTTCACCACAACCCTAGCCGTAAAGGTTCTTCTCTCGCACTAAGTAGGTATTATTGGTCACCTCGTATTTAATATATTTTAATACCAACTATACAATCTATAAGTTATAATCTATATAGATTAATAGAAAAGGATATGAAATGCTAAGTTATGGAATTACAGATATTCAAACGAAACCATCTCTGATTAAAAGTATGAATATAGCTAAGATTGTAGATAAAAGAGCACATCTTACACTTGGATATTTTATATCTGTTAAATATGAAAGTTATATCCGACCAATTATAGAAAAGATTGATAGAGAAGAAAAACTAAATAAGCTCAGAAGATTAAAAGAGCATCAAGACTTAGAGTTTACAGAAGTCGGAGTAAATGATTGACTTTAAGCGAGGTGATATTGTTACTGTCAATCTTAATCCGAAAAAAGGAGATGAGGTTGGAAAAATCAGATCAGCTATAATTATTTCAGATGATGATGAAAATGCTATACTTGATACGGTGATACTTCTTCCACTATCAACTGATTTAATTGATGATATGATGCCATATCGAATGCGCTTAAGTAGCCGAGATCAATTACAAAAAGATTCTGATATTTTAATTAATCAGATTCGTACACTCTCTAAACAAAGAGTTGGCGAAAAGATTGCAGAGCTAACAAGTGATGAATATGATTTGCTTGTTAAATCTCTTTGTAAGAATTTTATTAAGTTATAGGTTGTAAGCATCCAGCACCTAAGTTATAGTTATCACCAGACTCTACCCTAGACCTTTATAATTAACTTGATTTCTTCCGTTTTGTTTTGACACATATAAGACTTCATCTGCTTTTTTATATATCTCATCTATTGATAAAGTGTCATCTTGTTTTATAATGTATAATCCACTTGATATTGTCACAAATTTCGAAGCACTATTGCCCGTATGTTCTATGTTTAAATTTTCAATATTTTGTCTTGCGTTATTTGCTATTAATAAGGCCTCATCAGTATCTTTAGTATGATATATTAAACCAAACTCTTCGCCACCTAATCTAAAAATATAATCACTAGGACGTTTCATTGTATTATGTAATGATTGAGCTACAAGTTTTAATGCTGTATCTCCTTCTTGATGTCCATAGGCATCATTATATTGTTTAAAATGGTCTATATCTATAAGTACAAATGCCAATAAGCTTTTTTCCCTTTTACAAAGTGCTATTTGCTGAGGGAAAATATTATCAAAATGTCTTCTATTGTATAAAGCAGTTAATCCATCAGTAATAGAAATTTCTTCAATTTTTTTCTTATCTGTTATATCATGTCTAATCGCTACATAACTAAATATATTACCATCTCCATCAAATTCAGGTGAAATATCTACTTCTACCCAATAATAACTGCCATCTTTTTTTCTATTTTTAACTTCACCATTCCATACTTTACCATTTTCAATAGTTTCCCACATATCTTTAAATGCACTTTTTGGCATATCTTGATGCCTAATAATATTGTGTGGTTTACCAAGTAACTCATCTCTAGTATATTGTGATATTTCACAAAATGCATCACTGGCTTCTGTAATAACACCTTTTAAATCTGTTTTTGAATAAATTATATATTTACTCATGATTGATATACTTTTATTTAATTCCTTTGACTTTTTTACAATAAGAAATTCTTTGTTTTTTAACTCAGTTAAATCAATAAGAGATGTAATCCTGGTTAATTTATTATTCATAACTCTATACTGCCCCTTGATTAGAACAGGAAATATCTCTCCATTTTGTTTTTGTGCGTATGCTTCATAAGCTAACTGATATTCATCCATAATATTTTTTTTAACAAGCTCTATCGACTGTGGTGCTATAAAATCAAATGGTGCTTTACCTATCGCATCTTCTAAATTTTTAAATCCAAAAAGTTTTATTCCTGCTTCATTTAAATTTATACATATATTATGCTGGAAAAGTCCTATGGTCTCTATGGAATTATTAAACAAATATTCAAAATCTTCTAATGATTTATTTACCTCTTCTTTAGTTAATTCTAATTGTTTATTAAGTGAAGAGAGTTGATTATTTGATCTTTTTAAAAGATAGTGTCTATATAATCCTAGTATGATTACAAGTAATGCTACAGTTAATATCTGCCAGATTAAAGCATAATCAGTACCTTTTTCATATTTAATTGATATCCAACTATTCAGAATCCTTTGGCGTTGTTTTGTATCTATATTATCTATTGCCTTTTGAAAAATATCAAACAAAATTTTATCATCAGAGCGCACGCCAATACCTAGTTCCCATTTTTCATAAAATTTGCCAGTAATCTTTAGCTCGCCATTGAATTTAGTTTGAAATTTATATCCTATACTAGCCAATGTCCCAATATACCCATATAGTTCACCATTGCATACTTTATTTAAGCCATCTGTAATATCTTCAACTTCAACGATATTTAGATTTGGATGTTTCTTTTTTAGTATCTCTATAAAAGCATAACCTTTTGTAATACCAACTTTTTTATTTGTTATACTTTCAATATCGGTAATAAAAGGTATATTTGATCTGGTTGCTATAACAAGTGGTATTTCTAAATAGGGTGTTGTAAAGTTGAGATATTTTTTTCTCTCTTTAGTCTCCATAACTAATGACATAATATCGCACCTTCTACTCTTCGCTAACTCTATAGATTCTTTCCAAGTTTTTGATGGAATTAATTTTATATCAATATTTAAAGTATCTCTAAATATATCAAAGTAATCAGCAGTCATGCCTATATGCCTGCCATTTTTATCTATTTTTTCAAAAGGCATCCAATTTGGATCTACACACAAATTAATTTGTTTTTTATTTTTTAAATATTCTTGCTCTACTTGTGTAAGATTAAGTTGAGATGAAAATAGAGATAGTGATAATATGCCTATTATTAATAGCAGTCTAATCATATTTGAGCCTCTAATAAATTCTAATTTTAACCAATGTTATTATACTTAAAGTCAGCCTTGAAAAACCCCGATTTCAATAAAAATAGCACCGTGTTCAAAGACGAGCAATCATAATATCTTGTTGCATTTCCATCTTCCCAAAAAAAGTTTGGAAGAGTTTGGGGTCTGGTGACAACTCACTACTTTTATACTGTAATTGAATGAAGGGACACAGCATCCTTTGCACGCTTTGCTTGCAAAACTCGCAACTGTCCCCCATGGCGTTAGTTAAGGGTTTTTATCTAATTTTTCAAATTATTTCTAAGTGTTAAAGTCCATAGCTTAGGGCTATTGATATTTTGCAAAAAGATATTATTTGCTTAACTTAAACGCCATTGCAACTATCCCTAAATCTTGGTTATCAAAAAAAAGACAAAAAAAAAGGCTAGAACTCAAAAGCCCTAACCTTACTCCAACCCTAATCTTAACCGTAAAGATTTTTCTCTCGCAGTTTCAGATATTTTACCGTGGTGCCGAGTCCTGCAAAAAATGAGATAACAAAACCTTCAAATCCACATCTATAGCCCCCTTTAATAAAGTAGCTTTTAATAAACATTGATTTTCCGCGAAAGATCGCCTTCAAAATTGAAGCACTTCTTTTTCCTTGATGATCATCGGCATAGATCTCGGAATATTTTTGAATTTTCTCCA
>Ga0164318_10003902_pt1 | contig 14213 bp, 15 predicted proteins | sample GuaBasSedimGuay9_FD_113734 | JGI IMG/M metagenome (GOLD analysis project Ga0164318, IMG submission 113734) | Subseafloor sediment microbial communities from Guaymas Basin, Gulf of California, Mexico - Guay9, Core 4571-4, 0-3 cm | ecosystem: Environmental > Aquatic > Marine > Hydrothermal vents...
AAAGTAAGTAAGGCTAAAACAGAAAAAGCAATGGAGACTATCCAGAATCTTACAATTATTTTAAACTCCGGTATCCCTTTAAGTTGAAAATGATGATGTAAAGGTGCCGCCTTAAACAACTTTTTCCCTCCCAGATTCACAGAAAGCATCTGTAAAATAACACTCAAAGCTTCAACAACAAATATACCTCCAGAAACAAGAAGAATTAACTCCTTCTTTATAAATAAAGCAATTGCTCCCAACCCCCCTCCCAAAGCTAAAGCTCCTGCATCCCCCATAAAAATTTCTGCCGGATGTGAATTAAACCATAAAAATCCTAATCCTGCTCCCAGAATTGCACTGCAAAGAATTGTTAGTTCTCCTGCGTTTTTTATATAAGGAATAAAAAGATAACGGGAGAAAACAATATGCCCGGTAAGATAACAGAGAATAGCAAATACTAACGAATTAGTGATTAGTCCTCCGATAGCTAAACCATCCAGGCCATCAGTAAAATTTACTGCGTTTGAGGTAGCTACAATAACCAAAGCTGACCACAATATATAAACATATCCCAGATTCAGAGAAACTTTTTTAAAAAAGGGAAAATCTAAGGAAGTAGAAATATTTTTATCCAAAAAGATAAGTACTCCTACCAACATACCTATTATTATTTGAAAACCTAATTTTTCTTTTCGTGAAATACCCTTTTCTCCTTTTATCTTAAGCAAATCATCTCTTACCCCTAATACCCCCAAAAGCGAAAAAACCAAAAGAGAATACCAAAGAAACGAACAATCCCATCTCATCCACAGAAGAGAAGAGAGAAATATACTAAGAAGAATAATCACTCCTCCCATAGTAGGCGTATCTTTTTTTTCTTTATGGAGTCTTTCTAAATCTTTATGTCCATACATATTTATCTTTTCTTTTATTCCCAAACGATAAAACTTATTCTTGGTTATCTTCCAGACTAAAAATACAAGAAAAAAGGAAGTAAGCAAAGAGAAAGCGCTGCGAAAAGATATATATCTTACCACATTAAAAACAAAAAAATACTTACTTAAGGGATAAAAAATATGATAAATCATTAAAAATACTCGATAACTTTTTCCATTCTCATCATTCTTGAGCCTTTTACAAATACAAGATATTTCCTTCTCTTTACTATTTTTCTTAAAAATTCTGCTATTTCCTGATGGGAACTAAAGTGATACGCCCTTGGGTATCCTAAATTCTTCAGGCGATTATTCAAAGATAAAGAAAAATTACCTAAACTGAGTACATAATCAAAATTAGACTTAATTACTGGCTTTGCCAGTAAAGAATGATAATATGAACTTCTCTTACCCAACTCCCACATATCTCCTAAGACGGCTATCTTGGGTAAGGAGTAAAAACTTAAAGAGTATAAAGCCTCCTTTAACGAAAAGGGATTAGAATTATAACTATCATTAACAAAGATTACTCCTTTCTTTTTTATTTTTTGCATTCGCTGAGGAAGAAAATCTTTGAAAGAAGAAAGTCTTCTTACCGCCTCCCCAAGTTTTACCCCCAAAACAGTGGCACATAGAAGAGAAGCCAAAGCATTAAAAATATAAAAAGGGAAAGGGGTAAGAAGCCTTAAAGGATAATGGTCATTTATGAGAAACTCTGAAGAAGTAGTAGTTCTTCTGGAAAGCTTTCCATAAAGATGCGATTTTTTTGAAAGCCCGAACCAGAAAATCTGTTTTTTCAAGTTAACCATTCTTAACCAGCGATCTTCTTTATTTAAAAGAACACACTCTACAGAAGAATTTTTAATTAAGGAGACCTTTTCTTTAAAGATCTCTTTTAAATTCTTAAATCCTTGAAGATGAACAGGCTTTATAAAAGTAATTATTCCTATATTAGGAGAAATTATTTTTGTAAGTTTTTTTATCTCTCCTTTGGAATTCGTTCCGAGCTCTGCTACCACTAATTTTTCTCTTTTTAGATTAAAAAAAGTTTTACTTATCCCTAAAAGATTATTCTCTGTTTTTTCTGTTTTTAAAAGTTGAAATTTTTCCTCCAAAATATAAGCAAGCATCTCTTTTGTGGTCGATTTTCCTACAGATCCTGTAATGGCAACAACTTGAGGATTAATCTTTTTTCTCAAGCAACTTAAAGTGTTTTCTAAAGCCTGATAGGTACTTTTTACCAGAAATATACAACAATTTAAACTTTCAAAAAAAGGAAAGACTTTTTCGCTGATTACAAGAGCTGCTCCTTGCTCGACAGCCTCTTTTATAAAATTATGACCATCCTGAAGTTTTCCCCTAAGAGCAAAAAAAGCCTCTCCTTTTTTTATTGTTCGTGAATCAATAGAAAACCCTGAGGGAGAAAGAAAAAGCTGTCTCCTGAAGACCTTAATCGGCTGCAAAACTTTTATCAACTCAGAAAATGTAAATTTCATCTTTTGATTAAATCCTTTAATATTTCTCTATCATCAAAAGCAATCTTTTTACCTTTTATGGTCTGGTATCTCTCATGTCCCTTTCCTGCCACAAGAATACACCAGCCTTTCCTCATCAATCTTAATGCTTCCTTAAAAGCCTTTTTTCTCTCCACAATAATAGAGAAATTATCTTTAATAAATCCTTTTCTTATTTCAAGACAAATCTTATAAGGATCCTCATCACGTGGATTATCAGAAGTAATTATACTATAATCTGCATACAGAGAGGCAATTCTTCCCATCAACTTTCTTTTCTTTTTATCCCGGTTCCCCCCACAGCCAAAGACGCAGATAATTTTTTTATATCCTAATTCTCTTAAACACACAAGTGTCTTCTTCAAGGCTGATGGAGTGTGAGCATAGTCAACAAAAATTCCTTCTCTTACCTTCTCTAATCTTCCGGGAGGAGCCTTAAGTTTATTTATATTCCTTTTAACTTCTTTAAAAGAAAACCCAAAAAGATGAAAGGAAGTCAAGGCAGCAGATAAGTTTTCTATATTCATTCTTCCCAAAAGAGGAGAGAAAAACTTCTCCTCCTCATCTTTATAAAGAATTCGAAAGAGACTGCCTCTTTTTGTAACTTTATCTATTTTTATACGATAATCAGAAAATCTGTTTTCTCCGTAAGTAAATTTTTCATTTCTAATCTGAGAAACCAGTATCTTTCCATAGAGGTTATCAATATTAATTAGAGCGAGACTGTGAGGATTTCGGGTAAATAATTTTTTCTTTGCCTGAAAATAATTCTTCATATTTTTATGATAGTCGAGATGCTCTCTGGTTAAGTTAGTAAAGATTAACTGTTTAGGAGAAAGATTGTCCACTCTTTCCTCCTCTATTCCTTGAGAAGAAGCTTCCATAACCACATAAGCATCTTTTTCTCTCTTCAAAATCCTCCTCAACATCAAATAATCAGGGGTTGTGAGAAGCGATTCTTTCTTCCTTCCTCCCAGATAATAACCAATTGTACCTAAAAAAATAGCAGGTAAATTTAAACTTTTAAGCAGCTGCCAAATCAAGTAAGCAGTGGTTGTCTTCCCATCGGTTCCAGTGACTAAGACAAATTTAAAGCCCTCTATTACTCCTTTATATATTTCATCAGTTGCTCTCCTTAACTCTTTCTTTATATCCTTCACAAAGACTATCGGTTTTTTCTTTATTATACGATTAACTTTCTCTTGATGTTTCTCTTCAACAACGAATATACTTACTTTTTCTTCAATGTCTTTCAGAACCTTAAAAATATCAAAACTCTTACCTTCGATAATAAAAAACATATCCCCCTTCTCTAAAAACTTCGTATGAGAACTTACACCTTTTATTTTTATTTTTCCCAAAGAAGATGCAGCATACTGAGGAAATAGTTCCCCCACTCTCATTGTTTTGCTAATTCCAATTGAAGAACCTTGTAGGCTAAAATCTTCTCAGCAATTTTTTTAAACAGAGGTGCAGCCACCACCCCTCCTAAATGGGACTTTTTAGGCTCCTCAATAGTCACTCCTATCACTAAAGAAAGCTTTTCATTCTCTAAAAAACCTACAAAACTGGCTTGATAGGAATAAGGGGCATATCTTCCCAATTGGATATTAAATCTTTGTGCTGTACCCGTTTTCCCTCCAACTCTTACATACTTAATCTTTGCTCTTCTTCCTGTCCCCTCTTCCACCACCTGAACAAGAATTTTCTTTGCTTTCTCAACTACCCAAGGAGAAAGAACTCTTTTTTTTTCGTACTTTTTCTCCCAAACAAAATTATCGGAAATAATCTTTTTTGCCAGATGAGGCTGGATATCGAATCCACCATTAACAATAATACTCATTGCTTTAACTAACTGAATGAGGGTTACTCCTATCTCCTGACCAATAGGAATAATATAAGAAGAAGTTTTGCTCCAAGAATTTATCGGCTTAACTAACCCCCTCGCTTCTCCAGGAAGGTCTATCCTTGTTTTTTTCCCAAACCCTAACTTTTGAATATATTCCCAGAGCACCTTTCTTCCTAAAAGATTCGCCAACTTAGCTACCCCAATATTTGAAGATCTCTTGAATACTCCCTTAAAAGTCAAATTACTATAAGGACGATAATCATGTAAAATGGTTCCCGGAATTTTAAATCTACCTCTTTCACAAAAAATCGTATTTATTTTTTCATCTACTCTCTTCGCAATACAAGCTATCAAGGTTACAATCTTAAAAACAGAACCAGGCTCAAATGTAGAAGAAATAGTATAATTTCTCAGATTCTTTTGAGAAGTTTTAGATAAAAAATTAGGGTCAAAAGAAGGAAAGTTGGCTAAAGCTAAAATTTCTCCATTATAAGGATTAATCACCACCACCGCACCTTTCCTCGCATTAAAGTAATTCACCGTATCTTCCAGATATTTCTCCACCCAATACTGAATCTGAGCATCAACCGTTAACACCAAATCTGCTCCCTTTTGGGGATAAAGAACAAAAGGGGAAGACAAAAGAATAGAAGAAGAATCTCTCCGTACCTGCATCATGCCTTTTTTCCCTCTTAAATATGTATCATAAAACAGTTCTATCCCTTCTATCCCATGGTTATCTATATTTACTCCTCCTAAAATATGTGCCGCAAGAGAACCTTGAGGATACACTCTTTTCTTCTCCCGTACCCACCCTATTCCTTTAAGATTTAACTTTTCTATCTTTTCCTTTTTTTCCAGAGAGACTTTTCTTTTTATCCACACAAAACGTCGATTTCGATTTAGCCTTTTTTCTATTAAAGAGGTGGAAACGCCCAAGGCAGAACTTAAAAGAAGGCTATATTTTTTTTTATCCTTAATCAATTTGGGGTCAGCGTAAATAGAAAAAGCATTAATATCGGTAGCCAAAATTCTTCCCTGACAATCATAGATTTTTCCTCTCTCGCCTTCTATATGGATTAATGAATATCTTTGAGACTTAGCTAATTTCTTTAAGAAACTGTTGCGAAAAAGTTGCAGATAACCAATACGTAAAAGAATAAAGAAAAAGAAAGAAAAGAAAAATATGAAAACATAAAAAGTACGCCCTCTTATCCGCGTATAAATCACATCTTTACCCCCTTAATTCTACCTTCCTTGGGCAAATACCTCTCGTCCGCCAAAAAGATGGAAAGTTCTATAATTCTTAACGGAACGAATCTCTTCAGATTTCTCCTCTCGATTAAACACTATCAAACTTTTCTGTGATGGCAATACAAATTGATTATTCTCCGCCCACTGATTTATTATTTTCAGATTCGTTCTTTGAGTTAAATTATATAATAAAGCATCTCTTTTATCAATTAGTTTATTATAGAGTTGATAGGAAGAAGTGAGCTTATACATTTCCACATTAAGGGAAATTTTCAAATGAAGATAGAAAAATGTGAGGATAAACAAAAAAAATAAAATAATAATTTTATTTCTCATCATTTACAAATTTGTCAATAAACTTAAAGTTTTTCTGCTACACGCAGTTTAGCTGAGCGAGAAGAGAAATTTTCTTCGATTTCTTCTTCCTTTGGCCTCAAAGGTTTGGGAGTAATAATTTTTAACTTTTTCTGGGAAGCGTAACTTTTAAAAATATTTTTTACGATTCTATCCTCTAATGAATGAAATGAAATTACCCCTATTCTTCCTCCGCAGGAAAGAAACCCTATTGCTTTATTCAGCCCTTCTTCTAAACAATCCAGCTCTCTATTTACAGCAATACGCAGAGCCTGAAAAACTCTTGTTGCCGGATGAACCCGATAGGGAAATCTTTTGGGAACAGCCTTAACAATTAAATCTCTTAGCTGTGTGGTAGTAAAAATAGGTTGTTTTTTTCTTCTCTCTACTAAAAGGTGAGCAATGCGATGAGAAAATCTTTCTTCCCCAAATTTTTGAAATATTTTGCATAGCTCTTTCTCGCTCAAGTTATTAACTAAATCATAGGCACATAAAAAAGCATCTCCATCCATTCTCATATCTAAAGGTCCTTCTCTTAAAAAACTGAATCCTCTCTGGCTTTGAGAAAGTTGGTAAGAGGAAACTCCCAGGTCAAAAAAGAAGGCATCAGCATTTTTTATACCTAATTCCTTCAATATCTTATCCAAATCTTTGAAATCCTCCTTAACCAATATTATCTTTCTTTCATAAATGTTCTTTAATCTTCCTTTAGCTATTTTTAAAGATTGATTATCTTTATCTATGCCTACAAAAATAGAACCAAGTGGCATCCTCTCTACAATCTTTAATGCATGCGAGGCCACACCTACGGTGCAATCCACAAAGGTTTTCCTTAAAGAAGGAGAAAGAAGTTCAATCACTTCTTTATACATTACCGGATAATGAAAAAGAAACTCCTCAGAACAATTTTTGGGCAATTTCTTCAAATCTTCTTCGGTTATGAGCATAAAACTCCTCCCATCTTTCTTCCGCCCAAATTTCAATTCTTTCTGCCACACCGATAATCACAATCTCTTTTTTTATCTGAGCATACTCTTTAAGATGAGAAGGTAAATTTATTCTTCCCTGGGTATCTATCTCTATCTCTTGCGCTCCACTAAAATAGAGACGATTAAAAAATCTGACTTCGTACTTGGTAAAATCAAGAGAATTTAATTTTTCCTCCAACTTCTTCCAAATTTGCTGAGGAAAGAGAAAAAGGCATCCATCCAATCCTCGGGTAAGATAGAATTTTTTTGTTTTAGTTTTTTTTATCTTCTCCCGAAACTTTGCCGGAAGAATAAATCTATCTTTGTTATCTAAGGTGTGATGGTATTCGCCATACCACATTCCACTTTACTCCACTATTCTCCACATTTAATATACTTTATTCCTCAGAATTTGTCAAGAAGATAAGAGGGAAAAAACTTACCTATACAACAAATTGTGATAACAAAAATATCAGACTCTATATCTGGTGAGAGTAAACTCAATATCCCTCTGGATGGCTTTCTTAAGACTTTCTATATCAGAAAATTTTTTCTCTTTTCTTATCTTCTCCAGAAAAATCATTTTTACTCTCTTCTTCCCCCAACTTCTATCTAAATTTAAAATATGTACCTCTACACTCAGTATATTTTTTTTCGATACAGTGGGTTTAAAACCAATATTACATACTCCTACGTATTCCTTCTCATTCAGTATTTTTACTGCATATATTCCCCTTGAAGGCAAAACAAATCCCTCATTTTTTAAATTTAATGTAGGAAACCCTATCTTTTTCCCTAAACCTTTCCCAGGAATTACTCTCATCCAAATAACAAACTTACGTCCTAAAAGGGTTTCTGCTTTTCTGAATTCTCCTTTGTTTATCAAATTTCTAATTAAAGAACTGCTGACTGGTTCTTCTCTTGTTCTTTTCTTTTTCACAACTATCAATTTAAATTTTTTATAAGAAGAAAAAACTGCCAGGGCGGAGAGGCCTGCCTTTGCTTTATATCCAAAAGAAAAATCCTCTCCCACAACTAAACTTTTTATCTCTATTCTCCTAAAAATTCTTTCCAAGAATTTTTCTCCCTCCAAAAGAAGAAGAGATTTATTTGTTTTCAAGATAAGAATATAATCAATTCCCAAATCAGAAAAAATCTTCTTTTTCTGTTCAAGGTTGGTAATATATCCTAAAAAATTTCTTTTAAGAAGCCTTTCTGGATCTGGCCAAAAAGTTATCACCAAAGAAGGTAGTTTATGGAGGTTAGCTTCTTTCTTTAATTTTTCCAGAAGATAAATATGCCCTTTATGAATTCCATCAAAAACCCCCATTGTAGCTACACATTTTAACTTATATGAAGAAAATCTTAATTCCTTCATCAGAGAGAAACATCCCTCCTAAGGCAAGAATAATCCACCTCTTCCGGAGAAAAAGTATCTTCTATCCTAAAAGGACCGATGGCTGTCCTTTTTATCTTTACTACATACGCTCCACAACCTAATTTTTCTCCAATATCTTCTACTAACTTCCTTATATACGTTCCCTTAGAGCATTTTACATAAAACTCTACATAGGGCTTATCAATCTTCAATACCTCAATTTTATAAATCCTAATCCTTTTGGAAGGCCTTTCTATAATAATTCCTCTACGGGCTAATTTATACAATCTTTTTCCCCCAATCCTTTTAGCACTTACCATAGGAGGGGTTTGTAATATTTCTCCCTGAAAAGAGCGATATACACCTCTTATTGTTCTCTCCTCAATCGCCTCATAAGGGCACCTTTTTATCACTTTACCCTCACTATCTCCGGTAGTGGTTACCTCACCCAATTTCATAATTCCCCAATACTCTTTATCCAGATTAGAAAATTTATCAAATAATTTGGTATAACTTCCTACAAGAACAATCAGTACACCCTCAGCGGAGGGATCTAAAGTCCCTGCATGACCAACTTTTCTCACCCTTAACTTCTTCCTTATTACATCTACAATATCATGACTGGTGCATCCAGCCGGTTTATTAATCAGAAGAATTCCTTCCTTTTTAATAGAGAAATTATCCATTTGTATATCTTTTAACAAAAGAAATTACCTTTTTCTCTACATTGTATATCTCATCTTCAACAGTTGTTCCGCTTGCTCTTTTGTGCCCTCCCCCTCCAAAAAATTTAGCAATACGATTAACATCTACTTTGGAGCGAGAGCGAAAATTAACTCGTGTCTTGTTTTTAGCTATCTTCTTAAAAAGTATAAATACCTCTGCTTCCTTCAAAAATCTTAATATGGAAAAAATGATCTCGGTAAGATCATATTCTTTTTTAGGCCATTTTTTTATCAAAGACCAGACTATTTTTCCTGAAGCATCCACTTTTAAATTATTAAGTATTCTCCCGATAAATTTTAAATCGGATAATTTACAAAAACTATGAACTTTCTCATAAACTTTGTGAGGATAAATATTATACTTCATCAGCTCACTGATTATCTTGTGAACTTTAGCGGTGGTATTTGCATAAGTAAAATTTCCTGAATCGGTAAAAATACCGGTATAAAGAGCCAGAGCAATATTTCTATCTAAAATATTCAGTTTTTTACAGAGCTGATATACCATCTCAGCTGTCGAACTCGCTTTAGGCTCCACCCAGTTAATATCTCCAAAATAAGTATTACTTATGTGATGGTCAATATTAATAATCGTTTTTGCTCTACCTAAATAGTCTTTTACTTTCCCTGTGCGAAAAGAATCAGAGCAATCCAAAACTAAAGCCACATCAAAATTTTCTTTTTCCCCCAAATTATTTTTAATCTTGTTTACTTGAGGAAGAAAGGCATAAGCAGAGGGAGTTTTATCATGATTAAATATCGTTGCTTTCTTCCTCAACTTTTTTAAAAGCAAAAATATAGCTATTTCTGAACCCAAAGCATCTCCTTCCAAGTTAAGATGAGCAGTGATTAAAAAGCTTTTATTCTCTTTTATCAATTGAATTATTCTCTTCATCATGCATAACCTCCTCTATTTTTTTATAAATTTCTACACTATATCTTATAGTATCATCAGGAAAAAACTTCAGAGAAGGCAAAATCTTTATCCTCATCTTCTTTCCCAAAATTCTGCGTAGATATCCACGCATACGATTAAGAATCCTGCTTACCTCTTCTGCCTCTTCCTCTTTAAACACACTAAAATAGATATGCGCTTCTCTTAAATCTGCACGTGTAACTACGCGGGTGATACTTACCATATCAACACGTGGATCATCAATTTCTTCCCCAATTATTTTGGTTATCTCCTTTTTAATCTGGCTATTTATCTTCTTTAATCGATAACTCACTAAAACACCTGTTTTTCACAGTCAATTATATGAAATTCACCCTGAAGCCTTAAATATTCCTCAACCTTAAAAAGCTGCTCCTCAACATACCGCCGAGTATAATTTACACACACAAAAGATAACTCTGCTATCTGCCACTTATCCAGAGGTCTTTCTGCCACAGCGATATTAAATTTTCTTCTCATCCTTTCCTTCGTCCCCAAAATTATCTGTCTTTTCCTTTTAAGAGATAAACTTTGTGGAAGAAAAATATTAATTTTACAGTATCCGATAAACATTAAAAATTAAATTATACATTAATTATGAATTTTATCAATCCTTATCATTCTTTTTATCTCCTTAAGCTCTTCTTCCTTTGTTTTCAGGCCTAATTTAATCTTGCGATGAAGTAATCTCTTCAGATACTCTCCAAATTTATATGGAGGAATAACTCCCAACTTTTTTAGATCTCTTCCTTGCACAAATAATCTTAAAGAGACCAATTCTCCCCAAAATATACGAATACTTCTTCTTATCACCTTATCTTTGAAATAAGCATAATAAAAAACTATGCTTTCCATACTCAGCGGTTTCAAAGTATCATAGATTTTTATCTTATCATATTTGGCTTCTTCTAATTTTTTTACTTTTTTTATATACTCAAAAGTCTCCATTACTATCTTTCTTTCTTCTTTTCTTAGCCCAAAATTATTGCAGAATGCGGACAATTTCAGGAGCAACTTAAGATAAGAGCACCTAAAACCACCAAGAATACCTAAAAGGTAAATTATGGGAATATTTAACTTAGGTAAGGAAGAAAATTGATGGTAAAATTCTATTGATCTTTCTAATCTCCGCAAAAGTAAAAAATCCTCTCTTTTCAATTCCAAATCAACATCTATAAATTTAAATCCTAAAAGAGTGTTTATTCTTTTTATATAACGATAAGGATTTGCTTCTTTCAAAATCAAAAATAGCTCATTCCGAAGACGATGTTCATCAATCCAGCTTAAAACTCCTTCTCTTACTGCTTCTTTAAGAAGCAAGAGAGTATTTTTCTCCATAAAAAAAGAAAATCTTCTCTCAAATCTTATTGCTCTAAAAATTCTTGTGGGGTCATCGAGAAAACTTTCTTTGTACAAAATACGAATTAAACCTTTTTTTAAATCATCAAGACCGTGATAATAATCAATCAATTTTCCATAATCATCCCTGTTGAGGCTTATCGCCATCGCATTTATGGTAAAATCACGGCGAAATAAGTCCTCTTTTAAGGTAGATGGAAAAACACGAGGCAAAGCTCCTTTCCTGGGATAGTATTCTTTTCGTGCAGTAGCAAAATCTATTTTAAAATCACCAAGATAAAGGGTAGCCGTACCAAAAAAAATATGTCGGCAAAACTTTACCCTCATAATATGGGCTAATCTTTTTACTAATTTTATTGCATCACCCTCAACCACAATATCTAAGTCAAAATTTTCTCTTCCTAAAATAAAATCTCGCACAATCCCTCCCACAAGATAAACTCTATAGTTAAAGGACTCTGCTACCTGAGAAGATAAAGAGATTACCTCTTTAAGGGGGGGAGGTAACGATTTCAATTTTCTTCTCAGACTCTTCATAACTACATTGCTCGAGGATGAAAACGTCGATGAACCTCTTTAAGACGATACCGATTAATATGGGTATAAATCTGGGTAGTGGAAATAGTAGCGTGACCCAACATCTCCTGCACACTTCTTAGGTCTGCTCCTTTTTCCAAAAGATGAGTAGCAAAAGAATGCCTCAGCGTATGAGGAGTTACCTTCTTTTTAATTCTTACTTTTTTAACCATTTTCTTTATCATCTTCCAGATGGCTTGCCGGGTTAAGGAATGTCCTCCTTGGGCTAAAAAAAGAAAATCGCTCTCTTTTCCTTTTAATAGTTTGGGGCGAGCCTTATAGAGATACTTCTCAATGAATTTCTTAGCTATCTTCCCTAAAGGCACAATTCTCTCTTTAGACCCCTTCCCCCGACAACGTAAAAATCCTACTTCTGTATTCACATCCCTTATCCTTAAGTTAGCCACCTCAGAAACTCTTAATCCGGTAGCATACATAGTTTCCAGAATCGCCCTATCTCTTATCCCATAGACATTTTTTAAAGAAGGAGCTTTAAGAAGTCTTTCTACTTCCTGAAAGTCTAAAACAGAAGGAATCTTTTTTTCCAATTTGGGAGATTCAATTAACTGAGTGATATCAGTTTGAATAATCTTCTCCTGGAAAAGAAAGCGATGAAAACTTTTAATTGAAGAAAGTATCCGTGATATAGTAGAAAGAGAAAGGGTATTGCGCAAAGAAAAAAGAAATTCTATTACCATTTCTTTTCTTATCTGAGTCAAATTATCCACTTTTTTATCTTTCAAAAATAAAAAATATCTTTTTAAGTCATTCTCATAAGCAACCACCGAATTCTGTGCTAATCCCTTCTCTGCTTTAAGGTAATCTAAGAATGCCTCCAGATAGTGGTAGAGATTCATTCTTTAAGAAAAGGGTTATTTTCCAATTCTCTTCCTAAAGTGGTAAAAGGCCCGTGCCCAGGAAAAATAAAAATATCCTTATCTAAGGTAATAATTTTTTCTTTTAATGATTTAAGAAGTAAATTATAGTCAGCAAGAGGAATATCCGTCCTTCCAATGGAATCAAAAAAGAGAGTATCGCCACAGAATAAGTAATTGTTTAATTTAAAAGATACTGAACCCGGGGTATGCCCTGGTGTATGAATAACTTCAAAAAAATAATCTCTACCTATTTCAATTTTATCCTTAAGAAAAAGAGGAGAATTATCAATTACTAAAGGAGAACCTAACAAAGAAGATAGATTTAGATTGGGATTGTGAAGAAATTCTTTATCTTGAGGATGAAGATAAAAGGGCAGTTTTATTTCTTTAAGACCTTCGATATGATCAATGTGAGCATGGGTAAGTAAAACGAATAAAGGGGCAAAACCTTTCTTTTCAAATTTAGAGACGATTGAGCTTATTCCTGAAGGAGCATCAATGATTACAATCTTTTTTTCTTTTAAGTTCAAAACAAAGTAAGTATTAGTAAAAAATCTTCCTAAAGAAAAACTTTCTATTTTTATTCCATCCATACAGATGCTTTTGACAAACTGAATTGCGAAGATAACTTTCTCAAAATTTTCTCTGTTTTTTTTATCAGGAATTCTCTGCGGGGTTCATTGAAAAAGAGGGAAGAAATCTCTTTTTTTATCTCCAACAATTCCTTATAAAGCGAAGAGAGCTTCTTTTTCCCCTCCTCATTTAAAAAAACTGTCATCTGCTCCACATTAAAAATCGCCTCCTCTATTGCCTGCCTTTGTTTTTTTGTATTCTGGGTAAACTTAAGACCCTTAATCAACTCTTCTAACCATCCACAAGCAAAAAGATAATAGTCCTGATAAAGCTGGGATGAGGGGGGACTTTTATATTCTTTAAAGTCCACATATACTGAAGGGGAGGTAACTCTTTTTTTCTTGCGAACGAATTTTTTTCTTAAAGAATAACAACCCAAAAATAATATTACAATAGAAAGAAGAATTAATTTTTTCCTCACAGCAATTTATTTTATCGAAATAAAAAATAAAATCAATTATTTAGTCCTCAATTTTTTAAAAATAAACAAACAATGGGAAGGAATGAAAGGAGCAAGAACAACCTTTTCTTCGCGCCAAAATTTTATACCTTCCTGTCTCGCTTTCTTTACATCAATCTTTAAAATCACCACCGACACATCTTTCCTTCTTCCAACCCTTATTGCTTCTTCCAAATTAAGAGAGAGATGAACAAATTTTCTTCTTTTAGGCTTCAATCCTTCTTTTAAAATAGAACTTAAAAACCTCCTTGCTGTACCATGATAAAGAATACCAGAGATATTCTCCACCTCTCCCAAAGGCTTTATATCTATACTATGTCCATAGCGTGCTCTGATTTTGCCTTCTTTTATTTGAAATCTGGCCTGCTTATCCTCTTCAACCAATCTTTTAAGCATCTCTTCTCCTATATTAGA
>Ga0164318_10003904_pt1 | contig 14206 bp, 12 predicted proteins | sample GuaBasSedimGuay9_FD_113734 | JGI IMG/M metagenome (GOLD analysis project Ga0164318, IMG submission 113734) | Subseafloor sediment microbial communities from Guaymas Basin, Gulf of California, Mexico - Guay9, Core 4571-4, 0-3 cm | ecosystem: Environmental > Aquatic > Marine > Hydrothermal vents...
AAAAACTATTAGAGATGCTTGAAAATGTGAAATACAACAAGTTAAACATTGAAAGTAAGCGTTTACAAAACATCATAAAAATGATTTGTTTCAGGGCTGAAACTTCATTCGCTAAATTACTGTCTGAACATTACAATAAAAGCATAATAAACTCTCATGCCGATATTATACCGGATTATAATAACAATAATCTTGTTGTTAGATTATATTCACAAGCAACCCCGAGAATGAACGATGCAATTCAAAAAGTTTGCAAATTATTGAATGATACAAAAATTAAATATCCAGGCACCCAACTCGCGATGGTCTATGAAATCGCGACATAGCTTTTTGTACTGGGTCAGGAGTTCTGAAACTCAAATCTTACTTTAAGCTATAAATTGGTATCATCTTAAATCCGAACGGGTCAGTTGTTCTGAAAATAGACCTCGATTAATGTTTAGTCATCAAAGAACAGTAATCTGTTTTTTCAATTTCTCTAGCAATGCAAGCCACCTGTCCATACCTTCGCCGGTACGTGCCGAAAGCTCGATAAATTTTAAATGATGGTTTACCCGTAAGGCATATTCTTTGGTTTTTTCCACCTCAAAATCAACATAGGGTAGCAGGTCAATTTTATTAATAATGCAATATTGTGCCGAATGAAACATATCAGGATATTTGATGGGTTTATCATCACCTTCGGTAACGCTGATAATAACCACCCGGGTATTTTCGCCTAAATCGAACATGGCCGGACAAACCAGGTTTCCTACATTCTCGATAAAAAGTATCGAGTTTTTATCCGGGTTGAGCTCTTTTACCGCTTTGTTAATCATGTTGCTGTCGAGGTGGCATCCCTGACCGGTATTAACCTGAACAACGGGTACTCCCGTGGCATCAATTCGGTTGGCATCGTTCATGGTTTGCTGGTCGCCTTCAATCACGTAATAGTGTTTTTCTTTTTGCCGGTTTTTTAAGGTGGCTTCCAGCAACGAGGTTTTTCCTGAACCGGGTGAACTTACCAGATTAATGGCCAGAATATTTTTTGCTTCAAAATAACCCCGGTTTCTTTCGGCCAGCAAATTATTTTGTTGTAAAATATCCTGTTCAACATGAAGCACTTTTTCATTGTGATGATGATGTTCTGCCTCATGATGGTGGCCTAACGTAAGGCTGCCTGAAAGAGCATCTGTTTTTCGTGGTCGTAAAATGGTAACTTCGGCACTTTCGCCACATCCACAGGTTGTGCACATAACTTTTTCTTGTTTGGTTAATAATTGATATTGTGTGATTTAAAATTTTATTGTTAACAAAACACATAGCCTTGAATCAATACTTTTTCCCACTAAATAACATGACAAATATACACGCTTTATTGTTAATAATATAACATCTATGGTGGTTGTTTTTATATTTATAGAAATTAGTTATATAATTTCACCACAAAGGCACAAAAGCGCTGAGAAAAAGCAGCTTAGCGTCTTGTCGGTTAACAATTTAATTTTTATTATGCATGCGTAACTGTTTATAATCAGTTGTAACTCAACCGTTTTAGTGTGTTGTTTTTTATTTACTTTTGCCCCTTGAAAATTTCATTATATAATGATAAGGATATGGAAGTTAAAAGGATTTTTGATTTATTGCCTCGTTACGAAAAAGAGTTTGACCCCAAGGATGATGTATTGGTGGGTAAAATAAACGGAAAATGGGTTAAGTACGATATTAAAATCATTCGTCAAATGGTTGACAATATCAGCTTTGGTTTGATGAAGCTGGGAATAAAAAAAGGAGACAAAGTTGCCACCATATCGCCCAACAGGCCTGAATGGAATTTTGTAGATTACGCGATTTTACAACTGGGAGCAGTACATGTTCCTATTTATCCCACCATCAGCGAATCAGATTACAAGTATATTTTACGTGAATCGGATGCAAGGTATGTTTTTATTTCGGGCAAAGAGATTTGGCGCAAGATTGAGCACATATTACCTGAGATTGACGGCGTGCTGGGAGTATATACTTTCTGCGAAATGGAAGATCAAAAACAACTTCAGGATTTAATTGAGCTGGGAAAAGCCAATAGAAAGGAAGAAGAACTGGAAGCAATTAAAAAAAGTGTTTCTCCTGATGAGGTTGCCACCATGATTTATACTTCGGGAACCACGGGCGACCCTAAAGGGGTGATGTTATCGCATAATAATATTTTGAGTAATGTTAGCGCCGTGTACCATATTTTTCCGGTTGACCAGTACAGCAGAGGGGTTAGTTACCTTCCTTTGTGTCATGTGTATGAAAGAACGAATATTTATGTTTACATGTACCTTGGGGTTTCTATCTACTATGCTGAAAACATGGGAACCATCGCGACCAATATTCAAGAAATTAAACCACATATTTTAACCACGGTACCTCGTTTGCTTGAAAAAGTTTACGATAAAATTCTTGCCAAGGGAAGGAAGCTGACCGGCATAAAGCACCGGTTGTTTTTCTGGGCCGTTCGCCTGGGAGAGAAGTATGAATACGACATATCAAATCCGTTTTATCTGGCTCAACTGAAAATTGCCGACAAACTGATTTTTTCAAAGTGGCGTGAAGCATTGGGTGGTAACATGCGAGCTATTATTTCGGGGGGAGCAGCTATTCAGCCCCGTTTGGCCAAGGTGTTTAATGCTGCCGGGCTACCTACACTAGAGGGATATGGAATGACTGAAAGTTCGCCGGTTATCGCGGTTAACACGTTTGAAAAAGGGCAACGAAAAATCGGGACTGTGGGACCCCCGTTAAAAAATCTGGAGGTTAAAATCTCACATGAAGGTGAAATTTTAGCTAAAGGCTCGAGTATTATGATTGGCTATTACAAAAAACCGAAATTAACCAAAGAGGTTGTAATAAACGGCTGGCTTCATACGGGTGATAAAGGAGTTATTGATAAAGACGGAATGCTAAAAATTACCGGACGCCTTAAAGAGATTTTTAAAACCTCTATGGGAAAATACATTTCACCGGCTTTAATTGAAAACAAATTTAAAGAATCGCCTTTTATCGACCAGATAATGGTGGTGGGTGAAAACCAAAAATTTGCCGCAGCGCTGATTGTTCCTGACTTTGAGTATTTAAAGCAGTGGTGTGCGTTACACGATGTTAATTGCGATAACAATAAACAGGTGATTAAAGAGAAAACCTTTCGCGACCGGCTGAGAAAAGAGATTAGCGAGTTTAACAAACATTTTGGCGATTACGAAAAAATAAAAAAGTTTGAACTCATCGATCATGAATGGTCTATCGAAACCGGTGAAATTACAGCCAACCTGAAACTCAAGCGCCGGTATATCCACAATAAATACCGCGATTTAATCAATAGTTTGTTTGAATAAAGGGAGCTGGAATCTATTCTCTGATTTTAAGCGTTTTACTTTTGTAATAATCAAGTCAACCTTAAACTACTTTACCGTATATTTTTGTTAAACTTGATTTTTTAACGCGGATAATGTATCTTTATCCGCATGAATGCAACACCATGGCTTAACGGCATTGTCCATCTTTTTTTCCCACGAACCTGTCAGGCATGTGGCCACGTGCTTTATCATCAGGAAGAGGTAATTTGTACCAAATGTCTGTATCACCTGCCGAAAACAAACTTTCATTTTCACGAAAGCAACCCGGTTTCCAGAACCTTTTGGGGTAGGGTTGAGTTAAATGCGGCCACCTCTTATCTATTTTTCAATAAACAGGGAAAAACTCAGCGGTTAATGCACAACTTAAAGTACCGCGGCAAAAAACAGGTGGGTCTCTATTTGGGTGAGAAGTTTGGAAAAGAGCTGCTAAAAAGTGATTTATTTAAAACGGTACAGGTGATTATTCCCGTGCCCATGCATCCCAAAAAACAGCAAAAAAGAGGCTATAATCAAAGCACCCTTATTGCCGAAGGTATGGCCTTGGCCATGAACGCCGAGGTACAGATTGATAACCTTATAAAGGTGTTGAATACTACTTCGCAAACCAAAAAGTCGAGGTATAAACGGTGGGAAAATGTTAAAAATGTTTTTCAGGTGCGTAACGAAGCGCTGTTAAAAAACAAGCACCTATTAATTGTAGATGACGTAATAACTACCGGAGCAACTATCGAAGCTTGTGCCCATCGGCTTGAACGTATCGAGGGAGTAACCATTAGTGTGGCATCACTTGCATATGCTCAGGTTTAGCCGGTATGGTATCCTGTGGCCTACCCATCTGAATCATAATTTTATTATACTCTCTCCTGTTTCTTATCAGTTTACGTTGCAGCCGGGCGCTACGGTTAAACATGTTGTACAGTGCCTGAATGGGTCCTCCGATGGTGTAGGGTCCCGGCTCTTTATACATGAGCGGATTTGCATCCATGTCAGGATAAAACTGGCTAATATCCATCGAGGGCATCTCAATAATCAACCGTTTAAAGGTTTCATAATCCCAGTAAGCGTGAATAATTACCTCGTTAATTAAAATGGTATCTTTTTCCATCAGGATGGTATCTGGAGAGGGTAAGTTTCGTACGGAGTCGGTTACAAAAAATATTTTGCTCACAAAACCAATTGAAGTTATCATTAACGTGTCGTGCGGATCCACCAGCATTTTAAAGCGGCCATCTTTGTTCGAGATGTTACCCCAAAGCATTCGTTTACTAATGATGTGGGCATCGGCCACAAATAACAAACTGTCGGAGGTTAACAAAACAGCATCAAACGAATAAAGATTTTTATCAGTTTCGCTTTGAGCCAGTATGGAATTTGTAAATACCAAAAACACAAGTGTTAACCATAAAAAAGGAGCCTTCTTTTTAGGCTGAATTATATATGTAACTCTATTGCTCAATCGATATATCTTTTTATTTTATACAGATATTGTATCTTAGCATTTTTAAAAGGATAAAATTGCAAATTTGTTGGATACCTAAATCATAAAAAAAGAAAAAATATTTTCTTTGGCGATTGATACATGAAAATAAAAGTCAGAAAAAGCGATTTGTTACTCGGTGTTGTCATTTACGCCATACTCTACCTGAGTATTGTGGTGTTTTACACGCTTTTAAACTTTAATCCAAGTATCGATTCCTCACTAGCTTTCAGGCTGCACGTAGAAACCAAAAACAACGAAGCCAAAATTTTAGAATATCGGGATTTGTCGAAATCAATTGTTGATCACTTTGTTAACAAGCCGGGGGTGTTACAAACAATCGATAACTATAACAGAGCTAACGAACAGAAAAAAAATGTTTATCGTAACCAATTGTACGATTCATTAAAAGTGGTTTACGAAGTGCTCAAGCAAAAAAATTATGATGTTTTTCAATTTCACGACCTTTATGGAAAAAACCTGTTGAAACTTCATCGTCCTAATACGTTTGGCGACGATTTAACTCTGGTTAGAAATTCGATTAAAATGATGACTAAAAACCATCATTATCTCGAAGGATTTGAGGAGGGTCATACCGGCAATAGTTATCATTTTATCTACCCGCTTTTATACCAAGGTAGTTATATTGGTAGTGTAGAACTGTCAGTATCAATGTTAAAAATATTGATGGAAGAGGAAAACTCGTTTGTAGGCGCTTTTCGCTTTCTCCTTAAAGAGGATATTTATAAAAAGGTGGTTGACTCTAACACCGGCAATCTGTATCACGATTATAACATAGAAGGGTATAAAGTTTATGGTACGTTAAACCGAAAATACAAAAAAAACGGATTCCTTACCGATTCCACGTTTAAAGTTCTAAATACCATGGTTAAAAACAAGGTTACCGAAGTTGAAACAAAAGGGAAACCCATCGTACAATACATACGGCTTAACGGGCTAAACTGGCTCATAACTTTCTTCCCGGTAAATAATATTTCCGGCAGGCAAGCGGCCATGATTGCCTCCTACGAAATATATTATCCCATTGATTTTTTACGTAAAGGCAAAAGGGTATCGCTTACTGTTGGCGCTATCCTAAGTTTTTTAATCACACTTTTCTTTCTGTTTATCAACAGGGAGAGAAGAGAAGCCATAAACCGGCATAAGGAAGTTCAGAAAGCTAAAGAAAAAGCCGAAGAGGTTGTAAGGCTTAAGTCGTCGTTTCTTGCCAATATGAGTCATGAAATCAGAACCCCGATGAATGGCGTGGTGGGAATGACGGAAATTTTAAAACATACCGGTTTACGGGAAGACCAGAAAGAGTTTGTGTCGATTATCGAATCCTCGGCCAGCTCACTACTAAATGTGATTAATGATATTCTAGACTTTTCAAAAATCGATTCCAATAAAATTGAGATTGAATCCATTTCATTTCAGGTAAGAAAAGTGATAGAAGATGTAGGCGATACGCTGCTGTTACCCGTTGAAAAAAAAGGTATCTCGATGCTGGTTTATACTGATCCGGCCATCCCTGAGGTATTGATTGGTGACCCGTTACGGTTAAGACAGGTAATATTAAACCTCGCTAACAATGCCGTTAAATTTACCAGCGAAGGAGAGGTGCTGGTGGCAGCCGAACTGATACAGCCGGAAAGTTCAAACAGCGATAATAGCAAGGCAACAATACTGTTTAAGGTTAAAGATACCGGCATAGGAATTTCAAAAGAGGCGCAGGTTAAACTCTTTGAAGCGTTTGTACAAGCTGATGCCACCATTAACCGTAAATATGGCGGAACAGGACTCGGGCTTGCCATATCGAAACAGCTGGTTGAACTTATGGGAGGCAAACTGGAAATTGAGAGCGAGATGGGAAAAGGCTCTGTATTTTCTTTTAAAATAACCTTTGACGTGGATATAAATTCCACTACAGAGTATTTTTCCGAATCAGAGGATTTGTCGCGACTTAGAGTGCTGGTATTGGACGATAATCAATCAAACCGCATTATATTTAAAAAATATTTTAGCTTTTGGAATATCAAAAACGATGAGGCTTCCGATGTTGATGAAGCCATTGAGAAGGTTAAAAAATCCATCAAAAATAAGATACCTTATAATATTATTCTGGTCGATTTTCAGATGCCTGAAAAGTCAGGCTTCGACTTTGCCGATGCGTTGTTAGAGGAAAATATTAAAGGAAATACAAAGTTGATACTATTCTCATCTATTTCCGACATGATTCATACTGACACTATTTATAAAAAAGGTTTTGATGCCTATTTATACAAGCCCATTAAATATCTGCCTTTCCGTAAAGTTATTTTCAAAACCATCAATTATCAGGTGGATGAAAATATCTCTGATGCCGGAATTCAAAACGAAACAGGTTTTACTCATGAAGAATCTGAATTAAAAATATTACTCGCTGAAGACAACCTTATTAACCAAAAAGTAGCTGCTGTTACGTTAAATAAGTTTGGGTACATTCATGTTGATATTGCCAATAACGGAACTGAAGCGGTACAAATGCACCTTGATAATCACTACGACCTTATATTGATGGACATTCAAATGCCAATAATGAGTGGTCTGGAAGCAACCAAAAAGATTCGGGAATTTGAAAAGGCAAATCCGGATGTTAACAGGGTGAAAATTATTGCACTTACAGCTAATGCACTCGAAAACGATGTGAAGCTCTATTTGAGTGAAGGACTTGACAACGTGCTGACCAAACCGTTTAAACCAAACGACCTTAAAGAGATTTTGACCAGCTAAAACGATTCTGCTGCTACAGTAATTTAAGCAACTCAGCAATAACAAGTCCCAGGTAGTTTCCGATGGCATACCCAATTATTCCAACCGTAATTCCCGACATAACAACATCTTTGTTTTTAAGTGCTTCTGCAACGGCAGGTACAAATATAAAACATTTGTCGAAACAGGAAAGCTGACCATTTTTTCATTGAAACATTTCCTTCTTTTGGTGTGGTGGCATACTTATTGCCAAGTTTGGATTTGTGGAGTGGCATGTGCGACTTGGCAATGTGTATGACTGCGAAGTGTTGGTGCTACGTCCCAAAGCTTAAATTTGTCTCCTTGTATTACTACAGCATGTAAATTATTAAACAATCGTTGGCAGTATCAGTTCTTTAGGCAACGGACGCTAAAGCCGTATACTTTGCCGCAGCCATCTCGTCTTATCTTGGCGTTCCCAGAACTCAGAATTCGAAACCATGAATGTGCATCTGAGTACTCAGTCGATGACCACCAAAGGCCGAAGCCGTTAAGGTAGGTAAAAAACTCAGATCTGTCGCAGAGCCCCCCTGGGAGGGCGGTGAAACCACTAGAATTTGTTGCATCTGTATTTGGCGTCCACCAATGTGTTGTGCCCGTTTCTTTTAGTTTACCTCCAGCTATGTCTTCACCTCCCAAATAAGTGGTAAGTACTGTCCAGTCTTCATCACTAGGCAAATGCCAACCGGGAGGGCAGGCAGTTTTAGCTGCAAGCCAGTTGTAAAGCACCCCATATGTTTGATAATTAGCCGTAGCTTTTGCTTCCGATATATTATTTCCTTCATAATAATAAACATAATAATAAGGGTCATTATAGAAACCATCAGAAGAAGGGTTTACACTTGGAAGATATTTAAGGTTTTCAGCCATCCATGTTTGATTGTCAATAGTTACAGTATTATAAACTTGGCCGTCGCGGGGATCGGTAAAAGTGCCTGCTATAATTGTTACGAAAATATCATCGGACGAACTACCACCGTCATTGTCAAGGCTGGTTACTTTAAGTGTATGATTGCCTAAACTTTCATTTTCTGTTTTCCATTTATAAGTGTAAGGAAAGCTTGTTACAGAACCTTGTCCCACGCCATCAATAAAAAAACGCACTTCTGCAATGTTACCGTCATTGTCTTCTGCATCCACGGAAATGGTGATGGTTTCACCTTTGTTAATCTCTTGCCCGTTAGCAGGAGAGGTAATGTTGCAAGTGGGATTTTGGTTGGGTTTTTCTTCCTCTTTATCGCATCCGGTAAAGAATACAGATGTGATGAGGATAATTGATAAAATAAATAATTTGTTCAAAATACAAATAAATTTTTCGTTTTAGTTTTCAATTTTTATTATTCTTACTTTCATTTTTTTCAGTGCGTTGGTAAAAATTTAAACTCTTTTGGTTTTTATTGTTGGGTTCGTGCGTTTGCAAAAAAACCAAATGGGTTTAAATTTGCGTGGGCTTTCGCCTTGTTGCCAACTTAAATATATGCATTATTTACTTATTAGTTTTCTATATTTGGAATAGGTTACTTTGTGTAGAAGAGCAAATTAAACATTGCTTGTCAATCCCCTTTCATCGGCATCGAGAGGTGTGCCTGAACAATACGCCATTTTCCATCCATACAGTATTTTAAAACACCGGTAAAACGTAATCCCTTTAACGACTTGGCCTTGCCGTCCTTCATGTAATTGTAGTCTAAAATTTCAGCAAACCAAGCGGTGTTGCCCGTTTCGTTTAACTTGATGTACTGTTCCGAAGTGGTGATAAAAATATTATCGATGGTTGCAAACTGACTTTTGAATGCATGTAGGATGTTGTTCCATCCCATCAGTCTGTCTTTTGAAGTGGTTCCATATAAAATAATGTCACCATCGGGAGCCCAAATTTGCTCGCCTAACGCCAAATCTTCGTTTTCGTTGGCAACGATGTATTGCTCTAACACATTTTCAATCGATTTAAGTTGTTCACTCCGGTTAACTACTACTTTTTCTGTTTGTTGCATTGTGCTACACGATAGCAAAATAAAAAGTAAACCGAAAATTAGAAAAAAAGCTGATTTTTTCATGACTGTAAAATATTGATTAATAATTTTTGACTTACAAAATACAATTTTTTAGTGCTCATTTCAAGGTAGTTGGGTATTTAAATCCATTCTTAATTAAACAACATGATTGATTGTAATTATCAGTTATTAAATAATTTAAAAAAACGTTTTTAAGTTTCAGTTATTCTTCGTAAAATTGCATCCGATTAAAAACCTAACTATTTCTATTACCAATGGGCGATAAATCAATCAGTAAACAATATTTTCCACTAGCAACTTTGTTGCTGTTTTTTTTATTTTTAGGCACCACTCTTTTGGCACAACATCACGAGAGTAAGGTCGATGAAAATTGGAAAGAGGAAGCTCTACAGCAGGACTTCAAAGCCGGCGATATGATTATTGAACATATCACCGATTCGTACGAATGGCATATTTTAACATGGAACAAAACTCATGTTTCAATTTACCTCCCCGTTATTCTTTACGACCAGGGTGAGTGGCATGTTTTTAGTTCGAAACATCTCCACCATGGAGAAGCTCCCTATCAGGGTTATCATGTAGCTAAAGAGGGGTTTAACGGTGGCAAACTGGTTAGAACTGATACCGAAGGAAATGAAATCAGACCCGATTACGACATTTCCATTACAAAAAATGTACTGGCTATTTTTATTAGTATTTTTCTGTTGATGTGGATTTTTATTTCGGTAGCCAACTCGTATAAAAAGCGCAAAGGCCATGCTCCTAAAGGGATGCAGTCGCTATTAGAGCCGCTTATCCTTTTTGTAAGAGACGACATTGCCAAAGCTTCTATTGGTCATAATTACGAAAAATACACGCCTTATCTGTTGACTATTTTCTTCTTTATATTTTTTAATAATCTTTTCGGAATTATTCCGTTTTTCCCGGGTGGAGCCAATGTAACAGGCAACATTGGTGTTACCGGAGTAATGGCAGCCTTTACTTTTATCATTACAACGTTTAGTGCCAACAAAAACTATTGGGTACATATTATTAATATGCCCGGAGTGCCGTGGTGGCTTAAACTTCCATTGCCATTGATGCCTATTGTGGAAATCATGGGGATGTTTACCAAGCCCTTCGTACTGATGGTTCGTTTGTTTGCTAACATGACGGCAGGGCATATTATCGTGCTGGGATTTGTCAGCCTGATATTTATTTTTGGCCATATTGCTCCTGTTGCCGGGTATGGTGTATCAGTCGTTTCTGTAGCCTTTAGCATTTTTATGGACATACTTGAAGTTTTGGTGGCATTAATTCAGGCTTATGTATTTACCATACTTTCAGCCCTCTATTTTGGCATGGCCACTGAAGAGGCACATTAATTAGAATTTTATCCATTTTTAACTAAATATATTATCATTATGGAACTATTAGCAATTTTACTTCAAGCTGTTGCCGACCTTGCCCCTTATGCAAAAATGGGTGCCGGTCTGGGAGCAGGTATTGCTGCCATCGGTGCCGGTATTGGTATTGGCCAAATCGGTAAAGGTGCAGTGGAAGCCATCGCTCGTCAACCCGAGGCTGTTGGAGACATTCGTTCAAACATGATTGTTTCTGCTGCTTTGATTGAAGGTGTTGCCTTCTTTGCTATCGTTGTTACCTTGCTTATTGTTTTCATGTAAAACAAAGGCTGTTAACAATTAATCTCTTCTGCTTTGCAGCGGTTGGCTGCATAGCAGAAGATTTTTTAGAAAAAAATAATCAATCATAAAAAGATTTAGAAAATGCAATTAATTAACCCCGGTTTTGGACTTATTTTTTGGATGACCCTGGCATTCTTAATTGTTCTTTTTGTACTTACAAAATATGCATGGAAACCCATCCTGGCCTCGTTAAAAGAGCGTGAAGATAGTATTGAAGATGCACTACAGGCTGCCGAAGAGGCTAAAAAAGAGATGGCTGCTTTACAAGCAAAAAACGAAACGCTGCTTAAGCAGGCTCGTGAAGAGAGAGATATCATGCTGGCTGATGCCCGAAAAATTAAAGAGCAAATTATTGGCGAAGCCCGTGAAAAAGCAAACAAAGAGGCAAGTATTATTGTAGAAGACGCCAGAGAGCAAATTAATTCGGAAAAGCAAGCCGCTTTGATTGAGCTTAAAAATCTTATTGCAACCTATTCCATCGAAATTGCTGAAAAAGTGCTGAGGCAAGAACTTAGCGACAGTAAAAAACAGCAGGCTTTCGTGGATAAATTGCTCAAAGAAACACAATTGAACTAAAGACATTATTCAATGAGAGTTAACTTATTGGCAAAACGGTATGCGCAGGCACTATTCGACCTTGCCCTCGAAATGAAACTAGAGGGAAAAGTAGAAAAAGATATGCACCTTGTTGAACACGTATTACAGGATCACAGGGAGTTTAAAAAACTCTTGAAAAATCCCGTGGTTGACGACTATAAGAAAGTTAAACTGCTAAACGCTGTTTTTGGCGGACATGTTCAGGAACTAACACAAAAGTTTTTTGCCCTGATTATTAAAAAAGATCGTGAAATGTATCTTGAGCCCGTATGTGAAGCCTACATCGACATCTACCAGAAATACAACAATATACTCCCGCTTGAGCTTACAACCGCATTAAAAGCTGATAAAAAATCCCGGGAAACCATTGTTGATAAGGTGGCTAAAGCTACTAAAATGAAAATTGAACTTCATGAGTTAGTAGATGAAGATATCATTGGCGGATTCGTTATTAATTACGAAGATTACGAGTTCGATGCCAGCATTAAAAGGCAACTCAAAGAGCTTCAAAACGAATTTTCAAAGAATTTATTTATTAAGAAATTATAACCAGAAAACAATATAAATATGGCAGACATCAAACCAGCTGAAGTATCAGCCATACTGAAGAAAGAACTTGCCGGTTTTAAATCAGAAACCTCTCTCGACGAGATTGGTTCTGTACTTCAAATTGGCGACGGTATCGCTCGTGTTTACGGATTGTCAAATGCACAGGCCGGTGAGCTTGTTGAATTTGACAAAACAGGACTTAAAGGCATCGTACTTAACCTTGAAGAAGATAACGTGGGGGTAGTGCTTTTAGGCGACATCGAAGGTGTTAACGAAGGCGACAAAGTAAAACGTACCAATAAAATTTCTTCCATCAACGTGGGCGAAGGATTGTTAGGCCGTGTAATTAATACGTTGGGAGAGCCCATCGACGGTAAAGGTCCTATTAAAGGCGACTTGTACCAGATGCCACTCGAGCGTAAAGCACCCGGCGTTATCTATCGCCAGCCTGTTAACGAACCGCTGCAAACCGGTATTAAGGCTATCGACGCAATGATTCCGATTGGTCGGGGTCAGCGTGAGCTTATAATTGGTGACCGCCAAACCGGTAAAACAGCCATTGCCATCGATACCATCATCAACCAAAAAGAGTTCTTTGAAAAAGGAGAACCGGTTTACTGTATATATGTTGCCACGGGTCAGAAAGGCTCCACGGTTGCCAATATTTTAAAAACTCTGGAAGAAAATGGTGCCATGGAATATACGGTAATTGTTACCGCCACAGCTTCCGATCCTGCTGCTATGCAGTTTTACGCCCCTTTTGCCGGTGCTGCCATTGGTGAGTTTTTCAGAGACACGGGTCGTCCGGCTTTAATTGTTTACGATGATCTTTCCAAACAGGCTGTTGCCTATCGCGAAGTGTCGTTGTTGCTGCGCCGTCCCCCGGGTCGTGAAGCTTATCCCGGTGACGTGTTCTACCTCCACTCACGCTTGTTAGAACGTGCTGCCAAGATTATTAATAGCGACAAAATTGCCAATGAAATGAACGATATGCCCGAAAGTATTAAGCACCTTGTAAAAGGAGGTGGCTCGCTAACGGCTTTACCCATTATCGAAACACAAGCGGGTGACGTTTCTGCCTACATTCCAACCAACGTGATTTCCATTACCGATGGCCAGATTTTTCTCGAGGGTAACCTCTTTAATGCCGGTATTCGCCCTGCTATTAACGTGGGTATCTCTGTTTCGAGAGTTGGAGGTAATGCCCAGATTAAAGCCATGAAAAAAGTGGCCGGAACACTTAAACTCGACCAGGCACAGTACCGCGAGCTGGAAGCCTTTTCCAAGTTTGGTTCTGACCTTGACGCTGCTACCATGTCGGTTTTGGAAAAAGGAAAACGAAACGTACAAATTCTGAAACAGCCGCAATATTCACCTATGACAGTAGGACACCAAATTGCCATTTTGTATTGCGGTAGTAACAACTTGCTAAAAGATGTTCCGGTTGATAAAATTATCAATTTTGAAACGGAGTTTCTACACCACATGGATACAACTTATGCCGATACTTTAAAATCGTTGGCAACCGGAAAACTTACCGACAAAGCTGTTGAGGATATTAAAAAAGCTGCCGATGAAATTGCCGGCCGGTATAAATAATAATTGATTTAAACTGATATATCTATGGGAGGACTCAAAGAAGTCAGAAACAGGATTGCATCGACAAAATCCACCAGGCAGATTACTAGTGCCATGAAAATGGTGGCCGCGTCGAAG
>Ga0164318_10003905_pt1 | contig 14205 bp, 13 predicted proteins | sample GuaBasSedimGuay9_FD_113734 | JGI IMG/M metagenome (GOLD analysis project Ga0164318, IMG submission 113734) | Subseafloor sediment microbial communities from Guaymas Basin, Gulf of California, Mexico - Guay9, Core 4571-4, 0-3 cm | ecosystem: Environmental > Aquatic > Marine > Hydrothermal vents...
GATACTGAACTAAAAACTCTGGAAAAAAAACTACAAAAAAGAGATCAGCTGATTAGCGACTACATAAACCTCATCAAGCGCTCACAAGCTGACTTCGAAAACTACAAAAAAAGAACAGAAAAAGAGCGCGAATACGCATCACAAAGAGAACTCGAAAAACTGGTATCAAATCTCCTGCCAATACTCGACACTCTTGAGCGCGCACTTGTTGCATCAAAAAAGAACCACGACCTTGAATCATTAATCAACGGCATAGAGATGACACAAAAAAACCTGTGCAGCATCCTAAAAAAAGAAGGCTTGGAAAAAATAGACTGCATGGACAAAGAATTCGACCCGAACATGCACGAAGCAATAATAACAATAGAATCAAAAGACCGCAAAGATAACACAGTATGCGAAGAACTTGAAAAAGGATATACTTTCAAAAACAAACTAATACGGGCATCAAAAGTAAAAGTAATAAAAAACGAATAATAACAAAGGTGTATTAAATCATGAAATCTTTGTTCAATTGGACATGATTTCAAGCTTTTTTACTTATATAAAATAGAGGTGTATTAAAATGGCAAAAACAATAGGAATAGACTTGGGAACAACCAACACATGCATGGCAGTAATGGAAGGCGGCAAGCCGACAGTCATCCCCAACGCAGAAGGCAACAGGACAACCCCGTCGATAATCGCATTCACAAAAAAAGGAGAACGCTTAGTAGGCCTCACAGCCAAGAGGCAGGCAGTGACAAACCCCGAAAACACACTATTCTCAATCAAAAGGCTGATTGGTCGCAAATTCACAGACAAAGAAGTCCAGAAAGACATAAAGACAATGCCCTTCAAAATAACAGAAGCAAAAAACAAAGACGCATGGGTAACTGTATCTGGCAAAGACTACTCAGCACCGGAAATATCTGCAATGATACTCCAGAAACTAAAAAGCGATGCAGAGGCATATCTCGGCGAAAAAGTAGACAAATCAGTAATCACAGTCCCGGCATACTTCAATGACTCACAGAGACAGGCAACAAAAGACGCAGGAAAAATCGCAGGCCTCGAAGTCCTAAGGATAATCAACGAGCCCACAGCAGCAGCACTTGCATACGGCCTCGACAAAAAGAAAGACGAAAAAATCGCAGTATTCGACCTTGGTGGCGGAACATTCGACATATCCATACTCGAACTCGGCGACGGCGTCTTTGAAGTGAAATCAACAAACGGCGACACCCACTTGGGTGGCGACGACTTCGACCAGAAAATAATCCACTTCCTTGTAGAAGAATTCAAAAAACAGGAAGGCGTAGACCTGTCAAAAGACAAAATGGTCCTCCAGCGCCTCAAAGAATCAGCAGAAAAAGCAAAAATTGAGCTTTCGAGCGCGCAGGAAACAGAAATAAACCTTCCATTCATAACATCCACAGATTCAGGTCCGAAGCACTTCAACTACACCCTGACAAGAGCAAAACTGGAACAACTCACAGAAGATCTTGTAGACAAAACAATCGCACCCTGCAAACAGGCCCTCAAAGACGCAAACCTAAAGACATCAGACATAAACGAAGTAATACTAGTCGGTGGACAGACAAGGATGCCTGCAGTCCAGAAAGCAGTCCAGCTATTATTCGCAAAAGAACCCAACAAAACCGTAAACCCGGACGAAGTAGTAGCCATCGGCGCAGCCATCCAGTCAGGAGTCCTCTCAGGCGAAGTAAAAGACGTACTGCTCCTCGATGTAACCCCGCTGTCACTCGGCATCGAAACCCTCGGAAGTGTCTTCACAAAACTAATCGAGAAAAACACAACAATACCGACCAAAAAATCACAGGTATTCTCAACAGCAGCAGACAACCAATCCGCAGTAACAATCAATGTCTTACAGGGAGAACGCGCAATGGCTGCTGACAACCACCCACTGGGCAGATTTGACCTCATAGGAATCCCCCCTGCACCAAGAGGTATACCACAGATTGAAGTTACATTCGACATAGACGCAAACGGCATAATCCACGTCTCAGCAAAAGACCAGGGAACAGGCAAAGAACAGACAATATCAATCAAGCCCGCATCAGGCCTCTCTGAAGAAGACATTAAAAAAATGGAAGAAGAATCAAAAAAACACTGCGACGAAGACAAAAAGAAAAAAGAATCCATAGAGACAAGAAACCAGGCAGAAAGCATAGTCTACACAGCAGAAAAAACCCTAAAAGAACACGGCGACAAAGTAGACAAAGACACGCAGGAAAAAATAAATAAAGGCATAGACACCCTGAAAGAGACACTGAAAGACGAAAAAGCAGACGCAGAAGCAATCAAAAAGAACATAGAAGAACTAAACGCCACAATCTACGAACTGACCACAAAAATGTATGAGGACGCGCAAAAACAGGCACAAAAAGACCAGGAAAAGCCGGAAACTGAAAAGAAAAAAGGCGAAGAAGAAGTGGTCGACGCTGACTACAAAGTAGAAGATGAAGATAAGGATAAAGACAAAGGCGAAAAGAAATAAAACGCCTTTTCCTTTTTTATTTTTATCATAAACTTATTTATTAACCAAAACACACAACTTTACTCTGTGAAATAAATGACAAAAAAAGACTACTACAATATCCTCGGCGTAGACAAAAACGCATCACCAGATGAAATAAAACGCGCCTACCGTAAACTTGCACGAAAATACCACCCTGACGTCAATCAGGACGACAAGGGAGCAGAAGCAAAGTTCAAAGAAATCAACGCAGCATTTGAAGTACTCGGCAACCAGCAAAAAAAAGCCCAGTACGACCAGTTCGGCCACGCTGCATTCCAGCAGGGAGCAAGAGGTGGAGGCGGCTTCCAGGGCTTCAGAGGTAGTGGCGGCTTCTCATCCTTTGAAGATATCTTCAGCAGCAGCGGCTTTGACGACATATTCAGCGCATTTACAGGCATGCGAGGCGAAGAGACACAAAGACGCTCAGCACCCGGCGCAGACCTCAGGTACGATATCACAATCACCCTTGAAGAAGCATACACGGGCATCACCAAAAAGATACAAGTTCCCCGATTCGAAAAATGCAGTGCATGCAATGGCACAGGCGCAAAAAGCGGCACAGCCAAAAAAACATGCGATAAATGCAACGGGAGCGGTAAGGTCAGGCAAGTAAGGCGCTCATTCTTAGGACAAATTGTCACAGTTGGCATATGCGATAAATGCAGGGGCAAAGGCACAATAATAGAAACCCCATGCCCGGAATGCAACGGAACCGGCAGAGTCAAAAAAACAAGGACACTCGACATAAAAATACCCGCGGGAGTAGACAATGACTCACACCTGAGAATGGCAGGCGAAGGTGAAGCAGGCATGAACGGCGCTTCAAGTGGAGACCTATACATCGTAATCCATATCAAACCACACGACATATTCGAACGCTACGAAAGCGATCTCTACTGCAAAACCACAATCGGAATTGCACAGGCAACACTCGGCGATGAAATAGAGATACCGACAATCAAAGGGAAAGCAAAACTGAAGATACCTGCAGGAACACAGAGCCATACAGTATTTAAACTGCGCAATCAGGGTATGCCTGATGTCCATGGCAGGGGCAAAGGCGACCAGTTTGTGAGAATTGTTATAGAAATACCTAAGACAATGACAAAAAGACAAAGGCAGCTAATGGAAGAATATGCAGTGGAAACAAAACAAAAAGCTACTGTCGGCAAAGGCTTCTTCGACAAGATGAAAGAGTACTTCTAGCTTAAAAATACCTAACCTAACATCCATAATTTTCACACCCGCTAAATAGTTTCCGGACACGACACATATACTTGGATAACGAAAACTACATAAACCTATCACACACATAAGTTTACTCATATAAACAGTACTCCAGACATATCAGATAATAGATACAGTGCCTATTTACATATTCAATAAAAGCAGTCGAGGTGTCAAAATGGCAGAATATACAATAAAACTAAAACCCCCTGAACAGATGGACCTAACCATTACAGGAACAGAATCCCAGCAACTCAAGCTAAACCCAAAAGAATTCCAGCAAATAACAGTAGACTACGAAGGAGACACCCTTATCTTCCAGGGCAAGAAAATAAACGCAGTAGCATCACTGAAATGTATCTCAGATGTATTCTGGATGATACTATCCCTCACATCCAAAGGATTCAATGTAGAGCCCAACGAGCCGCTTGAAATGCTAAAAAAACTAAACCTCAAATGAGACAGAAGGCGAATACAAATGAAATGCAAATTCTGCAAAAAAGACCTTGGTGATAAGCAATGGAAATATTGTCCCCACTGCGGCGAAGAACTGGCAAAAAAATCGATATACTCATATGGTATGCAGGACGTCACCAGTAAAATGCTATCAGGCATCCAGAGAATCCTGATGAGAAAGCTGTTTACCACCCTTGCACAAGCAGTCAAACAAAGCGAAGGCGCAAACACAGGCAGTTTCAGAGTAAAAGTGATATCTTCTAAAAGACCAATAGCTCAGGCCACAAAACAAGCAACCGTGCAAACACCGGACATGACCACAGCCAGTAAAAGACCAATCCCAAAAGAAACAATAGAGCCCAAAGCAGACATCACAAAACTACCAGGCAAACTAAAAATAAACATACCCTTACCTGGCATAGAATGCATGGACGACATAGACATCCTCAAATTCGAAAACTCATGCGAAATACGCGCATACACTAGAAACAAACTATACTTCAAAATAATCCAGACACCTCCAAACCTGTACCTAAATGAAAAAAATCTCGACAACGAAACACTGCTTCTGGAATTCACCAGATAATAATATATACCAGAAGCAACAAAGAAACAGGTATGAAACATAAGACAACAATAATAATACTTGTACTGATTCTCTCAGTTTTCTTTTTGATACATCCTGCCTTTGCAAAAATGAAAAAGAAAGGCGTCATGTGGGTAGATGAAGAAAGTGGCGCAGTTGCAATTGACCCGACCGAACTTGGTGGTACCGTTACAGATTCACTCGAAATAGCAATTGAAGGTATAGCTTTTGAATATACAAATATCAGTGATTTTGTGTTAGTGCCAAACGACGGCAAACCCTCAATGGTCCTCATATTCAACAAAGGAAGTACAGAATCAACTTTATATATAGACAACGATGCAAAAGAGCTTCTTGACAGCAAAAAAAACAAAATCGAAATCATCGGAGCAAGTTCATTAAAAGTGAAAAAATCAGACCTCAAAAAAGCCCCTGAAACAGAAATATATGAAATCGAAGTCAAAGACAACAACGGCAAAAAAAACCTTAAAAACGCAATCGACAACGAACTCGTGACAGGAAGTAAAGTAATATATCCCCAGATATCCGGTCCATCCACAAATGCAAAAGGATCCACTGTGATAATAAAAAAATCAGAAGACATAGGGCTATTCGACATAAAAAGCATCAATGATTTCATGCTATGGATCAACCTTAAATTCGACATGAACCTGAAAAACGAAGAAAAACTAATACTTCAGGATGGAATATTTGCAACACTTGAAAAAGCTGTTGAGGACAACACAGCATCAATTCCAGGTGAAAGCACAGAATCAGAGCAGGTAATTTCGGAAAACACATGCGTCGCAATTTAAGAGAAAAACTCTGGTTAGAAATAACATATTCCCAGATGATAAAATGCAACATCCTCCATATTTAACAGCATTGATATTCCTGACAATAACAGCAACATTAATCCACACAGTCCATGCTGCAGGTCCTGCAATAACCATCATATCCCCAAAAACAGCACGATGCAAAACAAATACAATATGGGCAAATGTCACCCTCGATACAGATGGCTCATGGTGCAAATACTCACTTGACGACAAGCCAAACCTCTCCCTGGACAGCGGACCTGTCAACTGGAGCGCACTTTTAAACATAGAAGACGGGGTCCACAACATCACATACTTCTGCAGCGATTTAGATGCAAATATAAACCAATCCCGATATCACTACATGATGATTGACACCACACCGCCACAGGTATCCATTGAAATCACCCCTAACCCAGTAGAATCCTTCAAAAACATAAGACTTCAGATAAACTGCTCAGACGAAGTATCCGGATGCGATACTGTTAACATAAAAATACCATTTGCAGACTGCTTAACAAAGATGAGCGAGGGCACCCTATATGAAGTAACCACACCTTACTGTACAGCACAGACTTACGAATACCATATTCACGCCACAGACCACATGGGCAATACCAACTCAAGCGTGGAAGGGACCCTAACCGTCAAGAAAGCAGACGGCTGCGACTGCGTCTCAAACACAGAATGCATGAACACTCCTTGCGTACTTGGAAAATGCATGAAAGCAAAAGATCCATCACTAAAGTTCTATTTCAGCAACTCAGAAACAATTGAAACAGGAAACCACTGGACACTCATACTATGGCTGAAGAACAACATGGACACAGATGACACAATCAAGCTTGAACTTACAGGAATACCAGAAAAAATCGAATACTGGTCATCCTTTGAGAACAACAAAAAAAGCATTGACATCAGGCTCGGACCACAGGAAGAAAAATTTACAATCATAAAAACATTTGCAGGCAAAGTCGGAACATACAGACTGCATGTGGTCGCAAAATCATTATCAGTACCAACATATTCCAACCACACAACTAAACAGGTAAATATTGTGGAGAAAAAAGACCCCGAACCATTCTCAAGAACCCCGGGACTGAACGCCATAAGCTATATAATAGCCATTTTGACAGGTATTCTAGTCATGCAAAAAAGAAAATCAATCTGAATCAAATCTACTTAACTTCTTCAGTCCTCTCAACAGACCCGAAAATATCATCCAGAGACTGCTTTCCATACTTCACAACCTTAACATTTACCTGTGTCAGATCACGCGAAACAGTTGCCCCGCAAACAGTCTTCCGTCTCCTTAAGCCCTTCAGTTTCGACCTCATACCCTGCCCATGGGAAAGAAGAACCGGCTGAACAGAAGAACCAAGAACACCTCTCTTCATCGGAAATCCGCCCTTACCTGAACCACCGGTAACCTTAAGCTTATACCCGGGAACATCAATAATACCACCATCAAAATCATCCGTAATCTTAAGATCGGCAAGCTGCGATACCTTAGACGCATCCACTTCCTTCTGATAGCATTTCGCTTTTTTCGTATCCGCTATTACAAATTTTATTGCCATATTCATTTCACCAAAAAATCATCTTATCATTCAATTAATACTCAACTCAAAATCGCCCAAATCACTTATAATCCGAACATCCAAATATTACTATATAAGCTTTATAAATGTTATTGGAAAAAATCAAAAATACATATATACCAGCACAACCAATTAAACATATGAACACACTATCCATGCTCGCACTCATACTCATTGTTTCGCGCATCTTTGAAGAGATATCCGAAAGATGCAAAAATCCCGCACTACTTGGAGACATACTGGCTGGCTTCCTCTTAGGCCCCGCAGTACTCAATCTGGTTCATACAAACGGCACACTCGAATTCTTTGGCCTCATCGGCGTCATCTTCATAATGGTACTCGCAGGCATCGAAGTAAATCTCAAAAAAGCAGAAAAAGTATCATTCTCAGCCGCAATAATTGCAATCCTCGCAGTTGCAGTACCAATGTCCATGGGCATAGCAACAGCACTCCTCTTCAAAATGAACATAATCGAAGCAGTTATCATAGGTATCTCTCTATCAATAACTGCATCAGCAGTCGTCGCTGAAATCCTCGAAGAACTAAAAGCAATAACTACAAAAGTTGGAGAAACACTCATAGTCGCAGGAATCTTCGACGATATAATAGGGCTTATAAGCATAACAGTACTCCTGTACTCCGTTGAAAAAGCACCCCTTAACACAAGCATCTTCAGCTACTTCACAAACATTGCACTATTTTTCATAGTATCAGCACTCATCGGATACTACATATTTCCCAAACTGATGGAACACACAGACAAAATGAAAAGCCCACAGGCAAAATTCTCCGTTGCTCTCATACTCATACTTACCTTCGTCGCTTTCGCAGACATAGTCGGCATGAGTGCCATAATAGGTGCCTTCATAGCAGGACTCGCCCTCAACCACTACATGAACAGGAAAGACAAAACGGGATTCGAAAAAGACATCAAGGCAATGTCAGAAGGATTCATGACACCCATATTTTTCGTACTTCTGGGCGCCTCCATAAACATCACAGGATTCCATAACAACGCCCTCTTCTTCATCGTCATCATCACAATAGCACTCACAGGAAAACTCATTGGCGGGGCAATCGGCGCATACATAACCACATATAACACAAGAGAAAGCCTCGCAATCGGCAGCGGCATGGCAACGAGAGGCACCGTAACACTCGTCGTTGTCCACATAGCCCACATATTAGCAAACGAAAATCCAATACTCGTCCCAAACATAGAACTAATAGGTTCAACAATAATCGCAAGCGTCTTCTTCGTAAACCTCATAAACATTCCCTTGCTGAGATTCAGTATAAACAACATCAAAAAAAGAGAACAGCAAAAAGACATAAAAACCCTGAAAAGACATATAAATAATCAAACACAAAAATAAACTAACAAGTAAAATCCAATATCATAACAACTACCGTGTGCACACTATGGACACAGAAATCATCATTCTGACAATACTCATCATACTCTCAGGAACATTCTCCGGCATAGAAACCGCTATCTTTTCACTCAATGACATCAAAGTAAGAAATCTCGTAAAGCATGGCAAAAAAGGCGCAAAAACACTAAAAAAACTAAAAGAAAACCCCCACAAACTACTCATAACAATACTGGTCGGGAACAACCTTGTCAACGTAGGCGCATCTACACTCGCAACAGTGATAGTCACTAATGCTCTTGGACCATCATCTGTAGGTCTCAGCCTCGGGATAGCCACAGGACTGATGACATTCATCCTGCTGGTCTTTGGAGAGATAACCCCTAAAGCATTTGCGCACCAGAACGCTGAAAAAATATCACTGCTCTCTGCAAAGCCAATCAGCATCCTAATGAGATTTCAGTCACCCGGCATCTGGCTCCTGGAAAAAATAACAGGATTCATAATAAAAATGATGGGCAGCGAACCACAAAAAGGAATAATAACTATCGACGAACTCTGGACAACAATATCTGTAGGTGCAGAAGAAGGCATCATAAAGAAAGACGAGGAAGAAATGATACACAAAGTATTTGACTTCGGCAGTACCTCAGTAAGGGAAATCATGATACCAAGAACAGATATGTTCTGCCTCAAAGCAGACACAAAGATAAAAGATGTCCTGAAAATCATCCCTGAAAACAGGTACACTCGAATACCTGTCTACATGGAGCGCCGCGACAACATAATAGGTATACTCTACGTAAAAGATATAATAAAATTTATTGGAAAAAAAGACGATGTATATATCGAAAAAATATTGCGTCCCCCATTTTTCGTTCCTGAGACCAAAAACCTGAACCTGTTATTGAAAGAATTCAGAAAAAAAAGGACTCATCTGGCACTCGTTGTTGACGAGTCAGGTGGAGTCGCAGGCCTGGTAACCCTTGAAGATGTCCTCGAAGAGATAGTCGGCGAAATTTACGACGAAACCGATGCAAGAGAGACACTTATCAAACCCACAAAAGACAAAAGCTTCGAAGTCGAGGGAAAGACAGAAATAGATGAGATAAACAGAATCCTGAAATTTGACCTGCATGAAGAACATTTCAATACAATTGCAGGCTATGTAATCCACAAGCTCGGAAGAATCCCGAAAAAAGGCGAAAAGTTCAGGTTGGACAAGATAGACATTATAGTTCTCGATGCTGATGACCAGAAAATAAACAAACTAGAAATAAAACTCACCGGAACAAAGACAAGCAACGGTGGAACCAATTAAAAGAAAAACAGACATATCTAAACTAAAAACACCGCTACTATCACTCATTCTCCTCACAACACTAGCAATTCTACTATTCACATCAACAGAAACAAACAACTCTATCCCCTACATCACACGCAATCCTGCAGTTGCAGGCACATTCTACCCTGCATCAAAAACCAGCTTGAAAAACACAATCAAGACATACTACAAAAACGTAAAAGACAGCACTCCAAAAGACGTATATGCAATAATCGTACCCCACGCAGGATATGTATATTCCGGGCAGACTGCGGCTTTTGCATACAAAAACATACCTGACAAAGAAACAATACTCCTGCTCGCTCCAAGCCACCACATATACTTCCGCGGCGCATCAATTGCAAATGTAACTCATTACAAGACCCCCCTCGGTGAAATAAAACTATCAGAAAAAACAGGCAGTATTAGACAAGCCCTGAACAAAGCCAGTCTCCTATACACAGGAAAAAACCCGCACAAAAAAGAGCATGCAATCGAGGTACAATTACCGTTCCTGCAGGTTGGTCTCACAGGTTTTGAGATAATACCAATATTGATAGGCAGCGCCACAGACTACACAGACACAAAAAAGATAGCAGACATATTGAAAAAATACACAGACAAAAGCACATTGATTGTTATAAGCTCTGACTTCACACATTATGGTCCCAGATACAATTACATCCCATTCACAGAAAACAAAGAAGAAAACATAAAAAATCTGGACTATGGAGCTCTGGAGCACATAGAAAAAAAAGACCCTGAAAGCTTCCACAACTACATCCAAAAGACAGGCGCAACAATTTGCGGCAGCAAGCCCATAACCATACTCCTTGAAATGATTCAGGAAAACGAGCCAGGCCTGAAAGGCAAACTCATGCACTATGACACATCCGGCCGCATCACAGGCGACTACACAAACTCAGTAAGTTACATATCCTACATCTTCTACAAAGATAACACCCTAAACAAAGAAGAACAAAAATATCTCACAACACTTGCAAGAAACACACTTGAATCATACCTGAAAGACAAAAAAACACCGAAAATTAACAAAAATGTGTTATCTGAAAAACTAACACAAAAAAGCGGCTGTTTCGTAACTTTAACAAAAGACAGCCAACTAAGAGGATGTATCGGTCACATACTTGCACAAAAGCCGCTCTACCAATGCATAATCGACAATAGCATCAGTGCAGCAGTACGCGACTCCCGCTTCAGCCCGACCACATACGACGAACTTGACGACATTCATGTGGAAGTATCTGTATTGTCTATACCACGGGTTCTTGAGTTCACATCACCAGATGAACTTCTTGACAAATTGACACCTCTTGAAGATGGAGTAATCATCAGCTACGGTTTTCACAAGTCCACCTACCTCCCACAGGTCTGGGAGCAGCTACCAGACAAAGTTGAATTCCTAACAAGCCTCTGCAAAAAAGGCGGCGCACCAGGCGACTGCTGGAAAAAAGAAAATGTAAAGATAGAGACATATCAGGCACAAGTATTTTGGGAATGAAAAGAGATACATTACTTGTATTTGACCACTCTCAGTACCATTACACATACTAAACAAAATTAAGACTTTAGAATTGTCCTTAATCTAAAAACAGCTAAAAAAATTAGAGCACCCATATCCAATAAGAAAAGATATTTATATTTCGAAAGGACGCTTGTTGAATCAGGCGAACCATATTGATCAGATGAGGAGCTATACTTTAATTTTAAAACCAAGTCCTCATTATAAATATTTGCATCAATATCGGGTATGAGGAATTTTTCCGTGAAAAGTACTTTTTTTTGATAGTCTAAAACACACATTGTCAATAACCCCCAGTCACCGCTCCCTTCGGTCGCTATAGACTGGGGGCATGACGCACTTCTGTCTATACAGCAAAGTTAGAAAGCGTACTTTGCGAAGCAGGCAAAGTTCTTTTGAAAAGTCCCTTCTTGAAATATCTCTGTTTGCCAACATACCTTTGGACCGATGTCCTGTCTCTTCCAATGCTGTAAAAATACTTGGTTTGCGACCAAAGTCCAGAACCCCAAAAATAGGTTTTTTTGATCTGGGGAAACATTTCAAGAAGTTTACGACCTGTTGTACCCTTTACTTTTTTGCAAACATCAGGCAGACTCCAATTAGTCCGAGCCCTTCCAAGTAGAGGACATGGTGATGGCCTTTTTGCACATGCAGGTCTGATTTGTAGATTGTTATGACCAGAAGTATCAATGAGGCAATAAGGAATCTTAGGAAAATCAACAGGATTGGGGGAACAGTTATCAGAAGAATCTTTGTAATGGGAAACATTGTAGCCATTAAGAACATGCTTAATACTAGAAGCATATGGATGCTGATGTTGTCCTTTTTTTGTTTTTTTGCCATGGGTATATTTTGGGTGGATGATGTATTTAATTATTGTGGTCTTTGAGGTGGTGAATGTGCTCAATTTGGTGTTGGTTTAGTTTGGAACAGTGGATACATATATAAATATAAGTTACTTATTAGTAGTTATGGATGACGGAATTGTAGAAGAGCATTTAGATAAAATAATGTGGAACGGAGAGTTTAACTTATATTCCTGGGTTTTGAAGAAGCTTGAAGGGGAAATTTCTGTGGAATTATTTGGAAAGATTAAGGGAATATATGATGATTTATATGAGATGTATTTGAAAAATAGGAATAATTTAGATAAGACTGAGTTGGACAAACAGTTAGGCAATCTTCATGATAATTTTGAGGAAGTAACTTTGATAGACCCTGATGATAAGTATGGATTTGCTTTTCAGGATGATGAGTGTGAAAGAATCACTGAGCTTGTTGAGGAGAGATTATCTCAAAGTGATTTGTCGGCATTGTCAAACATAGCATTTGAGAATTGGAGGAAACATTGTAAACTTGGAGATCCGAAAGAGATTTATTTTGATGATGATGGGAAAAGAAGAGGAGAGGTATATGTTCCACATATTAGTCATGCTAATGATTTTTTTGGGAAGGAGATTTATAACCGTTTTAAGGAAAAGATACAGGCAGGAGATGAAATTAGAGTTCTTGATCTTGGTGCGGGAACCGGCGGAACTACAGAAGCGATAGTGAATTGGGTTTATACTTTGGCAAAGAATGATGAAAAGATTGATGAGTCTAAGCTAAAACTGAATATTATTGGTGTTGAGTTTAATCAGAATTTGGCATCGGATTTTGAAATTAAGGCAAATAAATTACGTGAAAAATACAAGGGAGTTCAGATAGAAGTCATGGGAGGGGATATGGCACAATATGTCTCTCAAATCGCACAGGGAGATAGGCGGTTTGATGCTGTTGCGGCATCTTATTCTATACACCATCTTAAGAGAGAGACAAGGCAAGAGTTGATGGATAATGCTTATGAATCATTAGTTGATGGGGGTGTTTTTCTTAGAGCTGATCCTAATGGCGGAAAGTCAGAGATTAATAGGAAATACTTTAATTTCACTGATGAGGGAACATTTGCAAGTTTTGATACTGGTGATGTCTCGGCAGAGGATTTAACAGGTGCGGGATTTGAAGGGATTGATGTTTTGAAGGATGCGTTATATAAAAACAGATTGAATCAGTTATTGGGTTCAGATGTTGTTGATAGTCTGGTTGCAGACTATAGGGAGAACAAGGGTTATATTTCTGTAGGTATAAAAGGAAATAGGGTGGTAGAATAAAAATAAAACGCCAGCCTGATTGGCAACCACTCCCAAATGCAATAGATTATTAGCTACGATTACAGATTATGAGCCTGTGAAATATCTCTCATACAGTTTATTTCCAAGTTCACATATTGGACTGTCTTCCTGGAGACCGCCGAAAACTGATGGAATCATTGCTTTAACATTTGGAACTTTGGGAGTAGTAGTACTCATTCCATATCTCTCTAACTGATGTACATCAGTCATTGATAAAAACATTGTCGTGTTTAAAATAAGAGCAGACAGGATAAAAAAGGGTCTTGCAGTGAAATTCAGGTTTGATGATACTAAAAAAATATATTATCCTTCCGGAACCACAAATACATGGAACAATATAGATCAGGACTATAAAGAAGTAGATTTCTGCCCAGTTTGAGCGACCGAAGGGAGCGGAAACTGGGAGCTATGTTAATTACGTTTTTTAAGAATAGATGCTAAATTCTTCTAGAGGCAGAGTTAGAACCTAACTTCGCCAGTTTGATAAAATAAAGGTCACATCACTCTCATAGTACTATTGAGGTGATATCTATGAGAGAAAATGTAACCTTCCCCGTAGGGAATGTATCTTTATTCGAGAAA
>Ga0164318_10003906_pt1 | contig 14204 bp, 8 predicted proteins | sample GuaBasSedimGuay9_FD_113734 | JGI IMG/M metagenome (GOLD analysis project Ga0164318, IMG submission 113734) | Subseafloor sediment microbial communities from Guaymas Basin, Gulf of California, Mexico - Guay9, Core 4571-4, 0-3 cm | ecosystem: Environmental > Aquatic > Marine > Hydrothermal vents >...
CGATGTCCAGAAGTGTAAAAAACCCAATATTACTATAAGCCCCAACATCTAAAAAACATTTCTTCTATCTCCTATTTATAAGAAAAAAATTTTGTACAAATAATTATATTATGCGATACCTTTTAATGCAACTATCCCCATAATATACTGTCATATCCCTCCATTTCAAAACAAAAGAAGGGTTGAGTGTAAAACATATGGTATTAGAAGGATTTGGAGAATCTCTAAGAGGAACTTTAAAGAAAATTGCAAATGCTGTACATGTTGATTCTAAGCTAATAAAAGAAGTTGTTAGAGACATACAGCGTGCATTACTACAGGCAGATGTCAATGTCCGTCTTGTTCTAGAACTCTCAAAAAGGATTGAAAAACGTGCTTTAGAAGAAAAACCACCCTCTGGGATGAGTAACAGAGAACATGTGATACGTATCGTATATGATGAGCTAGTAAACATACTCGGTGAATCTAGAGAACTGCCAATAAAAAAACAGGTTATCATGATGGTTGGCCTCTATGGGATGGGTAAGACAACAAGCTGTGGAAAATTAGCTGTTTATTTCAAAAAGAAGGGTCTGAGACCGGCATTGATCGCAGGAGATGTGCACAGACCAGCGGCATATGATCAGCTAAGGCAAATCGCAGAGAAGATAGAAGTACCTTTTTATGGCGATAAAAAAGAAAAAGATGCAGTAAGGATCATAAAAGAAGGATTAAATAGATTTCATAGGAATAGTGATGTAATAATTGTTGACACATCAGGTAGACATAAACTCGAGGATGACCTCATCGATGAAATGAAAGAAATTTTTAGGGCAGCAAAACCTAATGAAAAACTTCTTGTCATGGATGCAACAATTGGCCAGCAGGCAGGTCCCCAGGCTAAAGCCTTTAACGAAGCCATTGGCATAACAGGTATTATTCTTACCAAAATGGATGGAACTGCTAAAGGCGGAGGTGCTCTAAGTGCTGCTGCTGAAGTGGGTGCACCAATACTCTTTATCGGAACAGGAGAGCACATGAGTGATTTCGACCGTTTTGATCCAGCTGGTTTCATATCACGTCTGTTAGGCATGGGCGACATCAAATCCCTGCTTGAAAAAGCTGAGGAAAGCCTACGTGGCAAGAAAGAGGCTGAAAAAACTGCTAGAAGGATACTATCTGGAAAATTCACATTAAATGACATGTATGAACAGATGAATATGATATCAGGAATGGGTCCTTTACAGAAGATAGCAGAAATGCTACCCATTGGTTTCTCAGACAAACTCCAGAACGTTGACATGGAGGATACACAGAGAAAACTACAGAGATTCAGAGTCATCATGGACTCCATGACTAATGAGGAAATGGAAAACCCTGATATTATAAAAGCATCCCGTATCAAACGCATTGCACGCGGAGCAGGTGTAGAAAACAGGGATGTCAAAGAGCTACTACGGTACTACAATATGACAAAACGGATGATGAAAGGATTTTCCAGCGACAGAAAACTCAGAAGAAGTCTTATGAGACAGCTAAGATTCGATACATAAAAAATATGGAGAAAGCTTTTTTTTTGCAAAATCATTTATTTCAGATGTGCTGATAAGGCTTTATGTTGTTTAAAAACTACAAACAGATAATCGCCAATGGACAAAATTCTGACCTCCAAAGGAAACGAAAGGATGCTCTCGATATACTTGCATCTGCTATAAAGGCTGTTAATCCCTATGCTGCTGTTAAAAACATGTTTGATGATAGACACAGCATTGTTTTGGATACAGAGACCATAGACACCTGCAGTTTTGACAATATTTATCTAGCTGGCTTCGGAAAAGCCAGTGCTGGCATGGCAAAAGCAGTATGCGATTCTCTGAGCATCAAAAAAGGAGTTATCATAACCAATGATCCAACTGTAAAAAAAATAGATGATAACAAGGTAGAAGTTTTTGTCGGTGGTCATCCAATACCCAACAAAATAAGCATAGAGGGCACTGAAAGAGTTATTCAGCTTGTTGATTCATGCAAGGAGAATGATCTTCTGATAGTTTTAATATCTGGTGGTGGATCAGCACTTCTGTGTAAACCACGTGTTAGCCTTAAAGATCTTCAGCAGACTACAAATCTACTGCTAAAATCAGGTGCAGATATCAACGAGATAAACACTATCCGAAAACATATATCTCATGTAAAAGGTGGGCAGCTAATAAAATCAGCTAGATGCCCTATAGTATCCTTTATTATTTCTGACATAATCGATGATCCCATAGAATTTATTGCCTCAGGACCGACATCTCCAGATTCTACAACATTTTCTGATGCAAAAAAAGTTTTGAAAAAATATGGATTATGGAACAAAATACCGTATGATGTCAGATGGGTCATAGAACAAGGTATCCAGAGATACATTCCAGAGACACCTAAGGAGGATGATCCTGTTTTTAAAAATGTTTTCAACTATATAGTAGCAAACAATGAAGCTGCATGCAGAGCAGCTTATCAAAAAGCACAAAAATTAGGGTATAATCCAATGATATTGACCACCCGTCTCATGGGTGAAGCAAGAAATGCTACGATGAATCTAATTGAGAGAGCAAAGCAACATCTTTATTCTAAATATGATAAAACCGCCTTAATATCTGGAGGAGAAACAACTGTCACAGTAAAAGGTCATGGACTGGGAGGAAGAAACCAGGAGTTGGTCTTAGCTGCTGTTGAGTACATTGCTGGTACAGACCTGCTTTTTATTTCATTTGCAACAGATGGAATAGATGGAAATAGTGATGCAGCAGGTGCAATAGCAGATGGGTTCACATTGAGAAGGGCACAAAACATTGGACTCGATCCCAGGAAGTTTTTGGAGGACAACAACTCATATGAATTTTTTTCAAAGCTAAAAGATCTACTCATAACCGGTCCAACTGGCACAAATGTGATGGACATTCAACTAATACTTAGATAAGCAACCAATGTCATTATTTTCTAAAATTTGCTGTAAAAAGTAACTAAACTTATTAATAAGAGTCTACATTAACAATTTGATAGACTCCTGAACTCCTGATGGCAGACAGCATGGTTTATAGTCAAAAAACTGCTCCAAAACTAGTATATAAACAATTGATCCATAAATAAACATAAATAAAAATAATATGGGTTAAAATAAGGATGTGTTGTAAGATACGTGTGTTAGAAGAAAAATGATTTAGATGTAAAAAATAGGATTAGATGTGTTGCTCACGGTAGTATACAGGATATAAATACCCTAAAATATTTAAAGAGGTTCAATAATATAAATACTAATAAATTAAATTAGCTGTGGAGAATGTAGTATGAGACTTAGAATGGCACAGCATAAGGCGACTGTCATTGGAATAATCATACTTCTGCTGTATATAAATCTCTCAACAATAGGTTCCTCACAGACAACACCATTTATAGATAAAGAAGATGGAGTTTGGATTGACACCTTCGAAAATACAAAGGGACTACAAGAAATGAGACATTGTAATGTCTCAAATGGACAGATCATACTAGAAACAGGTCATGTTAATCGCACATATGATTTTAATCAAACACCCTCCGATCATAAGGCATTCGATGCTGCTCTCTTCGCACCATATGGTATACCAATATTTCCAAAATTTTTAAGAAAAATCCTTTTTGAACAAGAAATTGACTATGAGGGGATAAAAAAACAGTATGATGGTAAGGTTACTCAGTCCAAAACCCCCTCGTACATGTATAAAACAATTTTCACTGTTGTTCAGCATTTTAGATTTAAATTAGATGAAAAAGCAGATCAGATAGAGGGAATTGACTTTTATTGGCGTGGATATACCGATAATGTTTCTAAAATAAAGCTGTATATGTTTAGATTCTCTAAGTTACAGAGATGGATAGAGGAGGAGGACTACGATGCTACAGGTACATCTCAGCATCCTCAGACAATATCATATAGTCTTGATGGTAATGTAGAAGAATATATAGGCAGCAGAGACAACTGCATTGATTTTGCATTGCTTGTGATACCTGAAGAACCATTGGAGTCATGTTCATTATATACTGACTATGTCAAGATAAGGATAAGAGGCGGTACGACTTATCTTTCAGATGCTTATGCGGTATCAGTACCAATTGGACCATATTCCAACACAACTTTGATTCCGCAGAGCATCAAGTTAGCGAGATGGGAAAACATTTTCTGGGAAGGATCAAAAGCAACCAATGTATCAAGCGTTAGAATACAGGTTTTAGATAGCAGCAGTTTAAAACCAGTTAATGACTCAATATTGCCTGGCAACTCAGATGGATTTACATATTCACCCATAGACATTTCTTCTTTACCAACCAATACCTATTACAGTATAGTCCTAAAAGCAATTTTTCATACAAATGATCTATCGATCTCACCACGTCTGTACAGCTGGGCTGTAACATGGCAGGTGGAAAAAAATCGTTTCCAGGATAATTTCTCTAGCGTTCTCAGAATAGATGAGGGAGTTGGTATAAACATAGCCCATAATAGGATAAACATGAGTGATTTTTATAGTGACTGGCCATTTTTTGGAAAAACACTTGATAACAACCGGGTATATGAGGGTTTCGGTCCCAAAAAGTATGATATAGGATGGTACACCTATGATGGTGTCGGTGGAAAATTTTGCAGCCCTGTACTTAGCCATGGCAGAATATTCATAGCATCATCGAAATATAAGCGTATATACGCGTTTGACCTCGATATACCTAGTGGCAGAGTAATCAATGAACCAATAGATGAGAGTAAGTTGTTGAAATACTCTGTAGAAATGTCACCTGCTATTATTGATGATTTTGTTATTGTGGCCACAGGTGAGTTAGACAGATCCAACATAATATATGCATTGGACAAAAATAATCTATCACATGAGTTTTGGAATAAAACATTCGCTGGATCAATATGTTTTTCAGCCCCACCTACAGTATCTCATGGGAAAATTTTTATCACGTCATGGAACAGTAAAGGCTGGAATACACCCCTGTTTTATCTAAAAAAACTTAGTAACCCCCTATTTTATCTAATCCCTAGCATTTCATCTCTCCGGGGTGGCAATAATAAGATATTTGCATTAGATGTTTCCAATGGCGATATATTATGGGAGGCAGATCTACCTGCAGGTAGCTTATCTACCCCTGCTGTTTCTGACAACATGGTTTTTGTAGGCTGTGAAAACATTGGTGGCAACAGCTTGTTTGCATTTGACGAAGACACTGGTAGCAAAATATGGAACATTAGCATAGGAGCAGTCGGTAGATCATCCCCTGTAGTCTATGATGGGAAAGTTTTTGTTCTTGCAAAAAAGTTTAATCAATCATCCTTTAGCTGGAAACCACAAATATTCGTAATAGATCAGTACAATGGTGAAATATTGTGGAACAAGACTATTGGAAAAAAGGATTTTATGATAGAAAATCTACCAAAAATCTTTGTTTTTAATATATCCCAGTTCCTAACCTATAGTATGATATCAGCTTCTACACCTGTGGTTCATGATGGAATAGTATTTACAGTATCATCAGATGGAATGGTGTATGCATTAGATGCTGAAAGTGGAGATGAAAAATGGGTTTTCAATGCAACATCAACCACATTCTTTGGTCTAGTGCCCACCATCATGGTGTCATCTCCTGTTGTTGCTGATGGAGTAGTCTATGTTGTAGCAGGAGATGGAACAGTTTATGCCATAAACGAGTCATCTGGAACGGAGATATGGCATGGAGATGCTGCACGCACAGCTGATGACTGGAATGTCGCATTATCATCTCCTATAATCGCCGATGGACTGCTATATGTAAGTACTATAAACAATGATGGAGAAAACAGGCTGTTTGCCATTGGATCTCATACAGATAACACAAAAGCCCGTGTAATTTCTATACCTGTACATTTACCAAAACATCACTGGTGGGATAAATTTCATGTAGAATATGATAACTCCACTGGAGGCAACATCAAGTTCAGTATACTAAATGAAGAATACAACACTCTGATGTACGACATCAACATTAGCAGTGGTGATATATCCAATTCTACACTAGTCAACAACAATGTCATAAGATTATGCGCCGAGTTTTTCAGAGAAAACCGTTCTCAGAACCCAATTTTGAACAGATGGTATGTAACCTGGACTGAGGAGGACAGTCCTCCAACATTTGATATAAACAGCTTCATACCCGGTGGCAGATGGATTAACTCAAACACACCTCTCTGTTCCATCAATGTGAGTGACAGTGTATCTGGTCTGAACATTAATTCAGCTGAATACTACATAAGGTATGTCTCAAACGGAACCCTTACTACATATGGACCAGTTAACATAAACACCAGCCTATCCAATGGTGTTCATGAGGCAACATTGATCTCTAATATATCAGATCTCAGTATCAGTCAGGAAATCAGTGATATAAAAAGTATAAACTTCACGATAAAGGATTTAGCAGGCAACAGAGTATATACTGGATTCATAACATTTAACAAGGACCTGATCAAACCAAGCTCACACGTATTGCTAGAAGATTCAAATATTTCCAGTTACAATTCCCAGCCCATTGAAATAAGAGCCACAGCTATGGATAATCTCAGCGGCCTAATATCTCTATCCTTATATTACAGGTACTCAGAAAACAATGATTTTTCAGGAAGCTGGATATTGTTCAATAAAACAAATGTTGATGGCTCACCAAAAGAAAACATAACGATGAATTGGAGTTTCAATGGCAACAGAAGTGGCTACTATGAGCTATGTTCCATAGCAACAGATCTAGCAGGCAACACAGAGGATTTCCCTGAACAAGGAGATATATCTTTTCTCTTGGACACGACATCGCCATATGAACCAGATTTTGATGAAAACAGGATTTACTGGTTTAACTCCACACCAATGTTCTCAGGTGAAAACACTATTGTTTTTAGCGACGATTTTCTACTCTATAAAATCGAATATAGACTCAATTTTGAGGTTGAATGGACGGAAATAGCATCTGATGTAAATGAAAACAGTTACAATGCCACATGGAGTATACATCAAGAACATTGGGATGAGATGGTAGAAGGTGAAGAATACTATCTATATTTCAGATTAACTGACTACAGTGGAAACCATATAGATACATACCAGGAGGACAGGCCACTCAGGATAAAAAAGGATGTATCCCCACCTGAGACTTATCTTGATATTTCTGATATAACCCCTGGATGGCATTGGGATAACTCCTTTATCATAAATGCATCTGCATATGATAGGAATGGTAGTGGAATAAAAAAGATGGAGCTGTACTATAGATATTCCAGTGACAACATCAGATGGGGGAACTGGACTAGATATGGAGATGAAATAGGTTCCTCACCATTTGAATGGAGATTCACTGCTAAGAATGGAAACGGATATTATCAATTCCGACTTGTTGCAGAGGATGCTGCAGGTAATATCGGTGAATCACCAGTGTTTTCTGCAGGAATAAACATTTTCCCTCTAACTCTGATTATAACAATGATAGCCTCCCTGGGGATATTGTTTGTTACAACAATTGTATTGTATATGGGATGGCGGAAAAGTAGATAATCCACTTGGGTTCAGAAACTAATTTTATGTTTTTTATTCTATGAATATAGCTGGTCGTAAAGGTACTGCGAGTTTCGCCCGTTTCATGGGATCATAAATGTTTTTTTCATCAGCCTTATGTATTTCAAAATCGGTGGAGAACTCTTTTTTGAGAAAATCGACTGATTGTTCGAGATGTTTTTTTTCATCTATAGGGATTGTGTATTGTTTTTTGTCGCTTTCATTCATTTTTTTGATTTCTCCAATGATTTTATTTGCATAGCTGGAAACCTCTTTGCCAAGGTCTTTCATCTCTAGTTCAGATATGGCTGTTTTCATCAAGTTTTTCATGTCGAGTTTATTTTCTTTTTCTAATTCTATTGCTTGCTGCATCATTTTATGTTTCCAGGAGGATGCTGTATAGATGTGTATTTTTTTTGCTTTTATTCTAGTTACTTTAAGGATTTCATGTATGTCTTTGATGGTCTGTGATATTAGTTGTTCTCCAAGCTCGTCTTCTTCTGATATGTCCATCGGGTTGGGTGTGGGGTATGTTTCGTTTGATATGTAGTTTTTTCTACCAAGTATATGCCATATTTCCTCTGCTAGATGGGGTATTATTGGTGTCATTAGTTTTATCCATGTTGTTATGGTTTCTTCTAGTAGTTTTTTGTTTCCTCCGTTTCTTTTTAGATACCATTGTAGGTCTTTTTGTATTTCGAAAAAGATTTCGTTAGATGCAACGCGTATGTCATATTTTTCGAATGCATCAATTATTTTTTGTATCCTTCTGTTTATGATGCTTTTCAGCCATTTGTCTAGATGTTTGTCTTCTTTTGTTGATCTGGTTTTTATTAGCTGATTTATGAACTTCCAGATGTTTATGATCCTGTTTTTGTATTTGTTTACAACCTCTGGATCCCATTCTACATCGACAAATGGTGAGCCGACATGTGCATAGTAGAGACGCATTGCATCTACGCCATATGTGGTTGCTGCCTGTGGAATGGGTTCTGCTCCTCCTTTTGATTTACTGATTTTTTCCCGACCTTTTTGTGTGACCCACCAGTGTACAAATATGCCCTTTGGCCATTTTCTCTCAGGCATGACTGCTACATGGTTCATTAGGAATACGGGGAAGTGTACTGTTTTATGTTCTTTTCCTCCGAGGTTTATGTCAACGGGGTACCAGTATTCGAAGTCGGATCTTATTGTTCTCCATGTGTTGTTTTTTGCTTTTCCGATACCTAGAAAGATGTAGTCGAAGAATTCATTTGTCATTTCATCTGAGATGATTTTGTTTTCGTTTACATATTTGGATACAATATAATATGCGGGATATAATGTTGAATCTGAGATGGGTTCTATTATCCAGTCCTTTTTGAAAGGGAATTCTGTGCCAAGCCAGGATCCCTTTCTGATGACTGCTCGGTCGTCAAACCATTCTAATACTTTTGGCATCTCCTCCTTGTATTCCTGTGGGTATATATTCATGGAGGATACATGTTGTTTTGACATCTCTGTGAGATTCTCATCGCTGTATTTGATAAACCATTGATCTGGTATCTGTTTTATAACCACTTTTTCTCCACATCTGCAGATAACTTCCTCGGAGAATTCTCTCATAACAGTTGCAAGTTTTTTTTCTATCAGATCATTTCTTACCTGATCCTTTATGTCAGATACCTTTATGCCAGCATATACACCGCAGTTTTCATTGAGGAAACCTGTGTGAAATTCTTTTTTGTATAGTATCTCGGTTGCTTGATCAAGTTTTTCTGTTTCTGTTTGGCTGTGTATATTTAGCTGTTCGCATACCTCTTTAGCAGGGTTTGTTCCAAATCCCTTGACATCGATTATCTGTATAGGATCAATATCTTTCTTTGATTCAACCAATGCAATCCAGTCATAGGGTGCATGAGCTGGTACGGACATAACTAGTCCTGTAGCTATATTTGGGTCTGCAAATGTTCCAGATAGAATGGGGATCTCCCTGTTTATCAGTGGCACAAAACAGGTTTTACCCACAAGGTCCTTTCCTTTCACTTCTTCATATAGCAATTCTATGTTTTCCATTTGGTAAGAAAGTTTTTTTGTACATTCCTTGGAGCATATCCATATTTCATTATCAATCCTTATCTTCTGATAGATGGCATCAGGGTTAACCCACATGTTTGTGACACCAAAGATGGTTTCTGGTCTGAGTGTGGCTGCAGGTAATATCGTTCCATCTCTCATCTTGAACTTGATGATGGTGAATTCAAGTATCTCAGCATTTCCTCCCTTTGATACATCAGTTTCTGATTTATCCACGGCAACTGGTCCACATTGCGGGCAATATGGAGCAAAGTGTGGTTTCTGAATGAGCAGATTTTTCTGATAAAGCTTGTGGAACTGCCATTGTATAAATCTGTTGTACCCCTTAGATATTGTGTCCATGAGACGTGAATAGTCTATGAGGAAACCAAATCGTTTCCAGTAGTCCTCAACATATACTTTGCTGAAATAATGTACTACCTCTCTGGGGTCGCTTAGTTTTTTGATGATTTCATCTGAGCATCCATTTTTTTGAAGAAGAGCAATTGTTTCTCTGTCTCCCCGTTCTACTTTTTTTGCAAAGGCTACTGATGGAATACCTGATGCATGAAACCCTGCAGGAAACAAAACATTGTATCCACTCATCCTCTTATATCGAGCTATGATATCACAATACGTGAATCCTCTCATGTGTCCAACATGAAGATAACCCGACACGCCAGGGTAGGCAAAGTGGATAAAGAATTTTTTTCCCCCATCTTTTTTTGCCTCATATATCCTGTCTTTAAACCATTTATCCTGCCATTTTTTCTCAACAACTGTGTAGTCATAGCTTTTTATTGTATTCATAGTCCCTTGCTGAGGAAATTAGAAACGTTTTATATAATGATTTCTTACTCCTTCCCTCTAAATCTAGTCTATCCCGCCTGATAACATCCAATCAGTTTTTTTCTTTATTAGAAAAAAACAAAGAACAAAGAAACATGTTTATATTTTAGAATGAATTCAAATGGGAAAGAGAGGAGCTTTTGACATGCATTATATTTTTTTTGTTTAAATTAGTTAAGACCCTCCATTCTGTTTTTTTAGGACCTTTGTATCTAGAGGTGGATGATTGTATTAAATGTCATTTTGACAATCTTCCACGATATATTTATATATTATTAGTATGAGAGTATAACATGTGAGATGTTTAGTTTGATTTGGGTTGAGAGATGTATATGAGATTAGTAGGCGATATCACAACTGATGAGGAGTTTGATGATATGAAGGCTGCTATGGAAATATTTTTTGTAGGTGACTGGATAAGAGAACTTGTTCGACATAGTTCTAGTTCAGCAGATTCATAACCTCTTGTTCCTAGTGTAAAAACCTAGGTACATCCAAAAGATTTGGAGGAATACAACGTTTAGTTTTTAGATAAATTGTCAACATTAAGTTTGGGTCTTTCTCACACCTATTACATATAGAGAATCTGGCATATCCAAGAAGCTTTTTTTGTCATTTATTTAAAATCTAAGACTCTGCTGCTATAGTTTTTAAAAATCCTTTAGTGTTTTTTGCTTATCATCTGGCAACACAATCCTTCTCTCAACCTCTCTCCATTCCAAACCATAATCAGATAGCAGTTTTTTCACCATATCGGGAATCTTCGGTGCGCATAGTATACCACGTACATTTGCAGTTTCTATGTCTCTTTTCATGTCATTGACATACATCCGAAGTTGTTGAACTGCACTAATGGTTGCCTGGCTTCTTTTCACTTCAATCACTACAGGCACATGATTTTTGTCATATCCGAATAGGTCTATAATACCTGATTTTACATGTTTCTCTCGTTTACTAATACGAAGACCCTCCTCAATAACTCCTGGGTTGCTGACTATCTCATTGACTATATCTGTTTCCATACCTGAGATCAAAAGTTGTGCATGGTCATGCAGGGATGCCACTACTATTATTTTTATATCGCGGAAAGATATATTCATTTTCTCAGGTGGATGAGTGTGATAGGATTTCATGTTTAGGAGATGGTTTTTTATGTCGAAACGTGTGATTGTTCCAGCAGGCTGCCAATTCACTGGTTCACGCATTACAGGTTGATGGACAATAATTGTCCCATCTTGTTTTATCATAACAATTCTTTCTCCCCAGTCAAGCAATGATCTAGCTCGTCCATGATAGTTGATCAAACACTCTCCTATGATAATGAGTATTGTTTTGTCTGCCGTTGATCTATGATATTTTTCTATGAATTTCAGTGCCTCTGAAGCAGTAGGTGTTAGTACATGTTTAATCAAACTAATTGGGCAACCTCCAAAAAATTTTCTTTCTTAAAAACTATTTTTTATTATATGAGTGTATCTATCATCTTTGTGATATCAACTTGCCAACTTGTGACAGAAAATTGTGGTGTATAAAAAATCTTTTTTCTATGAGACATAGTTATGTATACTTGGATAGTTTCTAACTATCTCTGTATAGACCTGTATATTTGTATTTGTAGTATATCTCCTTATTTCCGTCTCTTTCATCTTGCCAGATAACCATCACTTCGTTGATGTTTTTTGGTTTCAACCGCTGCATTTTCTGAGATGCCTATCCTATGCGTTAGCCTAATAATTGTTCATAAGTCTCTTTTTCATCATTGGAAAAGTAAGAGTAGTATCTCATAATCATCTTCTTCGTTCCGGTTTGTGTATATAAATACTTTTCTTTTTGACATAATTTTTCTCTAAAAATATATTAAAATCTATAAAAAATCTCGTATTTTCTTTTTCCATCATCTTATGCTCACTGCCTTTTTGAATATTCCTAAAAGTTCTATCTACTATACTTGTCTACCATGATTAATCCACTGATCACCAAAAAACCTCCTAATATGAATAGAACTGTTATTTTCTCTCCAAAAAATAGACAACTTATTATTGTTGATAGGATAGGTATCGAGTAGAGGTACATGCTTACCTCTGAAGCATTTTTTATCTCAAGGGCCACATACCACAAAACATATCCAATCACAGTGGAAAACACCCCTAGGAATATAACTGCTGTCCATCCCTCTACAGTCATACTTTTTATTTCAGTTAACAGAGATGGAGTGAAAAATGGGATCAAACCTAAGCTGCCGAAAAGCATTGCATACACAGTAAGCGAAAGAGGTGAATATCGTTTCAATAGTTTTTTTCCAGCAACAGTATAGATAGCACCCATTAATGCGGCTATAAACGTTGTGAGAACACCCACAGCATACGTTCCCTCAAAAAATGCTCTGGTGTCGCTTCCTGAAATAGATAGTATTACAACTCCAAGTAATGAAAGAATGATGCCAAAAAACATATTCTGCTTTATTTTTTCATCTAAGAAAAAAGCAGCTAGGATAACTACTAGTATCGGTATAAAAGCTATTATTAAACTCGCAGTGCTTGCTGACACATATTGCTCACCATAGTTTAGTCCCAGATGATATACTGTTACTCCAAAAAATCCCAATAGGAAGATAGATGGAATATCACTTATGTGGAGTTTTGAAAACTTTTTAGGCATAAAAAGTAGAGTAAAAATGAAGACAATACATACTACAAGAAAACGTAGAATTGTGAGGTTCACAGGTGAGAGATATCTTAATCCTATTCTGATAAACGGAAACGCGAGAGCCCAAAAGATAATGGGTAGTCCTATTATGAGATAAAAATTTTTTTTTGTATATTTCCATCTATCTTTTTCTGATATCCTCTGTGATATCATGAGACTACGGTTTGTTCCAGGCAAATAATGGTGTAGAAAGAGATAAGAGGCTATAAAACCTTGGTTTTATTCTTCTATTGTATAAAATTGTTCAGTTTATTTCCTCTCTGTGCCTATATTCTGATTATCATTCTTTTGCATGATTTCTCTTAATGGTATGTATGCTAGTAATACTGCGATGTAGATCCATATTAGTAATCCAGGCCACCATGGAGCATTGTTGCATATCCGTAGATCTATACCAGTGATGATGAGCACTGCTACGAGTACTCCTGTTAGTGCCTCTCCAGCTACTAATCCAGCTGTCAACAACAATCCAGTTCTTATAGCCTTCTCCCTTGGTTTTATATCAGTATGTTTTATGGCCAGTTCCCAGTCGCTGACTTCCTCCTCCGGGTATCCATATTTTTTCTTTAAAGTATTGTCAGTAAAATGCCGTACCATGCCTCCGATAAAAATTGGTATTGACAAAGTGAATGGTAGATATATACCTATAGCAACTGGTAGAACTGGTAAATCTATAAGTATTAGCACAAGTGCTAATACTGCTCCTGCGACTACATAGGGCCATAGCATTTCTCCCCCGAGAACACCTTGTACTATTCCTTTCATCAGATAAGCCTGTGGTGCTGATAGTTCTCTACTTCCAATGGTGAATGCCTGATGAAGAACACCTATTACTATGCCTACCACTGCTGAGACAGCTATTACTCCAAATGTCATTGAGATCTGCAAATTTTTTGGTGTAGCACCTATCATCTGTCCACATGCCATGGACTGTAGAAGATCTCCAGAGATTGATCCGCCTACGCATATAACTGCTGATATTAGTATAACAATAGCCATGCCGGCTGGTCCTGTGAC
>Ga0164318_10003908_pt1 | contig 14204 bp, 11 predicted proteins | sample GuaBasSedimGuay9_FD_113734 | JGI IMG/M metagenome (GOLD analysis project Ga0164318, IMG submission 113734) | Subseafloor sediment microbial communities from Guaymas Basin, Gulf of California, Mexico - Guay9, Core 4571-4, 0-3 cm | ecosystem: Environmental > Aquatic > Marine > Hydrothermal vents...
ACACCTCGGCTATCTCAAAAGGGCCAGGAGAGCCCTTTAGGCCGCTTAGAGCCACTCTTAATGGCCATAATAACTCTCCGCGACCGGTTTTTTGGGCTAATTTTAATAATTTTTCTTTTAAAATTTCTCTGGTAAAACTTTTTTTGTTTAAAGAAATGATTAGTTTTTCAGCAAGAATTAAATTTTTTAGAATTTGTTCTCTGCTGGTCTTTTTCCAAATGAGAAGCTTGCTAGGATATTTTGGTTGGCTTATAAAGAAAAATTTAGCTAATTCCCCTATCTCGCTTAATTTCTTTAATCTTTCTTGTTCTAAAGCAACAATCTTTTTAATAAAATCTATATTAACAATTTCTTTTGTTTCCACTATTTCAAACCGAGAGTCAGAAATTTTTTTAATTAGATTCGCTTTTTCTAAATATGGAAGACAATACTGGGTTAATTTATCCAGAGATAATTTTCTTATATAATATCCATTAAGCCAGTCAAGTTTTTCTAAGTTAAAAATAGCTCCTGATTTTTTTACTCTTTCTAAAGAAAATTCTTGAATAAGTTCTTTTAAAGAAAAAACTTCTCGTTCATCGCCGGGATTCCATCCGAGTAAAGCAATAAAATTCAAAAGGGCTTCTGGCAGATATCCCTTATTCAAATAATCTTCTACTGCTACATCACCCTGCCTTTTACTTAATTTTGTCTTATCTGGATTTAACAATAAAGGCAGATGGGCAAATTTAGGTATTTCCCAGCCAAAAGATTGGTATAAAAAGATATGTTTTGGAGTTGAAGAAAGCCATTCTTCTCCTCTAATGACATGAGAAATTTTCATTAAGTGATCATCAACCACATTAGCTAAATGATAAGTTGGATAACCGTCAGATTTGAGTAAAATTTGGTCGTCAATATATTGATAGTCAAATTCTACTTTTCCATGAATTAAATCGTCAAAAGAGATTTTTCCTTTCTCAGGAATTTTTAATCTAATTACATAGGGTAATCCTTTCTCGATTTTTTTCCTGATTTCCTGGGGAGAGAGTTTTCGACAACGCTCATCATAAATTGGCGCTTTTCCTTGAGCAAGTTGTTCTTGACGCATTTCTTCTAATTCTTTTGGAGAACAAAAACAATAATAAGCCCTGCCCTTTTTTAATAATTCTTGAGCGTATTTTTGATAAATTTTTATCCGTTTTGACTGAATATAAGGCCCATAATCACCTATCTCCTCTATTTTTCCTTTAATAATCTTTGGACCCTCGTCATAATCTAAACCCATTTGTTTCAATGTTTTGATTAGATTCTCTGTTGCTCCAGTAATTTTTCTTTTAACATCAGTGTCCTCAATTCTTAAGATAAAAGCCCCTCTTCGTTGTCGAGCAAAGAGATAATTATATAAAGCCGTTCTTAGGCCTCCAATATGTAAAAATCCAGTTGGGCTTGGAGCGAAACGAACGCGAATTTGCTCTTTTATTGACATAATTTAAAATCTATGAGAAAATTTTATTCTCAGTTCTTTACAAAAAAGTTATAAAAGGAGGATATAATGACATTATTAAAAGTTAAAATAAGGCAAATTATTAAAGTTCTATCTTATCCTTTTATCTATCTCTTTCTAATTTTTCTCTATCTTTTTCTTCTTTTTCTAAATCTTTTCATCCAATTAGGGAATATAATTAAATCAGTATTGATAAAGATAGGGAAATTAATTTTATTTCTTCTCCTCGGCTTATTAGTTCTTATATTTCTGGTTGTAACTGGCTGTATGCTTATTGGTGGAATGGTTATAGAATATCTATTTCTCAACTGTAAAAACTTTTTCCTGAAAACAACAAAATAAATTTTTCTTCGGGCTGGACAAACCAGCCCTTTTTATTTTAGCAATTTTTTCTTTTTTAGAAAATTAAAAATATTTAATATTAGTTTTTCTTTTGTTGACATAATCTCAATTATATGATAGATTTTATTTAAGATCCTTTCTTTTAATTTAAATAAAAAGGAGGAACAATGCAAGTTCTTTACAAATTTCTAACCTTTCTTCTCTTTCTACCCGGATGTATTTTATTGATAATACTCTACTTTCTTCTCTTTATTTTTCTAGTTCTTCTATATGTCTTCGACAAGATAATTATGGTAATAAAAAATGTTTGGCTAGTAATAAAAACTTTCTTTTACCTGCTCTATCTCTTCATAAGTTCTCTTATAGTTTTTGTCATAACAGAGATAAAAAAGCTCTTTAAGAATTTTCTTTCTGTTTCTCTAATAGAAACGAAAAAAAGTTAAATTAAATGGGTACAGGAATAAACTTAAATTTGGGGCTGGACAAACCAGCCCTTTTTATTTTAGCAAAATTATTTAGAACTTTCTATCCTAATCCAGATTTCTTTAAATTCTTTTCTTCTTATTTTTAAATCAATAAAAATAATTATCCAAAGGTAAATTCTGGCTAAGAATAAGAGAATTGTCCAAAAAAATTCCTTTAAATTCTTAGGGAAACTAAAAAATAGTTTTAACCCATACCACCCTTCTTTTAAAAAATTTCTAGTTTTTAATTCTCTATTTTTTGTTTTAAATTGAATTGCTCCACCAGCACTACGCCTTTTTTGTTTTAACCAGTCAGAAAAAGTTGAAGGATATTTTACTCCTACTTTTGCTTCTGGCTCATAACTGATTTTATAATTTGCTTGCCAGATTTTTCGAGAAATATAAATATCATCAGAAAAAGTATTTTTAGGTATTTCTCTAATAATATTACTTCGAATAGCATAAAGATAGCCGGAGCAATCAAAATATTTTTTCTTTTTGGATAAATCCAAACGTCTTTGATGGGCAGCATTTAATAGCCAATGAGACCAATAGCCAAGCATTTTCTTTCGTGGAGAAAGAGATATTGGACGACCACTGACTGCCCCTACTCTTTTATTCTGAAAATGCTTTAATAATTTATTAATGCTTCCTTTTTCTACGATAACATCACCATCGGTTAAAACAAGAATTTCCCCTCTTGCTTTTTGAAAAGCAAGGTTAAGAGCGGCTGGTTTCCCCTCTCCTTTATCAGGCAAAAATTTTATCTGTGGGTATTGAACAAATTTTTTGTTCACTACTTCCCTACTCTCTTTATCAGGCGCAACAACTAAAATCTCAAATTTTTGGTCTATTCTTTCTTTCAAGATATTTTTTATTGTCTTTTCCAAGGTTATTGGCTCTTTATAAGTGGTAATAATAATACTTACCATTTTAGATAATTGTTAAGGGCTAAGAAGGAAATTTAAATGATTTTATAATTTTATATTTCGGTCCAAGAGGGCTTAACTTACTTTCCATTATTTCTATACTTTGCACCTCAAATTCTTCTCCAACTAAACTATTTTTTATTAAACTTAACTGTCCTCTGCCAGTTTTATTTCGGCCAAGAGTAATATGGGCTTTCCAAGGTCTTGAATCAACAAAGAAACCCATTTTTTTCAACTTTTGGCCTATTTCCTTTTGTAAAAAATAAATAGAATTTTCTCCAATTTCTTTTGTTTTTAAAAAAATAACACGAGGACTACTAAGACGAGGAAAACCGCCAATCTCTTCTAATCTTAATCTTGTCGGCTTTGTTTGAGAAAGAGAACTTTCCACAATTTTCTCTACCTGAGATAACTCTTTATCTTCTAAATAACCAAGAAAATGTAAAGTAAGATGTAAATTTTCTTTTTCCACCCACTTAATTCTTAGATGAGAATTCTTTTCTTTTAAAGATTGGATAAATAAAAAAATTTTTTCTTTAATGGCGGAAGGAAGATTGATAGCAATAAAAACTCTTTTTTTCATATCTATATTATAGCATTTTTACCTCTCTTTGCCTACAAGATGTACTATTTTGTCAGGGTACGAGCTTGACAAATTGTCAGGGTCGCACCCTGACTTGTAAAAAATTAATTTTTATGTTAAAAAATAAGAAGGTTCTTTTTAAAGGAGGTTAAAATGTCTTTTAATTTACCTCACCGTAATATGTTCAATCAGGAAATTCCTGGAACTGAGGCAAAGTGGTTAAAAGACGGTCAAAAGATAGATGTTTTCATTCCCTATTTAAGTTTAGAAATACTTGAACTACTAATCAATAAAAATCATGACCCTCAAATTACTATCTATCCTCAATCTGACTCAAAAGGAGAGAGAATGACCCCTAAAATTGTTAAACTTTCAGAAATTGAGTTGCCTACAAGAAAATAGTTCTTTGTATTTTGTATCAAGAGGGGTTAAACTGCCCCTCTTTCTTTATTTTTTCTTTTTGGGATGGTATAATTTAAAAAATATGAAAGAAGCCCTTCTTTATAGAAAATTAAAAAATAATAAAGTCCGTTGTTATCTTTGCTCTCATCAATGTTTAATTAATCTTGGTAAAAGGGGTATTTGCGGAGTAAGAGAAAACAGAAGGGGCAAACTTTACACTCTTGTCTATGGCAAAGTAATTGCTTTCGGCGTTGATCCCATTGAAAAAAAGCCCCTTTTTCATTTTCTACCGGGAAGTTTAGCCTATTCTTTAGCTACGGTTGGCTGCAATTTTCGCTGTCAAAATTGTCAAAACTGGCAAATTTCTCAGGCGCCTCGTTTGTCTAAAAGAATACAAGGATTTAAATTTTCTCCTTCAGAAATAGTTGAAGAAACTTTAAAAAATCGATGCCAAAGTATCGCTTATACTTATACTGAACCAACTATCTTTTTAGAATATGCTTTGGATATAATGAAAATAGCGAAAAAGAAAGGGTTAAAAAATGTTTGGGTCAGTAACGGATTTATGAGTTCTAAAGCACTAGAATTGATTTCTCCTTATTTAGATGCTATTAATATTGACCTAAAATCATTTAAAGACAAAACTTATCAAAAATATTTTGGCGGAAGATTAGAACCCGTTTTGAAGAATCTAAAAGAGATAAAAGAAAAAGGAATTTGGTTAGAGGTTACTACCCTAATTATTCCTGGAGTAAACGACCAAGAAGAAGAAATTCGTCAAATAGCTCTTTTTATTAAAAAAGAATTAGGCAGAGAAACGCCTTGGCATATTTCTAAATTTTCACCAGAAATTTCTTGGCAAATGCAATCTTATTCCCCTACTCCGAAAGAAACAATTCAAAAAGCAAGAGAAATCGGACTAGAAATCGGCTTGAAATATGTTTATTCAGGGAATTTATGGGATGATTTAGGAGAAAATACTTATTGTCCAAAATGTGGAGAATTAAATATTGAAAGGAAAGGATATATTATAAGAAGATTTGACAAGCAAGGAAAATGTTGGAAATGCGGAGAAGATTTAGATTTAATTTTGGAATGATTGACAAATAAAATATTTTTTCTAAAATAGAAATAATTAGCAGTTATAACAATTGATTGCTAATTAAATAACCAATAATTTTTAATTAAAAATTATGCCTACTTTTGGAAATTTTACTTTAAAATCACAAGAAGCCCTTCAAGCCGCGCAAGAGTTAGCCCTTTCCCGTAACCAACAAGCGGTTGATGTTGCTCATCTTCTCTATGTTCTTACAGAACAAAAAGATGGGGTTGTTTCAGCTATCTTAAAAAAGTTAGAAGTTGATTTAGAATATCTTAAGAAAGAGTTAGAAAAAAAGATTGAAGAAATTCCTAAGGTTATGGGCGAATCCGCCTTAGGAGCAATTTATATTACCCAAAACTTGAAAAGAGTAATGATTCAAGCGCAAAGAGAGGCAAATAAATTGAAAGATGAATATATCAGTACTGAACATTTTCTTTTAGCAATGCTTGAGGTTCAAACTCCGATAAAGCCAATTCTTCATACTTTAGGCGTTACTTATGATAATGTTCTAAAAGTGTTAAAAGATGTACGAGGAAGTGAAAGGGTAATTGACGCTGAACCAGAACAAAGATATCAAGCATTGGAAAAATACGCTCATAATTTGACGGATTTAGCACGACAAAAGAAACTTGATCCAATTATTGGTCGTGATGAAGAAATCAGGAGAGTAATTCAAGTTCTTTGTCGTCGCACAAAAAATAACCCGATTTTAATCGGTGAGGCCGGTGTAGGAAAAACTGCTATTGTTGAGGGTTTGGCTCAAAGAATAGTTGAGGGTGATGTGCCGGAAAGTTTAAAAGATAAAGAAATTATTACTCTTGACTTAGGCGCGTTGATTGCGGGAACAAAATTTCGGGGAGAATTTGAAAGTCGTCTTAAAGCAGTGCTTAAAGAAATAAAAAAATCTGAAGGTAAAATCATTGTCTTTATTGATGAATTTCATACCCTTGTTGGCGCTGGAGCAATTGAAGGGACGATGGATGCCTCTAATATGCTTAAGCCGGCATTAGCAAGAGGAGAATTACACTGTATTGGCGCCACTACTTTAAAAGAATACCAAAAATATGTAGAAAAAGACCCTGCTTTAGAAAGAAGGTTTATGCCAATTTATGTTGCCGAGCCTTCAGCAGAAGACACAATTGCTATTTTAAGGGGAATAAAGGAAAAGTACGAACTTCATCATGGTGTAAAAATAACTGATTCAGCCCTGGTTGCTGCAGTAAAATTGTCTCAGCGTTATATTACTGGCCGTTTTCTTCCGGATAAAGCCATTGATTTAATTGATGAAGCAGCATCATCTTTGAGATTAGAAATGGAAAGTGAACCCGAAGAATTAGATAGATTAAAAAGAGAAATAAGAAGATTAGAAATAGAAAAAAGGGCTCTTCAAAAAGAAAAAGATGAGAAGAGCAAGAAAAGATTAAAAGAATTAAACAAAAAATTGGCTAATCTGAAAGAAAAGGAAAAAGAATTTACTCTTCGTTGGAAAACGGAAAGAGATATAATTACTTCTATAAAATCATCCCGAAAAAGATTAGAAGAATTAAAGGCAGAAGCAGAGATTGCTGAGCGAAAGGCAGACCTTCAAAGAGTGGCAGAGATAAGATATGGAGAAATTCCTCAATTAGAGAAAAAAATTAAAAGTGCTGAAGAGAAATTAGCAAAAATCCAAAAGAATAAAAGAATAATTAGTGAAAAAGTAACTGAAGAACATATTGCTGAGGTAGTTTCTCGATGGACAGGAATACCAGTAAAAAGGATGCTTGAAAGTGAAACGAAAAAATTAGTACATATGGAAGAAGAAATTCATAAGAGGTTAGTTGATCAAAAAGAAGCAGTAAAAGCCGTAGCTAACGCAATAAGAAGATCTCGGGCAGGAATTAGTGAGGAAGACAAGCCTATTGGTTCTTTTCTCTTTTTAGGACCAACAGGCGTAGGAAAAACAGAATTAGCTAGATCACTAGCTGAATTCCTTTTTAATGACGAAAATGCAATTGTCCGTTTAGATATGTCTGAATATATGGAAAGGCATGCTGTCTCTAAAATGATTGGTTCTCCTCCGGGTTATGTTGGTTATGAAGAAGGAGGCCAACTCACAGAGAAAATTAGACATCGTCCTTATTCTATAGTTCTTTTTGATGAAATAGAAAAAGCCCATCCTGATGTCTTTAATATCCTTTTACAAATACTTGATAATGGTAGATTAACAGATGCTAAAGGAAGAACAGTCAATTTTAAAAATACGGTCATTATTATGACTTCTAATATTGGAGGAGAAATCTTCTCAGAATTGGCACATAAAACCAGTTTAGGATTTACTTCTGAAGAAGATAAAAGCGAAAGTAAAACAGCTATTAAAGAAAGAATAAACAAAGAGTTAAAGAATTATTTTAAACCAGAATTTCTCAACCGTCTTGATGAAATTATTATTTTTAACCCCTTAACCAAAAAAGATATTGAAGAAATTGTTGAACTTCAATTAAAAAGGGTAGAAGAAAGATTGGCTGATAAAAATATTAAAATTTCTATTTCAGCTAAAGCAAAATCTCTTATTGCTGAAAAAGGATTTGACCCCCTCTTTGGAGCAAGACCATTAAAACGAGTTATTCAAAATTTAATCCTTAATCCCCTTTCCTTAAAAATAATTGAAGGGAAAATTAAAGAAAGACAAAAGGTTAAAATTGATGTTGAAAAAGGAAAAATTGTTTTTAAATAGTCCTATGATAAGTTTGTTGAACATCCGCCGCGAATTTAGAAAAATAATTTCCCTCTCTTTAATAATTACTTTTTTGTTTATTAACTCACTTTTGCCGTTAAATTGTTCTGCCGCATCTTTTAATCCTAACTATATTCTTTCAAATCAAGAACTGACTGATTACCAATCGATGTCCCTGGGGGCTATTCAAAGATTTTTGAATTCTAAATCTGGAATTCTTAAGAATTACCAAACAAAAGATATTGATGGAAAGAAAAAGACAGCAGCAGAAATTATCTTTCAGGCAAGCCAAAGGTATAAAATAAATCCACAGGTTATTCTAACTTTATTACAAAAAGAACAAAGTTTAATTGATAATCCTAGACCCACTTCTTACAACCTTGATTGGGCTTGCGGTTATCATCGTCCAACTGGCTCAGATCCCAATGACCCTAAACTACAGCCCTATAAAGGTTTTGCTGTTCAAGTTGACGGAGCAGCAGCCACTTTTCGCTGGTATATAGACCATTATCCTACTCCTTGGTTGAGAATAGCCGGGAAAACTTATAATTTTGACGGCCATTTAATTACCCCGCAAAATATGGCTACTGCCGCCCTTTATAACTATACCCCCCATTACCAAGGAAATTATCAGTTTTGGAAAATCTGGCAGAAATGGTTTGTTAAAATATATCCTGATGGTACACTTCTTCAAGCAGAAGGTGAACCCGGAATTTGGTTAATCCAACACCAAAAGAGACGCCCTTTTCTCTCTCGAGCGGCTTTTCTCTCCCGATATAATCCACAAAAAGTAATTTTAGTTTCAAAAGAAGATTTAGAAAAATACGAAATTGGCCAACCGATTAAGTTTCCTCAATATTCTCTCCTTCGTTCCCCTGGCGGCACAGTCTATCTCTTGGTAGATGATGAAAGAAGGGGGTTTCGCTCTAAAGAGGCCTTTATGATGATGGGTTTTAACCCCGAAGAAATAATTGATGTAAGTTGGCAAGATTTGTCTATCTATCCCGAAGGAAAGCCAATTACTATAAAAAGCGTCTATCCTGTAGGCGCTTTGCTTCAGGACAGAAAAACCGGTGCTGTCTTTTATGTCAAAGACGGAATAAAACGAGGAATTATTGATAAATCAATCTTAGAAATAAATTTCCCCCATTATCATCTTATTCCAGCGGCTGAGGGAGAATTAGAAAAATATTTAAATGGAAAACCATTAGGAATAAAAGATGGCGAATTAGTTAAGGCATCCTCTGAATCCTCAGTTTATGTAATTGCTAATGGTCTAAAAAGACCTATTATTTCTGCAGAGGTTTTTGAAAAATTAGGTTATAAATGGGAAAACATAAAGGAAGTTCCTAAAAAGGTTCTTGACCTTCTTCATCCTACAGGACCAATTATTGATATAACCCATTAACTTAATATCTATGTTGGTTTTTAGTGCTATTTCTCCTCATCCTCCAATTTTAATTCCAACAATTGGTAAAGAAAATTTGGAAAGAATAAACCAGACCGTCCAGGCAATGAAAAAATTAAACGAAGAGTTAATCAAAGCAAAACCAGAAACTATTTTAATAATTTCACCCCATTTACCTCTGTTATCAGACGCCTTTTCACTCCTCTTTGCCCAAAATTATCTGGGCGGATTTGAAGAATTTGGTGATTTTTCAACCAAATTGGAATTTAAGGCGGACATAAAATGCCTTTATCAAATTAAAGAAAATTTAGAAAATCAATTTCCTCTTGTTTTTATTAATCAATCAAAACTTGACCATGGTTCTCTAGTCCCCTTGTATTATCTCACTAAAAATATCAATAATTTTTCTATAGTACCTCTGGGATATTCTTTCTTGGACTATCAAACGCACCTTAATTTTGGTAAAGCATTAAAAGAAGAAATTTTTCGAACTAATAAAAGAATTGCTGTAATTGCTTCTGGTGATCTTTCTCATCGGCTAACACCTGATGCACCCGGCGGATATTCTCCATCAGGTAAAGTATTTGACCATAAATTAATCGAATTACTTAAGGAAAAAGATGTTCAAGGAATTCTAAATCTTGACCATCAACTAATAGAAGAGGCTGGAGAGTGTGGTCTTCGTTCTTTTCTTATCCTGTTAGGAATTTTAGAGGAAGTAAATTATCAGCCAGAATTACTTTCTTATGAAGGACCCTTTGGTGTAGGATATTTAGTAATGAATTTTAAATTAGGAGATTAATGAATAATTATTATACTCGATTAGCCAGAGAATCTATTAAACACTTTCTTCAGACAGGGAAAATTATGAAAGTTCCTTCTGATTTAGATGGGGAAATACTAAACAAAAAAGCAGGGGTTTTTGTCTCGCTTCATAACAAAGAAGATAATTCACTCCGTGGTTGTATTGGCACTTTTCAGCCATCTTATCGTAATATTGCTGAAGAGATAATTCAGAATGCTGTCCAAGCTGCTTTTTTTGACCCTCGCTTCCCTCCTTTGAAAGAAAAGGAATTAGACAAAGTAAAAATTTCTGTTGATATCCTTTCACCATTAGAGCAAGTAACATCAGAAAAAGAACTTAATCCAAAAAGATTCGGTATTCTAGTTGTTGGTAATAAAAGCAAACGCCGCGGACTTTTACTGCCAAATATAGAAGGAATAAAAACCTTAGAACAGCAGCTCAGTATTGCTATTGATAAAGCAGGAATAAATCCTCTTAATGAGGAAATAACTTTATACCGTTTTACAGTCAAAAGATATGAAGAATAAAATTATGGCTCAAAAAAACAAAAAGAAAAAAACTAAAAAAAGTTTAAAAAAAGAAAAAAAGGAAACGGAAATCCAAGAAATTGTCAATCACTACTTTATGAGTAAAGGGCTGTCCTTAGAAGAAATAAAAGAGAATGCCCGAAAGAAAAAAATTATTTATTCCCGTCATGTCCGCCCGGCTAAACAACTATTAGAATTAGCCGGCTCAGTCAAAAAAGCGAAATTAGCCATAGATAAAGTTGCTGCCTGGGCTAAATCGCGAGGACTTGACTATGCTATTGAAACTGTCTTTAAAAAATGGTTAGAATTAGACCGACTAAAACCTAAAGAAATAGTTAAAAAACCGTTTTATGAAAATAATCCTATGGTCTGGAGTCAAACCAAAAGAAAATGGTTTGTCATTATGCCTGATGGCGAATGGAAAGAATACGCTGATGATGAAGATAAAATTGAATGGAGAATAACTAAATAAATGAATTCTTTACCCTACAAAATAGTTTTTTTAGGCACCTCTGATTTTGCCCTTCCTGGACTCAAAAAATTAATTGAGAGTGATTTCGTTGATTTAAAATTAGTAATTACTCAGCCAGATAAAATTAAAGGAAGAAAAAAGATAATTACCCCTCCCCCAGTCAAAATTTTAGCCCAAAAATATAATCTGCCAATTATCCAGCCGAAAAAGATAATAGAAGCTGAAGAAAAAATTAAAGCAATTAATCCTGAAGCTATTATTCTTATTTCTTATGGTCAAATTATTCCTCCAGAAATTCTAAAAATTCCTTCAAAGGGTTGTTTAAATCTTCATCCCTCTCTTTTACCTAAATACCGAGGCGCTTCACCTATCCAGTATACTATTCTTAATGGAGAAAAAGAAACTGGTGTTACTCTAATTTTAATGGATGAGAAGATAGATCACGGACCAATTATTGGTTATAAAAAAATAAGAATTAATCCTCAAAAAGAGGATTTTCCTTTTTTAAAAGAGAAATTGGCTAATTTGGGAGCTAAGTTATTAGAAGAAATACTCTTACCTTATCTCAAAGGAAAAATTGAATCTCGTCCTCAAGATGATAAACAAGCAACTTTTACTAAAATTCTTAAAAGAGATGACGGGAAAATTGATTGGCAAAAACCAGCCGAGCAAATAGAAAGGCAAATTAGGGCTTTTCGGCCTTGGCCAGGAAGTTTCACTTTTTGGCGGAATAAAATGATAAAAATACTTGAGGCTAAAGTAATAGAAGAAGAAAACCATTATCCTCCCGGCAAAATTTTCTTAACAAAGAATAAAAAAATGGCTGTCCAATGTAGCCAAAAATCACTTTTAATAGAAAAAATTCAAAAAGAAGGAGGTAAAATAATGGATGGCCAAAGTTTTATTAACGGCCATCAAGAAATAATTAATGATTCTTTTAGCTAATCGTCGTTGATAAAAGGGCAAGGGTTTCCTGGGCACATTTTTCCCAGGAAAATTTTTTTATTTGGTCAAATCCACGATTAACTAATTCTTCTGCTAAATTTTCATCTTTTGCTATGCTTATCATCGCTTGAGCAATTTCTTCTGGTTGATAAGGATTAACAAAAAGTGCTGCTTTTCCAGCTATTTCTGGTAAAGAACTAACCTGGGAGGCGATTACTGGTGTAGCACAAGCCATTGCTTCTAAAACTGGCAAACCGAACCCTTCATAAAAGGAAGGAAAAACAAAAGCAGTCGCTCCATTAAGAAAATAAACTAAAATCTCAGGACTTAACCAATGAACAAAATGAACTTTATCTTCTAAATCTAATTTTTTTACTTCTTCAAGAATTTGTGAAAAACCATATCCTTCCTTTCCTATTAAAACTAATTGAAAATCTGAAGAATATTTTTCTTGAAAAATCTTAAAAGCGCGGATTAAGCCAAGAATATTCTTCTTATTTTCCCAACGAGCAATATTTAAAAAAAATGGCTGTCTAACTTTATATTGACTCAAGATTTTTTCCAATTGTGATTTGTCTTTTAATGGCCGGTAGATTGATTTATTTATTCCTAAATAGATTACTTTAATTTTCTCCGGATTAATTTTATAGAATTTAATAATTTCTTTTTTAGAAAATTGAGAAATAGTAATAATTTTTTTAGCTGCTTTCCTGATAAATTTCATTATCCAATGGTGATAAATCAATTCTTTGCGGCTATATAATTCAGGAAAACGAGCAAAAGCAACATCATGGATAGTAATAACCGAATTTTGAGGATGAATTAAAGGAAGGGTATGAGCAGGAACAAAAAGAATGTCAGGTTTTTTGGTGCTAAGAAGCATTTCTGCGGAAAGACGAACTTGCGTCCAAAGATATTTAAATGGCCAAGTAAGGACCTTCTCTTCAAAATTTTCTGGATTATTGGCAAGTTCTCCTCTTAATTTTTTATCAGTATATAAAAAATAGTGGTTTTCTTTGTCTATTTTTTTTAAATTTTGGATTAAATAATAAGAATACCACTCTACCCCGGTTTTTTTTAATTTGTTTGCTCGCGAAGCATCAATACCAATAATCATATTTTTATTTCACGGCTAAGAGGCTCCGCTTATAAGAATCTAAATTTTCTAAAGCAATTCCTATCCCCTTAATTACGCAAAGTAATGGCTCAGAGGCAACATACATAGGGATATTAAGTGCTTGAGAAAAAAGTCGGTCGATATTACGCAAAAGAGCACTACCTCCAGCTAAAACTATGCCTTTATCCATAATATCTGCCGAAAGTTCAGGTGGCGTTTCTCTTAAAACTGATTTAATTGCTTCAATAATTTGTTCTAACTCATTGCCGATTGCCTCAGTGATATCATCAGAGGTAATAGTTATTGTGTGAGGAAGACCGGTGACCATATGTCTTCCTTTTACTCGAGTGCTTAATTTCTTATCCAAAAACAAAGCTGAACCAATTTCAATTTTTATTCTCTCCGCTGTTGTCTCTCCAATAGCCAAATTATATTTCCGACGAATATATTCTAAAATAGCAGTATCAAATTTATTCCCAGCGACTCTCACTGAAGAGTTAGTTACAATTCCTCCAAGAGAAATAACCGCAATCTCAGTTGTTCCTCCACCCATATTTACAATCATTCTTCCTGATGCTGAGCCAATTGGTACCGAAGCGCCGATAGCTGCTGCAATTGGCTCTTTAATAATATAAGCAGCCCGAGCGCCCGAAGAAATAGTTGCGTCAATAACCGCTCTTTTTTCAGTAGAAGTTACTCCACCGGGAACAGAAACCATAACTTCTGGTCTAAAAAGGCGAAAACGCCCTAGGGCTTTACCAATAAAATAACGAAGCATTGCTTCGGTTGTTTTATAATCAGCAATAACCCCGTCTTTTAAAGGCCGGGAGGCAACAATAGTATCAGGTGTGCGTCCAAGCATTTCTTTGGCTTCTTCTCCTACAGCCAAGACCTTTTTATCAATTA
>Ga0164318_10003909_pt1 | contig 14196 bp, 7 predicted proteins | sample GuaBasSedimGuay9_FD_113734 | JGI IMG/M metagenome (GOLD analysis project Ga0164318, IMG submission 113734) | Subseafloor sediment microbial communities from Guaymas Basin, Gulf of California, Mexico - Guay9, Core 4571-4, 0-3 cm | ecosystem: Environmental > Aquatic > Marine > Hydrothermal vents >...
CTGGCGAGATGTTCGGCCGGAAAGGGTCCTGGCTGTGTCACCGGGCGACAGGGACCGCTATTGTGCCCTGTTCGGAGAACAGGGCGTGCAAATGATGCACAACATAAAATTTGACCGCATGCGGATCGACGCGATCATTGATCAAAGCCCCGTGGCGGGGATGATTCCCCGGGGGGGCCCATTCCTGGTTATGGGATCTGTCAGAAAGGAAGAGGAAAAAGACGTGGTGGAGGTACTGCAGTCGGTTATAAAGGCCATTCCTGAAACCATCAGTGCTCTTTTTCCCCGCCATATGCACAGGCTCCCCGCCTGGAAACGATCCCTGAACCGGGCAGGGCTCAGGTGGACCCTCCGTTCCGGGATCAAGGGGGACGTTCCCCGGGGAAGCATCATTTTATGGGATGTTTTCGGTGAACTTTCTTCAGCGTATGCTGTTGCACAGGCCGCATTTGTAGGAGGGACATTGAGGCCGCTGGGCGGCCAGAATTTCCTGGAACCCCTCGGGCAGGGAGTAATTCCGTGCATCGGGCCCTACTGGGAACATTTCGCGTGGGTGGGGGAAGAAATCGTTCAAAGGGGATTAGTGCGCCAGGTCGCCAATTCCCGGGAACTCATGGACTGCCTGGTCAAAAGTCTGAAAGAACCGCCGCCCAGGCAGGAGGTGTTGGAAAGAGCCAGAGACTATGTGGACAAAAGAAGAGGGGGCACGGAAACCGCCTGCCGCACGATCAACGCCTATCTCGGCGGGGCGTGAGCGTGCATCCGGAAATGCAATGCCGTTTTTGATTTCGATGGAACCCAGCACCTCTGATGAAAGAGCCGTATGGGATCCACCGATCCGAGGGAGGAAGCCTTTTTCCGTTCCGAGGCTCCGGGCTGGTCTTTTCTGTGACGTATCTTCGGGGGAGGCTTGCCCCCTCCGCATTCCACCCTTCGGGCTGGCTGCGGTTTCCCCCAAAGATACGTCACGAAAAGGACGGCGCCCTCCCACCAGTCACTCGAAAAAAGGCTTCCTCCCTCGGCTCTCCGCCGGAGAGGGCTTCATAACGCTTTCCGCTGTGCGGGAGAAAACTCGCTCTTCGATTCGCGCCCTAGGAGGGCAGGGAAATTTTGATCTGTTGTTAAATCGTCAGAGATTATGTGGCTGTTATTGGTAGTTTCTGCTCCAGGATTTCCCTGACCTTCTTGGGGTCTGCCCGGCCTTTCGTCTTACGCATGACCTGGCCGATCAGAAAGTTTAGGGGTTCGGGGTTCCCTTCGCGGATCTTGGCCACTGTCCCGGGGTTGTCTTCCATGATCTGGTCGACCAGGGATTCGATGATACCTTGTTCTTGCACAGGTTTCAGGTCTTTTTCGTTAATGATGGCTTCGGGAGACTTGCCTGTCTTGAACATCTCTTCCAGGACAACCCGTGCGATCGCATCGGTAATTTCTCCCTCTTCCACAAGGTCCATCAGACGACCAAAATGAATAGGAGGAATGTTGCACTGCTCAATGGACAGGGAGTTTTCATTAAGCAGTCGAAAAAGATCTTTGGCTATCCAGGTGCTCAATTTCCTGCAAGACTTGCAATGGGGAACACAGTTCTCAAAATACTCCGCTGTCTGGCGGTCCTTGGTCAGGACAAAGGCTTCATTCTGTGTGATCCCGTAGGCACTGATAAACCTCTCTACCCGCTGGTCAGGTAATTCAGGCATCTCCCGCTTGATAGCCTCTATAAAAGCGCTGTCTGTATCCAGTTCAACCAGGTCGGGTTCAGGAAAGTACCGGTAGTCCGGGGCATCTTCCTTTCCGCGCATGGAGATTGTCGCCTTCTTTGCCTCGTCGAAAAGCCGGGTTTCCTGCGAGATTTTTCCGCCCGATTCGAGGATCTCCGCCTGTCGTCTGGTCTCATATTCCAGGGCATCGAGAACGAATTTGAAAGAGGACATGTTTTTGATCTCGGCACGGTTACCGTAATCCCGGGCGCCTTTGGGTCGCAGGGAAATGTTCACGTCACACCTGAACTGCCCCTTTTCCATGATGCAGTCGCTGACGCCAATGTACCGGAGAGTCTGCCGCATTTTTTCAAGATAGGTCCTGGCTTCCTGCAGGGACCGGACCGGATTGCGGGTGTGGTCGGAGACAATTTCGATAAGGGGAATCCCGGATCGGTTGAAATCCACAAAACTGTAGTCCGCAGATTCAAAGGTTTTGGATGCGTGGACCAGCTTCCCGGCATCTTCTTCAAGGTGGATGCGTTTGATGCCCACCGGGTAGGGCTGGCCGTCGTCTCCCTGGATAACGAGATACCCGTTTTCGCACAGGGGTTCTTCGTACTGGGAAATTTGGTACCCCTTGGGGAGATCAGGATAGAAGTAGTTCTTGCGGGCAAACCGGGCATTGGAATTGATGGAACAATTGAGGGCGAGGCCGGCCCGGATGCAGTATTCAATGGCCCGTTTATTCAGCACCGGCAGCGACCCAGGCTGGCCCGTGCACACGGGACAGATCTGGTGGTTCGGCGGGGCGTCGTAGTCGATGGGACAGTCGCAGAAGAGCTTTGTCCTGGTGCTGAGTTCAGCATGTACTTCAAAACAGATGATGGTCTCGAAATCCATTATCGCTGCCCCCCCGAAAGCCTTTGGTACCCATGAGCCACCCGGAGAAGCATTTCTTCATCAAAGGGCTTCCCGATTACCTGGAGCCCCACAGGGAGGTTTTCCACGGTCCCGCAGTTAATGCTCATGGCCGGCACACCTGCAAGGTTTGCCGACACCGTATAGATATCAACAAGGTACATTTGAAGCGGTTCCGCCACCTTTTCGCCGAGTTTGAAGGGGAGGCACGGCGATACGGGCGTGACGAGACAGTCCACCTGTTCAAAGGCCTTTCTAAAATCGTCGCGGATCAGGGTCCTGGCTTTTTGGGCCTTCACATAGTATGCATCGTAGTATCCAGCCGAGAGGACATAGGTCCCCAGCATGATCCTTCGCTGAACTTCACGGCCGAAGCCTTCACTCCTTGCCTGCTGATACATGGCAATGATATCTTCAAAGTCGTCACGAGGTCGTATCCCGTATTTTACTGCATCGTACCGGGCAAGGTTGCTGCTAGCTTCCGCGGTGGCGATTAGGTAATAGGTGCCAACCGCATAGGGCGTGTGCGGGAGAGAAACTTCCCGAATCTCGGCGCCGTTTTGTTCCAGAAAGGATACCGCCTCCATCACTTTGTCTCTTACCGCCGATTCCATCCCTTCCACGAAGTATTCCTGAGGCAGGCCGATTCGGACCCCGTCGAGGTCCTGATCCAATGATTGCAGAAAGTCAGGACAGTTCAGGTCAACGGACGTTGAGTCCCTGCGGTCGTGACCGGAGATTGCATTGAGGAGCAGGGCGCAGTCTTCCACACTGCGGCACAAGGGCCCGACCTGGTCCAGGGATGAGGCATAGGCGATGAGGCCATAACGGGAGACCCTCCCGTAGGTAGGTTTCATGCCCACGATGCCGCAGAAGGAGGCAGGCTGCCTGATGGATCCCCCCGTGTCGGAGCCGATGGCCGCTATGGCCTCTCCCGCAGCTACCACTGCTGCGGATCCGCCACTTGATCCTCCAGGCACCCTTTCCGGGTCCACCGGGTTCCGGGTCAGCCCTGCGGCACTGTTTTCCGTGGAAGAGCCCATGGCGAATTCATCCATATTTGTCTTTCCGACAAACACCGCATTCTGCTGCAGGAGCCGGTCCACCACGGTGGCATTGTACGGTGGAATGTAATTGGCCAGGATCTTCGAGGCGCAAGTGGTTTTGATTCCCCTGGTGCAGAGGAGGTCTTTGATCGCAATGGGGATGCCGGTGAGGGGCGGTATATTGCCTCCCTGTGCAATCAACTGGTCGGCACGGTCGGCCTGTTCAAGGGCCAGATCTCCAGTCACGGTAATGTAAGCGTGGATCAGGGGTTCTTTTTCCTCTATGCGCGAGAGTACTGACTCGGTTATCTCCCTGGCGCTTATCTCCTTTTTTCGCAAGAGGCGGCTAAGCTCGTATGCGCTTCGTTCACACAACTCCATATCTAGCCTTCCAGGATTTTCGGCACCTGAAAGAAATCTTTTTCCCTCTTCGGTGCGTTTTCCAGTATCATTGGGGCGGCGGCCGGGGTGCCAGGATTGTCATCCCGCCAGACATTTCGTATTTCCAAGACATGGCTGGTGGGGGAAACAGTGTCGGTTTCCAGTTCATCCAGCTTTGCCACGTAATCAAGGATGGCAGTCAAGTCTTTTGCGTATTCATCGACTTCACCTTCGGAAAGAGTGAGCCGGGCAAGTTTTGCCACATGCCTTACCTCTTCAGAGGTGACTTCAACACGGGGAATCTTCGCACCATTAAGGCTTTCATCCCCCGCGGATCCTTCGGCTGATCCGGGAGACGCGGTTTGCATGCCGGCAATACCAAGTCCCAATTCCTTGAGCTGGGCTTCATCAACCGTGGCCGGGGCGTGCGTCAGGGGGCAGTATGCGCGACGGTTTTTCGGAAACGCGATCACCTCCCTGATGGACGGAGTGTCAAGAATCATAGCAATGGCACGGTCAAGGCCGAGGGCAAACCCACCGTGGGGTGGTGTTCCAAATTCAAGGGCCCTGAGAAAAAACCCGAACTTGGCGTCAATTTCAGCGCGGGAAAGCCGGAGTGCGCGAAAGATTTTTTCCTGGATCGCGGTCTGGTGAATCCTGATACTGCCTCCTCCCAGTTCTTCGCCGTTCATTACAAGGTCATAGGCCCTGGATTTCAATGCAAGGAGTGCTTCCATGTCCTCTGGATCAAAATCGTCTCGATCAGGCATGGTAAAGGGGTGGTGCTCCGAGCCCAGGAGGCCGTCCTTCAACTCAAACAGGGGAAATTTCGTTATCCACAGGGGACGGTAAATGTCCTCCGGGATAATATCAAATCGTTCGGCCACATGGAGCCGCAGTCTTCCGAGAACCGTATTAACGAGATCGGGGGAGGTATCCGCAATCAACAGAATCACATCACCATCCCCGGCCTGGAACCGATCAATGATCGCCTCCTGTTCAGCGTCACTGAAAAATTGGACGATGTTGGATTGGAGCCTGCCGTCCAGCACTTTCATCCAGGTCATACCACGGGCGCCGAACGAAGGGACGATCCTGAGGGCATATTCGTTTTGAAGCAGGTTTTTGCTCATGGCAGAGGCCTTTCCCCGCACACAAAAGCCTTTTACCACGCCATGTTTTGCAATGATCTGTTTAAAGACCGCGTATCCCGTTTCACGCATCACGTCGCTCAGATCTTCAAATGCCATGTCAAACCGCGTGTCCGGGCGGTCCGATCCATATCGATTCATGGCTTCCTCGTAAGTCATGCGAGGGAAGGGGCGGGAGAGAGTTTTGCCCCCGATGGAGAAGCACCTGCAGGTCAATTCTTCAAGCGTTTCATAAATGAATTCCTCGTCAATAAAGGACGCCTCCAGATCAAGCTGCGTAAATTCGGGCTGGCGGTTAGGACGGAGATCTTCATCCCTGAAGCAGCGTGCGATCTGGAAATAGCGGTCCATTCCGCCGATCATGAGGAGCTGTTTGAAGATCTGGGGCGATTGAGGCAGGGCGTAAAACTTGCCCTGGTGTACCCTGCTGGGGACCAGGTAATCCCTTGCGCCTTCAGGAGTACTTCTGGTCAGAATGGGTGTTTCAACTTCCATGAAATGGAGTTCATGCAGGAAGTCTCTGATGGTCTTGGTGATTTCATATCTCTTTTTGAAGAGGTCTTGCACTGACGGGCGACGGAGATCAAGGTAGCGGTAGGTGATTCTGAGGTCTTCATCGACCTTCTGGGGGGAGGCGGTGATTTCTTCTCCCAGGACCATGGCTTTCTCAGAAAGCGGGAAAGGAAGGGTCTTCGCTCTGGAAAGTATTTTCAGGGTGGTGGCGTAGATTTCCGTATCCGCAGTTCTGATATGGGGGTTTTCCGTCCCCTTTTTTCGGATAGATACGGTTCCTTCAATGCTGATCACATCCTCTTCACGGAGGGTGGCGGCCAACGGATATCCTTCCGGCGAGATTGCAGGATCAAATACCACCTGGACGATACCCTGGACATCTCGGAGGTGAATAAAGAGCAGGCTTCCATGATCCCGGATGGCATCCACCCATCCCATGAGCCTCACCGTCTCCCCCTTTTGGCTCCGGGTTATCGTGCCGCAATAGGTTCTCTGTTTCCAATCCATCGGTTGCGTCCAAGAAAAAGATTTTGCGCCTGTCTGGTAAAAATTAGGTATAATAGCCCATTCACTCGTTCTAATCAACCTTTAATGCGTGGTTGAATGTCAGGCCGTTGCTGATTGCACGCCGCAATCTCATGCGTACTGGAAAACCTGGTTCACGGAACCGGGTTTTTCCGCGTGAGTCCCGAGAAACCATGGACGATAAAGGATCAAACGGAGGATTATTTACTTAGGGGGAGAGCTTCTACAATTTTGTCTTTTTCAGGAAAATATCTTTACAAAATTGTGTTTTCCATATTGAATGAAATAGAACATGTTTGATAGGGAAGAGATGATGGTCGGTAAAGTTTCCCGGAAGATTGGATGATAATGATGTAGATACAGTTAGTTATGTCTGGCCCCTGGACTTGGGCAATGTTCCCGGAGAGATGCGTCTCTTCAAGGGAGAGGCTGGCACAGCTCTTGCTCAATTTGAGGGTGTATTCCAGGGTTTGCAGGCGCCAGGGCATGGCTGATGACTTTATTAGGAAGAGGAGGAAGAGAGTATGGTGGCATTGAAAACGAGTAAGGATGTCCTGAATTTTATCCGAAACGAGGGAATTCAGATGGTTGATCTTCGTTTCATGGATTTCCCAGGACTCTGGCAGCATTTTTCCGTCCCCCCGCGGGAGATCGAGGAAGAGACGTTTGATGCGGGCTTGGGTTTCGACGGATCCAGCATCAGGGGATGGCAGGCGATCAATGAGTCCGACATGCTGGTAAAACCAGTGCCCGAAACGGCATTTGTTGATCCTTTTTTCGAAGCCAAGACACTGGTGATTATCTGTAATATCTGTGATCCGGTGACAGGAGAGGATTACACGCGGGACCCGAGGAATATTGCCCGGAAGGCGGACAATTTTCTCAAAAGCCAGGGAATAGCAGATGTTGCTTACTTTGGCCCTGAAGCGGAATTTTTCATCTTCGATGACATTCGTTTTGATCAGAATGAACACGAAGGCTATTACCATATTGACTCGGTGGAAGGCCACTGGAACACAGGGCGTATGGAATCTCCCAACCTTGGATACAAACCGCGTTACAAGGAGGGATATTTTCCCGCGCCGCCCGTTGACAGCCAGCAGGATATCAGAAGTGAAATGGTGCTGACCCTGGAGGAGATCGGTATTCCCATTGAGGCCCAGCATCACGAGGTTGCGACCGGAGGCCAGGCGGAGATCGACATGCGGTTTGCGCCTCTTATTCAGATGGCAGACAACCTCTTGAAATACAAATATATTATAAAAAACACCGCCCGGAAACATAATAAGACGGTGACCTTTATGCCGAAGCCGCTTTTTAATGACAACGGAACCGGTATGCACGTGCACATGTCTTTGTGGAAGGGAGGAGAGAATCTCTTTGCGGGCGACGGGTATGCGGGGATGTCTGAAACGGCCATGTATGCCATTGGTGGAATCCTGAAGCATGCTTCTTCTCTTCTTGCATTTGTCAGTCCTACGACCAACAGCTACAAGCGCCTTGTTCCCGGATTTGAAGCCCCGGTGAACCTGGCCTATTCAAGCCAGAACAGGAGTGCTGCCATTCGTATTCCTCTCTACTCAACATCGCCCAAGGCGAAGCGTTTTGAGTTTCGTTGTCCTGATCCCAGTTGCAACCCGTATCTTGCTTTTTCCGCCATGCTGATGGCGGCCTTGGACGGGATCCTGAACAAGATTGATCCGGGGGAGCCCCTGGACAAGGACATCTATGACCTTCCACCAGAGGAACTGGAAAAGGTTCCCCAGACACCGGGCTCTCTGCGTGAGGCCCTCGAGGCGCTGGAAGCGGATCATGATTACCTCCTGAAAGGAGATGTGTTTACATCCGACGTCATCGAAACATGGATAGCCTATAAGATGGAAAAGGAAGTTCAGGCCATAGACCTACGTCCCCATCCCTGGGAATTTGCGCTCTATTACGACATATAGCTTTTCACGCTCAATTAGTGTATAAAAAGAGGGTCCTCCATCAATAAGGGAGGCCCTCTTTTTTTATCCTGAGCGCTTTTGCTGGTCCGCTGCAGGATTATTTGAAATCACGCTCCTGGAGGGAGTATGACGTGAAACCCGAAGCGGAAATATTCAAGACTGCATGCCCGGAAATAAACGAGTCCTTCATCGAGGAACATGTTTCCCGGCTGGGTGAACGGTATTTCGCGGTTTTTTCCAAAAAGGATATCTGCCGTCATCTCAGGGTCTTGGCGCGCCTTGACTCACGGAATCCTGTTGAAATGCTGATAAAGATGAGGAAGGACGGGAGCGTGGACTGCACGGTCCTTGGTTTCGATTATCCATCAGTCTTTTCCATTATCACGGGCATCCTGGCGGCCATGGGATTCTCGATCATTTCGGGGGATATTTATACTTACAGCCTGGCGGAAACCAGGGAAAGAAAAATTGGCCGGGGAAAAAGGAGGCAAAATCGGGCCACGGGCAAGGACCCTCTCAGGCGACGGCGAATCGTGGACCATTTTTCTGGCATTGTCACGGCAGGATATCCCTTTAAAGAATGGATTGATGAATTCAGCAAGAGAATCAGGGATGCCGTCACTCTGCTTGAAAGCGGTGAAGAGGATTCGGTTGCCAAAGCAAAGCAACAGGTAAATGAAATGGTAGTGCGAAGACTGGCCCAGGTTCACCGGGATTCACCGCCGGTCCTGTATCCCATCAAAATGGAGCTTGACAATGAGAGTGATACTCTCACGCGGTTGAAAGTAGTTTCAGAAGACACGCCGGCTTTTCTTTATTCCCTGAGCAACGCTCTTTCCCTGCACAAGGTTTCTATTGAGCATGTAAGGATTCGCACCATCCGAGGCCGCATTGAAGACGAGTTGCTCCTTGCAGATCATCATGGAATGAAAATCCTGGATGAGAACACCCTTGACCGTATACGGCTCTCCGTGCTGCTGACCAAGCAATTTACCTATTTCCTTGGCCAGGCCCCTGACCCTTACCGGGCCCTTTCCCGCTTTGAATACCTGGTGGATGACATCATGAAATTGCCGAGCCAGGGAAAATGGATGGATCTCTTAACAGACCCGCAACGATTGCAGGGTCTTGCACAACTGCTCGGGGCGAGCGACTACCTGTGGGAGGATTTTATTCGGCTCCAGTACGAATCCCTGCTTCCCATGCTCAAACCACATCTGGACGGCATGAAGGTAAGCAAATCTTCTGAAAGCATTCAGGACAGACTTGACCGTGCCCTGCAAAAATGTGATTCCCTGGAAGAAAAACGAAAGGCCCTGAATGCATTCAAAGATCGCGAAATATTCCTCATAGATCTGGACCACATCCTGGATCCTGAGTCGGGTTTTATGGCCTTGTCCAGAAGGTTGACGGGGCTCGCGGAGACAATCGTGCGCACTTCAGTGAGTCTGATTTACCGGGACCTGGTGGAGCGATTTGGACGGCCAAAATCCGTGGCAGGCCTTGAAGTGAGGCATGCAGTTCTGGGGCTCGGCAAGCTCGGGGGAGCTGCTTTGGGATATGCCTCGGATATTGAATTGCTCCTGGTATACAGCGATAACGGGAAAACGGGCGGCAGTGGATCCATTGATAATGCGGTCTTTTTTGACAAGCTTGTTCGGGAAATGCTTGGATTCATAGAGGCGAAAAGAGACGGCATTTTTCGAATTGATCTCCGCCTGAGGCCCTATGGAAACGCGGGGCCCCTGGCGTCCAGCCTGGAAAATTTTTGTCGGTATTACGGGTCTGAAGGCTCCTCGCATTCCTATGAACGTTTGGCCCTTGTGAGGCTGAGGGCCGTGGGAGGCGACAGGGAGTTTGGCGCACGCCTTGAGCGGCTTAGGGATGAGATGGTTTATACGTTCCAAAGCCTTGACCTTTCGGAATTGCAGGATCTGCGGAGAAAACAGTACAGGGAGAAGGCCGGGGGAGGAAGGCTGAATGCCAAGTTCAGCCCGGGGGCACTGGTGGACCTGGAATACGGCATCCAGATCCTGCAGGTTAAGCATGGGCATACTATTCCCAGACTGAGGACACCCCTGTTGCACGAGGCGCTCTATGCCCTTGGGGATGCAGGTGTTCTTGAGCCGGAAGAGGCGGTCAGGCTGATTTCCGATTACAATTTTCTCAGAAAACTGATCAACGGCATGAGAATGTTACGGGGCTCGGCACGTGATCTTTTTCTGCCTGACCCGCTCTCTGAAGAATACCGGCATCTGGCGCGGAGAATGGGATACCGTCGTGGTGGCGCACTGGAACCCGCAGAGCAGCTCCGCATCGATTTTGAGACCCACACGGCATCTGTACGGGCTTTCACGGAACGTCATTTCGGCAGGGAAGCACTTCCCGGGCCGGGCACAGGCACCTTGGCAGACGTGATTCTTTCCCCCGCTCTTTCAAAAGAGATCCGGAACAGGATCCTTTCCAATGCCGGATTCAATAACCCGGAACGGGCCTACAGGAACCTTATGGGCCTTGCTGGAAATGGAAGCCGCCAGGAGACATTTGCCCGCCTGGCTGTACTTGCCCGCGATTTTCTCTCGAGGCAGCCGGAACCGGATATGGCCCTGAACAATTGGGAACGATTTGCGCGTGTCCTGCCGAGCCCTGAATTTCATTTTGGACTGCTGCTGTCACAACCCATGCGATTGGAAATTCTTCTGGGGATCTTCTCCGCGAGCCAATTTCTCTCTGATACCCTGGTCAGAAATCCTGAGTTTTTCGAATGGATTACCATGCCTGAAATCCTGCACAGGACGAGGAAAGTCGATGATATTGCGGGTGAACTGCGGAAGGCCGGGAAAACCACCACCGGTTACAATGAGTGGCTGAACAAGCTGAGGCGCTTGAGACGCCGCGAGATACTCCGCATCGGTACAAGGGATATCTGTCTGGGCGTGTCCACAAGAGAGGTAATGGGAGAGCTTTCAGCCGTTGCAGACGCAGTGGTGCAGGTTGCGATTGAAAAAATATGGGAAGACCTGGCAGGGGAGAACAAATCAGCATCCAGGGAAGAACTGGAAAGCAACTTCTGTGTGATGGCCCTGGGAAAACTGGGCGGAAATGAATTGAACTACAGTTCTGATATCGATCTTGTCGGCCTCTGCGAGTATCCGGAAGGCGCTTCCGCAGGCGGGCCCGGTAAAGCATTTTATAAGGAACATTTTTCAAAGGTCATGGAGAGAATCCTTTCGGATCTCTCGAAACACACGGAAGAAGGGTATGCTTACCGGGTGGACCTCCGTTTGAGGCCTTTTGGACGTTCCGGGGAATTGGTCCCGTCTCTCAGTGCACTGGAAAATTACTACTATTACGGCGCGTCACTGTGGGAGTTGCAGGCAGCCCTGAAAATGAGACCCATTGCTGGAAACCTGCACCTGGGACATCGTTTTATGGAAAAGATTGAAAAGGTATTGAAGACACCCAGAGAGATGAAGGACATTGCAGCTTCCATAGAAAGGTTGCGGCATGAGTCCGTCAGGGCCTCTTCGCGTGGTCTCGGTTCAGCCATAAACGTGAAGACGGGTGTCGGCGGGTTGCGGGATGTGGAGTTCCTGGTACAGGGGTTGCAGCTCACCTATGCGCACGAGAATCATTCCCTGATCCAGGGAAACACGCTGCTCGCCCTCGAGGCCCTTGGAGAGGGAAGATTTCTGCCGATGAACACAGTAGAAGAACTGAAAGCTGATTATCTTTTTCTGCGAAAGGTGGAACACTATCTCCAGATCCTTGAGGATCGACAGATTCATACCTTGCCGAAAGATGAGAAAGAAATGGATTTCCTGGCCAAGAGGATCTTGGGCATAGACCGGGACAGGACCCATTTCCTGGAGGAATTCGAATTGTGCAACGGGCGCATTCGAAACGCCTACGAGACCTATCTGATCCGGGCGAAACAATAGATCACAATCCTCATATATGATATGTTCGAACGTACGGATAATTCGCTGTCACCGCAACGATACAGCGTTCGCAGAGAATTTGCTTTTTTTCCTTTCCGCAGCACTTAGCCCGCATTTCTCACGGGCGATCTACTGTGGCGGCGGATGGCCCCATGGGGCTCCCCACCACCTCGCTACGAAGGTCCGAGAGAAAAGCGGTTTAGTAAAACCGGAAACTGTGAATGGTGAAAACAAATGAAAAAGGTACCGTCTGAGACATATGAAAAATACATTGCAGGTATTTCCGATATCAGCAGGGCTATCAGTTCCGATCTTTATCTGGAGGATATCCTGAAGCTGATCGTCATGGTGACGGCGAAGGTCACGGGGGTGGATATCTGTTCCATGTGGCTCATTGACAGGAACGAAAAGCCTGAGAGAATCCGACTGAAGGCCACCCAGGCCATAGACCCGGAGTACGTGCAGGACCGATCCCTGACCATGGACGAGGGCGTGGTCGGATACGTGGTGAGCAGGAATCATCCGCTTATTGTCGAAAATGTGCTTGAAGAACCGCGGTTCAAGGAAAAGGAGATGGCGAAGAAACTGGGGCTGGTGTCCATGCTCGGCGTGCCGCTCCAGGCCAAAGACGGCAAGGTAATCGGGGTGATCAATTGCTTTACCTCAGAGGCCCACGTGTTTTCCCAAACGGAGATAAATATGATTACAGCGGTTGCCAACCAGGCTGCAGTGGCGATCATGAACACCGAGCTGATGGTCCAGGCCAGGGTTATCCAGGAGGAACTGGAGACCCGAAAACTGGTGGAACGGGCCAAGGAGATCGTCATGCAGCGTCGCCATGTCAGTGGCGAAGAAGCCTACAGGTGGCTGCAACGAAAGAGCATGGATTCTCGCAAATCCATGCGCCAGATAGCCGAAGCCATCCTTATCTCTGAAGATCTGTAAAAGAGAGGAGAATCGTATGCAACATGACATCAGCTCGATAAAGGCAGCCGTTGTGCAGGCTGCGCCTGTCCTTTTCGACAAGGCCCGGACAACGGAAAAGGCATGCGGTTTGATCCGGGAGGCAGGAAGCAATGGCGCTGAAGTGGTCCTTCTGCCCGAGGCCTTCATCCCTGCATACCCCAGGGGATTGAGTTTCGGCATGGTGGTTGGTAGCAGGAGCGGAGAGGGCAGGTCCCTGTGGAAACGCTACTGGGACAACGCTGTTGAAGCCCCCGGACCCGAGGTGGAAGCCCTCGGCAAGGCCGCCAGGGAAGCGGGCGTCTACCTGGGCATCGGCGTCATAGAGCGGGATGGCGAGTACAGCCGGGGCACCCTGTACTGTACACTGCTGTACTTTGACCGTAAGGGCCGATTGATGGGCAAGCACAGAAAACTCAAACCCACCGGGGCCGAGCGGTTGATATGGGGAGAAGGGGATGGGAGTACCATGCCCGTCTTTTCAACGGATGCCGGGAAGATCGGCGGCCTCATCTGCTGGGAGAATTATATGCCCCTGGCCCGCATGGCCATGTACGGAAAGGGTGTTGAAATTTATATGGCGCCGACTGCGGACCACCGCAAAACATGGCAATCCACTATGCAGCATATCGCCTGTGAGGGGCGGTGCTTTGTGCTGGGCTGCAACCAGTTTGTCACGAAGGATATGTATCCGGCCGATCTGGAAACCTTGGAGGAGTTGGAAAACCAGCCCGACATCATGTGCCGGGGCGGAAGTGTTATTGTCTCGCCATTTGGGGAAGTCCTGGCAGGGCCGCTGTATGATCAGGAGGGGATCCTGTACGCGGACCTGGACTTTTCTGAAATCGCAAAAGGGAAACTGGACTTCGATGTGGTAGGCCACTACGCACGTCCGGATGTCTTCCGGCTTTCCGTGAACAGTGAGCGCCTCCCACCCGTTACCTATGAGGATAATAGGAACGTCTGATCTTTCAGGCTCCGCCAGAAAAGCATGCCGTTGCCGAGATTTGATCTGACATTTAGAGATGGCAATAACTTCGTATCGTAGTCGTTGCTTTTGGGGCATGTAAAAAGCGAAGGATTACCAATCAAATACTTCAAAACATCTA
>Ga0164318_10003910_pt1 | contig 14195 bp, 10 predicted proteins | sample GuaBasSedimGuay9_FD_113734 | JGI IMG/M metagenome (GOLD analysis project Ga0164318, IMG submission 113734) | Subseafloor sediment microbial communities from Guaymas Basin, Gulf of California, Mexico - Guay9, Core 4571-4, 0-3 cm | ecosystem: Environmental > Aquatic > Marine > Hydrothermal vents...
AATACTAATTCTAGAGGTTTTGGCGGTATTTTTGCTTTTTTTCAGCAAAAAATAGTGACAAAGCACAAATTTTTAATTTCTAATAAAGTGGAATAGGGGATTTTGATAAACTGATTAGTTGCTTGTAATCTACTAATAAATTTTCTATTAAATCAAAACCAAAATCCATTTTTATCTGCTATATCTGTGCAATCCGTGTTCCTAATTTAATAGAAATTCCCCCCTTGCTAATTATCAACCCAAAAACGTGAAATTTCTTTATTATATTTTGTTAAAAAGATATTGTAATAAATAGGAATTGTTACTTTTGCCCACATAACAAAAATTGAGACAATAATAAAAGTCTTATTAGTAGTAATAACTTAAATATAACAGCTATGAACAATGCAATTTTTAGCTTTCCACGCCCTCAGAATGAGCCTATTAAGAGCTATGCTCCAGGTAGTCCAGAGAGAAAGGAGTTACAAGCAAAATTACAAGAGTTAAAATCTGAAACCATTGAAATTCCTTTGATTATTAATGGTAAAGAAGTTAGAACAGGAAATACAGACACTGTTACAATGCCTACTGACCATGGTCACGTATTGGCAACATACCATAAAGCTGGACCTAAAGAAGTTCAAATGGCAATTGATGCTGCTCTTGCTGCACAAAAGAAATGGGCAGAGATGCCATGGGTAGAGCGTGCTTCTATTACTCTTAAAGCTGCTGAACTTATAGCAACAAAATATCGTGCATTAATTAATGCTTCAACCATGTTGGGACAGGGAAAAAATCCTTTCCAAGCAGAAATTGACTCAGCATGCGAAACTATAGATTTCTTACGTTTCAATGCTACTTATGCTAGCCAAATATACGCTGACCAACCAATGTCAAGTCCCGGAGTTATCAATCGTTTAGAATATCGTCCTTTGGAAGGTTTTGTTTTCTCTTTAACTCCATTTAACTTTACAGCAATTGCTTCTAACCTTAATATGGCTCCTGTACTTATGGGTAATGTTACTGTTTGGAAACCTGCTACTTCTGCTATTCTTTCCAACTATTATTTAATGAAAGTGTTTAAAGAAGCTGGTTTACCTGATGGTGTTATCAACTTTGTACCAGGTCCTGGTTCTGTTATTGGAAAAGAGATTTTTAATCATAGAGATTTTGCAGGAATTCACTTTACTGGTTCTACCAACACTTTCCAACATTTCTGGAAAATCATTGGTGGCAACATTAAGAAATACCGCTCTTACCCACGTATAGTTGGTGAAACTGGTGGTAAAGACTTCGTTTTTGCTCATTCTACTGCTGATGCTGATATTCTTTCTACTGCTATTACTCGCGGTGCTTTCGAATATCAAGGTCAGAAATGTTCTGCTGCTTCTCGTGCTTATATTCCTAAGTCGCTTTGGGGAACAGTTAAAGCTAATTTAGAGAAAGATTTAGCTGAAATAACCATGGGTGATGTTACTGATTTCAGTAATTTCTTCAATGCAGTAATTGATGAAGCGGCTTTCGATAGTATTACTAATTATATTGAAATAGCTAAGAAAAATGATAAAGCTGAGATTGTTTTCGGTGGAAATTATGATAAATCTAAAGGTTATTTCATTGAGCCAACAGTAATTGTTACTACTGATCCTCATTGTGTAACTATGGAAGAAGAAGTATTTGGCCCTGTTATTACTATCTACGTTTACGAAGACGATAAGTATGAGGAAACATTAAAAGTTTGTGATGAGACTTCTCCTTATGCTCTTACAGGAGCAATTTTTGCTCAAGATCGTGAGAAATTATTAATAGGTTATGAAATGCTTCGTAATGCTGCTGGTAACTTCTACTTAAATGATAAGCCAACAGGCGCAGTAGTAGGACAACAGCCATTTGGTGGTGCTCGTGGTAGTGGAACTAACGATAAAGCAGGTAGTTATTTGAACCTAATCCGTTGGACTAATACTCGTACAATTAAAGAAACTTTAGTTGCACCTGTTAACTATAGATACCCATTCTTAGATAAAGAATAAGAATATATAAAAACTAAAAAGCCCGATGGGAATTTGCATCTATTGGGCTTTTTTAATAATAATAATCACAGAAAACAAATAATTTATTAGATATGATGGACATTAAAAAAGCAATGGAAACATTAGGGGTTAATGAACTTAACCAAGGTGTTTCTACAGGTATTGAATGGTTCGATACTAAAGGAGCTATTACTTCTTCAGTATCACCAATTGATGGTAAAGAAATAGGAAGAGTTAAAAACGGAACTCTTGACGATTACGAAATGGTAATTAAGAAAGCTCAAGAAGCTTTCAAAGAGTGGCGTAAAGTTCCTGCTCCAATTCGTGGTGAATTAGTTCGCCAAATTGGTTTACAATTAAGAAAATATAAGAATGAGCTTGGTGCTTTGGTAACTTACGAAATGGGTAAGATTTATCAAGAAGGTCTTGGTGAAGTTCAAGAGATGATTGATATCTGTGATTTTGCAGTAGGTCAATCTCGTCTTATGAATGGTGTTTCACTTCAAAGTGAGCGTCCTGAGCATAGACTTTTTGAACAATATCAACCTCTTGGTGTAGTAGGAATTGTTACTTCTTACAATTTCCCCGTTGCTGTATGGGCTTGGAATTCTGCTCTTGCAATTGCTGCTGGTGATGTGGTAATTTGGAAGCCTAGTTCTAAAACTCCTCTTACCGCTGTTGCAACCCAAAAAATTATTGCTGATGTACTTCGTGAAAACAATGTTCCTGAAGGAGTATTTAACTTGATAGTTGCTAAATCTTCTGTTATGGGAGATAATTTCCTTGCTGATAAGCGAGTTAATTTATTATCAGTAACAGGTTCTACGGCTGTAGGTAAGCGTGTTGGTGGTATTGTTGGAAAACGCCTTGGTAAAACCATTCTTGAGCTTGGTGGTAATAATGCTGTTATTATGACTAAGAATGCAAATATTCCTATGGCTGTAACTTCTACAGTATTTGGTACCGTTGGTACAGCTGGTCAGCGTTGTACTTCTACTCGTCGTATAATTATTCACGAAGATATTTATGATGAAGTACGCGATAAAATGGTTGCTGCTTATAAGAAAATTGAACATAAAGTTGGTAATGCTTTAGATGAGAATTTCTTAGTTGGGCCACTTATTGACAAATGGTCTGTTGAGTTATTCTTAAATGCTGTTGAGAAAGTAGCAGAAGAAGGTGGAAAAGTATTATTTGGCGGTTACAAATTAGAAGGCGAAGGTTTCGAATCAGGAAACTATGTTATGCCTTGTATAGCTGAAGCTAAAAATGAGTTCCATATTGTACAAGAAGAGACATTTGCTCCTATCGTTTACTTAATTAAGTATAGCGGAGATGTACAGAATGCTATTGATATTCAGAATGATGTACCTCAAGGTTTATCTTCTTGTATATTTACTGATAATGTACGTGAAGCAGAGTTATTTACTTCTGTTGCAGGTTCTGATTGTGGTATTGCTAACGTAAATGTTGGTACTTCAGGAGCAGAAATTGGTGGTGCTTTCGGTGGTGAAAAAGATACTGGAGGAGGACGTGAGTCAGGAAGTGATTCTTGGAAAGTTTATATGCGTCGTCAAACTACTACTGTTAACTATGGTACTGAGCTTCCTTTAGCTCAAGGTATAAAGTTCGACTTATAAACTATTCTTTTGATTTACTTCATCGTTGTCGGTTGAAAATAAAAGATAGTCATTGCCTAATGGCAACTCCTATTTTATTTTCGCTCTCCGCCTTGAATTATACCAAATTAATACCAAATTGGTATTAAAACAAAATAATTAGTTTTAGGATGTTAATTTGAAATCCCCATTTGCTTTTGTGAATGGGGATTTTTTTGGTAAATCGCTCATTCTTGAGCGATTCTATTTTGTTATTATTCTACCAATAATCCTCCCTTTTCTAGGCTAGGGGCAAAGATTGTTGGAGGGGAGTTTGCAGAATAATTTTTTAACTATTAGGATAGATTATATTTAAAACAATTTCTAATGTTTATCGTACCAAGGTTTTCTTCTATAATTCTTCTTTTGGTTCTTGATGTAGTATTTTGAACTCGTAGAAATAGATTTTTTTCTTAATTTTTTCTGGTAAGCGCTCTTATGTGTTTTATGTTTTGAGGAACTGGCTCTACGCTTTCTCACCATTCTTCTATAGCGAGCTCTATGACATGAGCCTACTGATAAACCTATGATTATAAGTAATGATACAACCCAAGTGAGTTTAAGAAAACGAATACTTTTATATGTCATATTTGCCAATTATGGGTAGCTACTATTGTGTTCAACAAAGAGGATTGTAAAACTACACTTTTTTTTTAAAAGTGCAACAATGGAGTTTTCAATTTTAAGCAGACTAATCCTGCTACATATTCAAGAATATTAAAATAGATTATCCTAAGAGAAACCAAGTTTAAATTTTACCTATTTTAGCAGACGTAAACAAAATTAAAGCTAAGCAGTATGGTACACAATTTAGGTAAAAAAAATTCGATTTTTAATCAGTTTTTAGCAGAAATAAGAAGTCTTGATGTTCAGGAGGATCGAATGCGATTTAGAAGAAACATGGAAAGACTAGGCGAAATATTTGCTTATGAAATTAGTAAAACTTTAGATTATCAAACCAAAGAAGTTACTTCTCCTTTGGGTGTTTCTGAATTGCCATTGATTAATAATTACCCAATACTAGCAACTATCTTAAGAGCGGGTTTACCATTACATCAAGGTATGCTCAACTATTTCGATCATGCTGATAATGCTTTTATTTCTGCTTATAGAAAGCATCACAAAAATGGTAAATTTGATATTGAGCTTGAATATGTTAGTAGCCCAGATTTGGATAAGAAAACTTTAATTCTTGTTGACCCAATGCTTGCAACAGGGGCATCAATGGAGGTGTCTTATAAGTCTCTTATGCAATTTGGAAAACCAAAACATACTCATATTGTCGCTGCTATTGCAAGCCTTGAAGGAATAAATTACCTAAAACGAAAACTTAATATGAATAGAGTGAGTATTTGGGTAGGAGCAATTGATGATGAGCTTACTGCTCAATCGTATATAGTACCAGGCTTAGGTGATGCTGGAGATTTATCTTTTGGCGAAAAACTTGAACTGGACTAGAAAAGTTATAAGTTGGGAGTTCTGAGTTCTGAGTTAGGCAGATAACCAGATAACCAAATAACCACCTCACCAATTTATCCCGAGTAATCGGTAATAACCAAATAATATAACATTAAACAATTTAGTAATTTAACACATAGTTATTAAAATGAACATACTACTTTTAGGCTCTGGAGGTCGGGAACATGCTTTAGCTTGGAAAATAGCACAAAGTCCATTACTTGACCATCTTTTTATTGCACCAGGAAATGCAGGAACAGCTTCTATTGGAACCAATATCAATTTGAAAATCAATGATTTTATAGCTATCAAAGAGTTTATTATTGATATGAAAATAGATATGCTTATTGTTGGGCCAGAGCAACCTTTAGTTGATGGTATTTACGATTTTATCAAAGCTGATTCTCAAATAAAAGACACTGCCATTATTGGCATGTCAAAGCAAGGAGCCATGTTGGAAGGCAGTAAAGATTTTGCCAAGGAGTTTATGATGAAATATAATGTTCCTACCGCTGCTTATCAGAGTTTTAATTCTGAAAATATTGAAGAAGGTAAAAAATTTCTAGAGACATTGAAAGCCCCTTATGTGCTTAAAGCCGATGGTCTAGCAGGTGGAAAAGGCGTTTTGATTTTAGACGATATTGAAGAAGCCAAAAAAGGACTCTCAGATATGCTTTTATCAGGTAAATTTGGCAAAGCGGGTAGTAATGTTGTTATTGAAGAATATCTTGATGGCATTGAGCTTTCTGTTTTTATTCTTACTGACGGTACTGACTACGTAATTCTACCTGAAGCTAAAGATTATAAGCGTATTGGAGAAGGTGATACAGGCCTAAATACTGGTGGTATGGGCTCTATTTCTCCCGTTCCTTTTGCAGATAAAGAATTTATGCAGAAAGTTGAGGAAAGAATAATTAAGCCAACAGTAAAAGGGATTAAAGTCGAGGGAATGGATTATACAGGCTTCGTTTTTATTGGGTTAATGAATGTTGGTGGAGACCCTTATGTTATTGAGTATAATGTGAGAATGGGAGATCCTGAAACTGAATCTGTAGTTCCTAGAATAAAAAATGATCTTTTGGAGATATTTAAACAGTTAGATGAAGGAAGACTTTCGGAAGCTAAAATGGAAATTGATTCTCGGTATGTTGCTTCGGTAATGCTTGTGGCTGGAGGTTATCCTGAAAGCTACGAAAAAGGCAAAAAAATATCTGGTTTAGAAACTGTTGATGGAAATATAATTTTCCATGCGGGCACTACTATGGATGAGTTTGGTGTGGTCTATACTAATGGTGGTAGAATTATGACTATTACATCTTTTGGAGAAGATTTGCAGACAGCATTATACAAAAGCTATGCTACCGCCAAGAATGTTAAGTTTAATAAAATGTATTATCGTACCGATCTTGGAAAGGATTTAATTTAAAACAATGATTCTACGAATATTTAATAATAAAAATAGATTATTACAGTTTTTTTTGATTGCGATTGTATTCTCCAGCTTTTTCTTTTTACCTATTAGCATAGTTCCAAGCAAAGGTTTTAATCCTTTATACGATTTATTTTTAAATATTATTGGAAATAACCCTATAACTATACGAATTGTTTTTATTCTATTAATTACTATTCCCATTATTCTAACACAATATTTTGCCGTATTATTTGGAATTATCCAACGAAATTATTTTCATTTCTTTTTTTTAGCACCTATATTAATATTCTCTAATTCTATTGCTTGGACAATAAATCCTCTATTATTTGCTCTACTGTTTTTTGTTTTGGGTATAGCAAATCTGTTTCAACTTAATAGAACAGAAAGCCCAATAGTAATTTCATCTACAGCTTTTATTTTTTCAATAGCATCTCTATTCTATAGTATATTTATTTGGAATATTTTATTGATTATTATTGCTCTTCTTATTTTTAGGGAGTTCAAACTTAGAGAGTTAATGATGGCAATAGGATCTTTTGTATTACCATATATTTATATTTTTACTTGGTACTTTGTAGATGATATTCTTTTAATTAAATGGCATGAATTTATTAATCAATTATTTGATTTTTCGTTTAATATTACCCTAGATAACAACTACTTACAATTAGTTTATATCGCTGTTATTATACTATTAGCTTTATACTTAATAATTTCAACATTCAACTCTATGCAAAATAAACTGATTCAAATAAGAGAATACATTTCTTTCTTATTAGTTACCTTTATCTTTTCTATAATTCTACTATTATTTGCTGGAAGTAATACACCTTATCAGTTTATGAGTATTCAATTTCTAGTAGCCTTTCTTTACAGCATACATCTTAGCGATAATCGACCAAATTGGTATCACGATATAGTTATTCTACTATTAATATCTCATAATATTATTTTAATATTTTATGCTTAAATCATCATTTTCAAAAGACTTAATTGAAGCAGGTTGTGATGAAGCAGGAAGAGGTTGTTTAGCTGGACCTGTTGTGGCTGCTGCTGTAATTTTACCAAAGAATTATATTCATAAAATCCTCAATGACTCGAAGAAAATAAATGAAAAAACTCGTTACAAACTTAGAATAGAAATTGAAAAAGACGCTATTGCGTGGGCTGTAGGAATTGTTTCTAATGAAGAAATTGATAAAATAAACATTCTAAATGCTAGTTTTCTTGCTATGCATAGAGCAATTGAAAAGCTAAATCAGACGCCAGAATTATTACTTATTGATGGCAATAGGTTTAAGCCTTATAAAAATATAGAATATAATTGTATAGTAAAAGGTGATGGAAAATATCTTTCTATAGCTGCTGCTTCAATACTTGCCAAAACTTATCGTGATGATATTATGATTGAGCTTGGAAAAGAATTTCCTCAGTATGATTGGGAGCATAATAAATCTTATGCTACTAAAAAGCATATTGAAGCTATAAACAAGTTTGGGCAATGTAAGTATCACCGCAAAAGCTTTCATTTAAAACGACAATTAAGCCTTTTTTAAAATAAATTAGCCGTGGGTTTTAACCCACGGCTAATTTATTTTATCCATTGATAAACACAAGCTTATCAGATTTATAATCAACCGAAATGCTACTATCAGATTTTATATTATCTGCTAATATTTCTTTAGACAATTGGTTCAATATTTCTCGTTGAATGACCCTCTTAATAGGTCTTGCACCAAATTGAGGGTCAAAGCCTAAGTTAGAAAGATAATCTATCGCCGAATCTGTTATATTTAACACTATTCCTTTCTTTGTCAAAGATTTTTGTAAATTTCCTATTTGGATTTTTACAATCTGTTTCACCTCATCAATATTAAGTGGTGTAAACATTACAATCTCATCTATTCTATTTAAGAACTCTGGTCTTATGCTTTTTTTCAACAAACTAAGCACTTCTGTTTTAGTTTCATCAACGATATTTATACGATTATTCATATCAATATTCTCAAACTTATCTTGAATAATATGCGCCCCCATATTTGAGGTCATAATGATAATAGTATTTCTAAAGTCAGCAATTCTCCCCTTATTATCCGTCAAGCGACCTTCGTCTAGTACCTGAAGCAGGATATTAAAAGTATCGGGATGAGCTTTCTCTATTTCATCAAGCAATACTACAGAATATGGTTTACGACGCACCGCCTCCGTAAGTTGACCGCCTTCGTCATATCCTACATATCCTGGAGGTGCTCCCACCAAACGACTTACGGCATGTCGCTCTTGATATTCACTCATATCAATTCTAGTAAGTGCATTCTCATCATTAAATAAGTAATCAGCTAATGTTTTTGCCAACTCTGTTTTACCCACGCCCGTTGTTCCTAAGAATAAGAATGTACCTATTGGCCTTCTGCTATCTTGCAAATCGGCACGAGAACGACGCACGGCATCTGAAACCACTTCAATGGCTTCATCTTGTCCCACAATTCTTTTATGGAGCTCCTCTTCAAGTCTCAATAGTTTTTCTCTATCACTTCTAAGCATTTTAGACACAGGTATTCCTGTCCATTTTGCCACCACCTCAGCAATATCTTCATTGGTAACCTCCTCTTTTATCAAAGATGTTTCTTGCTTAGACTCCAATTCTGCTTGTAACTCATTTAATATACGCTCTTCTTGCTGAATTTTTCCATATCGAAGCTCTGCTACCAAACCAAAATCACCTTCGCGTTCTGCTTTCTCAGCCTGAGTTTTATACTCTTCTATCTGAGCTTTTATATTCTGAACTCTATCAACTAAATCTTTCTCCGATTTCCATTTAGCATATATTCCCTCTCTTTTCTCCTTTAAATCAGCCAATTCTTTCTTAATAACAGTAATCTTGTTCTTGTCTTTTTCCCTTTTAATAGCCTCCAATTCAATTTCATACTGCATAATTTTCCTATCAAGAATATCCAACTCTTCAGGTTTAGAATTAATTTCCATTCTCAACTTAGCAGCAGCTTCATCCATTAAGTCAATGGCTTTATCAGGCAAAAATCTATCACTAATATATCTTTGCGAAAGTTCAACTGCCGTAATAATAGCACTGTCTTGAATACGAACTTTATGATGAGTTTCGTATTTATCTTTTATACCACGGAGAATAGAAATAGCACTTTCACGATCAGGCTCATCAACCATTACTTTCTGGAAACGTCGTTCTAGTGCTTTGTCTTTTTCAAAATATTTTTGATACTCATCAAGAGTGGTAGCGCCAATGGCTCTAAGTTCGCCACGAGCAAGAGCTGGTTTAAGAATATTTGCCGCATCCATTGCACCTTCGCCTCCTCCTGCACCAACAAGTGTATGTATTTCGTCTATAAAAAGAACAATTCTACCATTTTCTGAAATAACTTCTTTTACTACAGACTTTAATCGTTCTTCAAACTCACCCTTATATTTTGCCCCTGCAATTAATGCCCCCATATCCAATGAATAAATAATCTTATCCTTGAGGTTTTCTGGAATATCTCCTTTCACAAGTCTATGTGCCAAACCTTCTGCTATTGCTGTTTTTCCTGTACCTGGTTCACCAACCAACATTGGATTGTTTTTGGTTCTACGAGAAAGTATTTGAAGTATTCTTCTAATTTCATCATCACGACCAATTACAGGATCCAATTTACCTTCGTTTGCTAATTTATTTAAGTTTCGAGCATATTTATCAAGTGAATTATAAGTATCTTCTTGCGACTGAGAAGTTACATTTCTTCCTTTTCTCAATTCATTTACAGCTGCTGATAAATCCTTGTCAGTTATGCCATTATCTTTCATTAAGCCAGAGATATCATCCTTAGCTTTCAACATTGCCAAAAGAAGATGCTCTATTGAAACATATTCATCTTTCATTTTCTTGGCAATATTTGCAGCATCATTTAATGTTTTACCTGCTTGACGAGACAACATCATTTCACCACCTTGAACCTTGGCAATACTTTGAAGTATGCTATCAAGTGTTTTCTTGAAAATATCTGTATTTATTCCCAATTTATTAAGAATAAAAGGCAAAACATTCTCATCTACCTCAAAAATAGCTTTTAAAATATGCGCATTTTCTATTTGCTGATGTTCATATCCTTGTGCTATTTGCTGGGCTTGCTGTATCGCTTCTTGCGATTTTATTGTATAATTATTTAAGTTCATTTTTCTCAATATTAAGTGATTGTTTTATCCATGAGAACATCTTTAGACAATAAATGCCGATAAAATTTTATCGGCATTTATTATCTTAAATCATTCTTATGAAATTTTAATTTGCCTTATTGGTTTTGGTTTCGCTTCTTCTTTTTTAGGGAAAACAATATTTAAAATCCCTTTGTCGTATTTAGCCGAAATCTTTTCTCTCTCTACAGTAATTGGTAGAGTAAATGATCTAGAGAATGATTGATAACTAAATTCTCGCTTAGTATATTGCTCATTTTCTTTGGTTTCGTTCTCAACTTTCTTTTCAGAAGATACTGTTAGAACATTATTATTAAGTTCAATCTCAAAGTCCTTTTTGTCGAAACCTGGGGCAGCAACTTCAACTTTAAAACTATCCTCATCTTCCTTAATGTTAACTGAAGGCAGAGTAGTGTTTGTTGCTGAATAGTTTCTGTTTGACCAATCAAATGCATCATTATCAAAGAAACGATCAATTATACTTGGGTACTGATTTGAAAATTTTACTAGTGACATAATTAAATCCTCCATTTTAAGTTAAACAATATATTTTAAAATTCGAAGACGGTATTTCAAAATATATACCAAGAGAAATAATCTGTCAATTTGACCAAATTAAAAACATATAACTGCCTATATGTCTGATTTAGCGTGTTTTATGATGAAACAATGTCATACTCCCATTCATTGATTGGAAACAGCTTTCAGTAGCGGCTTTTTTTGCATAGCCAAACAGTGGCGTTTTTAGATAAGATATCTCTTTATTTATTTTTTAATAAGCACTTTTTATTTTCCCTACTATCAATGAAAAAAAGAGTAAAATGATTTTATACTAATTGAAAAAAGCCGCTCATTACTGGACGGCTTTACTAAAATTAAACTAAACTTAGACGTAAAACAGTCATTCCTAGCAGGGAAAACGCATCTAAATTAATTTCATTTATTAATACAATACTCCGTTGACTTTTTGTTTCTCGCAAAGTCGCAAAGTCGCAACGGGCTGGTTTGCAATGATTTATATAAATTCAACTACTACTTGTAATTGCTTACATATCAATAATTTATGAAATCATAACCAGCCTGCCCCCATACATCGGGGAACTATTATAATAATGATATCATCTAATTTCACGAATTACACGAATATATTATCCGTTTGCGAATAATAATTAGTTAAATTCTATTAATTCGATGACATTAATTGAATATAATTGGCAAATTCATAATATGTTGTTATTAGTATTAAGATTTCAAGTGAAGTTATTTGGTTTGTTAGGAATTTTTTTTGTTTGTTTTTCCGCCCCATTTCAATACATTTCTTATCAAAGGCTACATTATATGCTCCACTAGTATTTTTACACCTATCCCTATTAATACTATTCCACCAAATATTTCCACATATTTTCCAAATTTTCTTCCAAAAAACTTACCTAATTGTAAGCCTAATATTGAAAAAATAAAAGTTACAACTCCAATAATAAATATTGGCATAAGTATTTCCATTTTTAATATTGCAAAACTAACTCCTACTGCCAGTGCATCAATACTTGTTGCTATGGATTGCCCTATTAATGTAATAAATCTTAATTCTCTGCCTTTACTTTCTTCATCATTAGCAAAAGCTTCAAATATCATTTTTGCACCAATAAATAATAATAATCCAAATGCAATCCAATGGTCAAATTCTTCAATATATTTCTCTATTTTAATACCGGCAAACCAACCAATAAATGGCATTAACGCCTGAAAAACAGCCAAAGAAAAAGCAATTAATAACGTTTTCTTTTTATTAAGATTTCTAATTGTTAAGCCATTGGAAATGGCAACAGCAAAAGAGTCCATTGATAAAGCGATTGCTATTATTACAATTGAAAGAACATCCATATTGTTACTTTTTTCAAATTAAAATAAAACCATTTGATATATTACCATTCATTGTTCTACCATATCCACAACCATAATCTACAATTAAAAAATCTTTTTTAAGGTATTTAGATAATAAATCTATATCAAGTTGAGTTGTAAACTTTTTATCTTCTGCAACTTTATCCCAATATTGTTTTTGATTTACTTTTTCCATAAAACAAAATTAAATTATTTAATAAGATTAACCAACAATTTATTTTTCTATATTTGCCTCATCAAAATGCCTGATGGTGTAAAGGCAACACATTCGATGCTGAATCGGAAGACTCTTGGTTCGAATCCTTGTCAGGCAACAAATGAAGCGTTCAGAAATGAACGCTTTTTTTTAAGCCTTGATATTATCTAGCTTCAATGGTATAATTTATTATAATTATTAAACGCTTTCCATTAAAATAAAATAAAATGCGCCTTTTACAACAAATATATATATAATAATTATTGTAGTATTACAATGCCTTATAAATATTACTAAAACTGTTTTTAACAAATTATATATTTGATATAATGTATCTTAGCACACAGAAACTAAAGCCTCCTATACATTTGTTAAAAATACAACAATTTTAAAAGAAAGTCCTTTTTCAGTTGTTAATTATCATTATTATTCTTAACAAAAACAAGTATTCTAGATAAAATCAAGAAATAGTAATTTTTATAACAATTATCAATACTATGTGATATTTGTTATAATATTAATATTTTTTTCTATATTAGCAGTCATTAAAATCAATTGATTAAATAGCAAATTTATTAAACATTTATATGTTAACTAACTACTTGGAATTCTCACCTCTATACGTCAAGTGCAATGCATATTATGTTTGTATTAATTCAATTATTAATATTAGTTATAAGGATTCTTCATGAGTAATACTCAGACATACAAGATATAACATTAATATAAATCAAACCAAATATTTAACATAAATCACATTAATTATGAAAAAACAATTACAATTTTTATTAGTTCTAATATTGGCAGTTTTTTTGTTGCCGAATATTGGGTACTCGCAGGTAACAGTTGGAAATGGTACAAGTTTACAACAGATACCAGTTAATGCTTACTATGGTTATACATATAGCCAACAGATATATTTGGCATCAGAAATTGGTGCTTCTGGTACTATTACTCAGTTGAAGTTCGATTTTCAAGGGAGTTCTTTAAGTAGTAGTAATGACTGGACAATATACATTGGCCATACAACTAAAACGTCATTCTCAAGTGGAACAGATTGGGTAGCAACTACAGCTATGACACAGGTATATAGTGGTACTTTTGCTGACCCAGGAGCAGCCGGTTGGATTACATTCGATATTACAGATTGGGCATATAATGGAACAGATAACATAGTAATTGCTGTTGACGAAAATGCTTCAGGTTATGATGGTTCTAGTGATAAGTTTAATTGTACATCAGGCTCTTCAAGAGCTATAAAATACAATAATGACAATACAGATCCAGATCAAGCTTCACCACCCAGTGGATCTACTATGAGCTATTTTCCAAAT
>Ga0164318_10003911_pt1 | contig 14195 bp, 10 predicted proteins | sample GuaBasSedimGuay9_FD_113734 | JGI IMG/M metagenome (GOLD analysis project Ga0164318, IMG submission 113734) | Subseafloor sediment microbial communities from Guaymas Basin, Gulf of California, Mexico - Guay9, Core 4571-4, 0-3 cm | ecosystem: Environmental > Aquatic > Marine > Hydrothermal vents...
CTTAAGGCGCTTGGATATGCGATTAATTATATTGGAACCGCCCTAAAATCAGGTGATGAGCTTGACGTTTCAGTCCTTAACGATCTTGGATGGTTGATCGCTAAACTATCCAAAGAAACTAACAGCTTGCTCCTGGAACTGCAATGACCAACCCAGGGGGCCACTAGCCGGCGCTGGGGGCCCTCATTTTTATTGCCAGGTTGGAAATACGGTTGGAAAAATCTGATCGGCAAATAAAAGAGGGGCTGGTTTTTTGGCTAACCCCTTGATTTTCTTGGTAGGCGGAACAGGATTCGAACCTGTGACCCCCGGCTTGTAAGGCCGATGCTCTCCCAGCTGAGCTATCCGCCCCTAAGTATAATGAATGGTGTCAAGGATTTGGAATTTACCAGATATTTTCTACCCCTGTCAAGGGAAATCCCTTAATTGGCTCTAATCTCGTGATCGGCCGGGACCTCGCCAATAGGAAGATAGACCGGCTTGGACGGCAGAGTCGCGGGTGGCTTCTGGAAGAGGCTGTCAGGATCTTCAAGCACCAGAGCTTTTTTTAAGACCTCGTCCATATGCTCCACGGTAACCAGTTCCACGGCTTTCAAAATCCGCGCCGGAATCTCCTTTATATCCTTCTCGTTATCCTTGGAGATGAGCACGGACTTAATCTGCCCGCGATGCGCGGCGATAATCTTTTCTTTCAGACCGCCGATGGGCAAGACCCGGCCGCGCAGGGTGATTTCCCCGGTCATGGCGACATCCCGCCGCACCGGAATCCGGAGCAGCGCCGAAACAATACTGGTGGCAATGGTGATGCCGGCGGACGGCCCGTCTTTGGGGATAGCGCCTTCCGGCACGTGTACGTGGATATCGATCTTGCGGTAGAATTCCCGGGGCAAACCCAATTCTTCGGCCCGCGACCGCACATAACTCAAGGCGGCCTGGGCCGATTCTTGCATGACCTCTCCCAGTTTGCCGGTGATGATCAACTTGCCGCGGCCCGGCAGGATGACCGCCTCGGTCTGCAGCAGTTCGCCGCCGAATTCGGTCCAGGCCAGTCCAGTGGTCAGCCCAACTTCGTCTTGTTCCTCGGTGCGGCCGAACCGGAATTTGGGCACCCCCAGATATTTGGGGATGCTCTGGCTGGAGACTTTGACTTTATGTTCTTTGCCTTCCTTGGCTACTTCTCGGGCCACCTTGCGGCAGACGGAGGCAATTTCCCGTTCCAGGTTCCGCACTCCCGCTTCTCGGGTATATTGCCGGATAATGGTTAAGATGGCGTTTTCGGAAAACTCAATATTGTCCACTTCCAAACCGTTGGCCTGTCGCTGTTTGGGAACCAGAAACTGTTGGGCAATATGCAGCTTTTCCACCTCGGTATAGCCGGGCAGACGGATAATTTCCATTCTATCCTGCAGAGGCAAGGGGATGGAATAAAGGTTATTGGCCGTGGTGATAAACATCACCTCAGAAAGATCGTAGTCGACGTCTAAGTAATGGTCATTAAAAGCAAAGTTCTGCTCCGGATCTAAAACCTCCAATAGTGCCGCGGACGGGTCGCCGCGGAAATCGGTGCTCATTTTGTCCACTTCATCCAGACAGAAGACCGGGTTGTTGGTCTTGGCTTTGCGCAGGGATTGGATAATCTTGCCGGGCAAGGCACCGATATAGGTGCGGCGATGGCCCCGGATTTCCGCTTCATCGCGCACTCCGCCCAGGGACAGACGGATGAAGTTGCGTCCCAAGGCCCGTGCCACCGACTTGGCCAATGAGGTTTTGCCGACCCCCGGAGGTCCGACCAGGCAGAGAATGGGCCCCTTCATTTTTTTGACCAGACTCTGCACCGCCAGGTGTTCCAGGATGCGTTCCTTGGGCTTTTCCAACCCGTAATGGTCTTCTTCCAAGATGTTTTCGGCCACGACAATATCAAGCTTATCCTTGGTGCGTTCGTGCCAGGGCAAGGAGATCAGCCAGTCGATGTAATTGCGGACCACGGTGGCCTCGGCCGACATCGGACTCATCAGTTTGAGTTTTTTCAACTCCTGGCGAGCCTTGGTCATGGCCTCGGCGCTCATGCGTTTTTTCTTGATCTTCTTTTCGAGATCCTGTAGTTCACTGCGGAAATCGTCTTTTTCACCCATTTCCTTCTGAATGGCACGCATCTGCTCATTCAGGTAGTATTCCTTCTGGGTCTTCTCCATCTGTTTTTTGACCCGGTTCTTAATTCGCCCTTCGATCTGTAAGACCTTGACTTCCCGTTGAATTAAGGTCAAAACCTTATCCAGTCGCTTCAAGGGGTTGATGACTTCCAAGAGTTGCTGTTTCTCATCTATCTTGATGTTCAAATGGGCCGCCAGATTATCGGCCAGCCGGCCCGGTTCTTCGATGGAACCTACCGCCTGCAAGACCTCTTGCGGGATCTTCTTATTCAACTTAGCATAATTCTCAAAGGCTGCGACCGCCGTCCGGATTAAGGCTTCGGCCTCTACCGAATATTCGTAAGGCTCGATGATCTCTTCAATTTCCACCAGGTAGAAATTGGCATTGGGCAGATATTGGCGGATGGTAGCCCGGCCTTTGCCTTCGATCAGGGCCTTGACGGTCCCATCCGGCAGGCGCAACAGTTGCAAGACTTGCCCCACCGTGCCGAAACGATAGATATCAGGCTCACCGGGATCATCCTTGCGAGCGTCTTTTTGGGCACTCAAAAGTACTGGACTTTCCTGGCTCATGGCATTTTCCAGCGCCAGAATGGAACGTTCCCGACCGATAAACAGCGGTACCACCATATGCGGGAAAACCACGATATCCCTTAGGGGGAGTAGGGGCACAGTACTGAAGATCTTTCCTTTGGCATCTGCGGTTGATTTCGGTCGGTTTAGTTTAAATATCATAATATTCCTGATCCTTTTATAGTTTTAGGCAATCTCGGCCTGGGGTTCGAAAATCAGGATAGGCGATTCGTGTTTCAAGATAACCTCTTCGTTGATCAGACATTCCCGCACATTCTTGAGGGAGGGGATTTCGTACATGACCTCCAACATCGCCTGTTCCAGAATGGCTCGCAATCCCCGGGCTCCAGATTTTCGTTTTAGTGCTTCCCGCGCTACGGCTGCCAGGGCACCATCGGTGAAGCGGACCTGGACATGCTCCATTTCCAAAAGTTTTTGATACTGTTTGACCAGGGCATTGCGCGGTTCCTTGAGAATCCGCATCAGGGCTTCTTCGTCCAACTCTTCCAGACTGGCGATGACCGGCAGGCGGCCCACAAATTCCGGAATCAGCCCGAACTTTAACAGATCGTAAGGTTGTACTTGGGCCAGAATCTGACCGAGTTTACGGTTGACTTTGCTCTGCACCGGTGCCACAAAACCCATGGTCTTGCAGCCGATCCGGGCGTTGATGATGTCCTCCAAGCCATTGAAGGCGCCGCCACAGATAAAGAGGATATTGGTAGTATCAACTTTGACGAATTCCTGCTGGGGATGCTTGCGGCCGCCTTTGGGGGGCACGGAAGCCATAGTCCCTTCGATAATTTTGAGCAGGGCCTGCTGCACGCCTTCCCCGGAGACATCCCGGGTAATGGATGGGCTGTCGGTTTTGCGGGCGATCTTGTCTATTTCGTCGATGTAAACTATGCCTCGACAGGCCTTATCAACATCGTAATCGGCCACCTGCAAAAGATTGAGAATGATATTTTCTACATCCTCACCCACGTACCCGGCCTCGGTTAAAGTAGTTGCGTCAGCAATGGTAAACGGTACGTTCAGAATTTTGGCCAAGGTTTGGGCTAACAGGGTTTTTCCCGAACCGGTGGGGCCAATCAACAGGATGTTACTCTTTTGCAGTTCCACCCCGTCCATATCCACCCGGGAGTTGATCCGTTTATAATGATTATAGACCGCCACCGAAAGGATTTTCTTGGCTCGCTCCTGGCCAATAACGTATTCGTCGATCTCTTTCTTGATCTCCGCGGGTTCCGGTATTGACAGGCGGGCACTTTTGGCTTCTTCTTTTTCGTACTCTTCGGCAATGATATCATTGCACAATTCAATACACTCATCACAGATATAAACGCTGGGGCCAGCGATAAGCTTTTTTACCTCGCTCTGGCTTTTGCCACAAAAGGAGCAGAAAAGATCAGAGGATTTATCGTTGCCGCGTTTACTCATGGTTTTTTTCCTCCCTAAACTAGGGCGCTCACCGCAAAGCGGGTAGCTTCAGTTAATTTTTTAATATGTTTAGCGTGGTTACCCACCCTTGCGCACCGATATATCTGACGCTAATTAGTTTATCGGTTTTTTCTGCCGTTTCTTAAAGCGGCCGCGCCATACTTCGCATCAGGCCGCGATATTGGCCAACTCCATCTGACGAGAACTGATGACCTCATCCACCAGACCGTATTCTTTGGCCTGCGCTCCGGACATATAGAAATCGCGCTCGGTGTCGCGGTTGATGTGCTCCAGGGACTGGCCGGTATGCTGAGCCATGATCTCATTTAGTTCCTGTCGCAACCTTAAAATTTCCCGAGCCTGAATATCCACGTCCGTCGCTTGTCCCTGGAAGCCGCCCAGGGGCTGATGAATCAGAATGCGGGCATGCGGCAAGGCAAAACGTTTACCCTTGGCCCCCGCGGCTAACAAAAGGGCGGCCATACTGGCGGCCTGCCCCATGCAGAGGGTTGACACCGGGGATTTGATATATTGCATGGTATCATACAGGGCCAACCCCGAGGTCACCAGGCCACCGGGTGAATTGATATAAAAATGAATATCTTTATCAGGATCTTCCGATTCTAAAAAGAGCAGCTGGGCAATGATCAGATTGGCAATATCATCATTAATCGTTGATCCTAAAAAGATTATCCGATCTTTCAGCAGTCGGGAATAGATATCGTAAGCTCTTTCCCCCCTGCTGCTCTGTTCTACCACAATGGGTATTAACGGCATACTAAATCCCCTCCTGGGCGTTTTCCGGGTTGGTCAGAGGGGTAGTGCCTTCCGCCTGCTCCAGCAACAGCTTTAAGGCCTTTTCTTCGCGTAGACTTTTTTTGAACTCTTCAACCCTCTGGTTTTGCTGATAGAACTCGCGGATGCGCTCTGCCTTTTCCCCTAGCCGTTGGGCTAGTTGGTGGTAACCCAGTTCTATCTCAGCCTGGTTGACGGTAATTCCCTCCTGATCGGCGATTCTCTCCAGAATCAGGTGGGCGCGGGCCCGGCGTTCGGCCACATCCCGCAGCTTCTCTAACAATTTTTCCTTATCAATTCCTGCAAGGTTTATACCACGTCGTTGAAAGGCATCCAACTGCTCCCGCAAAATGTCTTCCTGCTCCTGGCGGATCAGAAAGGGCGGGACCTCAAAACAAGTCTGTTTAATAAGCTGATCCAGCAGTTGATCGCGTAATTTCGCCTGACGTTGCTGTTCCTTTTTATTAATTAGGTCCTGTTTAATCGATTGCTCTAAGTCCTCCCGGGTCTGAAAATTGGCACCTAAACTCTGGGCAAATTCGTCATCCAGGACGGGCAACTCCTTCTCCTTGATTTCGTGAATTTTGACTTGCAAGTCAACGGTTTTTCCCGCCAGCACCGGGTTAAAAAAATCTGCCGGCAGGTTAACTTGAATCTGAGCTTCCTGACCTCGGGTCATACCGATGAGTTGCTGTTCGAAATCGGCATTAAACTGATTGCTGCCCACTTCCAGATGATAGTTCTGACTGGCGCCCCCGACGATGGCCTGACCATCGGCCTGGGCCTCGTAATCGAGCAGGACAAAATCGCCCTTTTTAATCGGCCGGTCTTCGCCTATCGGCTTGAGCCAGGCGTTGAGTTCTTGAATCTCTCTCAAGCGTTGGTCTACCATCGCATCGCTGACTTCTACCGGGTCGGCGGTTACTTTTAGGCCCCGGTAATTTCCCACCGTAAATTCGGGGGCTACTTCAAATTCCACGCTATATTTAAAGCTGTCTTCCTGATTTAAAGCTGGTAGCTGCTGAGGCAGTTGCAGCATTAACGGCTGCAGCTTGATTTCCTTTAAGGCCTCATCCAAAGAATTGCGCAACAGGTCCTGGGTCACTTCTTTTTCTACCTGCTTCTTGAAGAGCCGTTCTAAGATACTGCGCGGGACTTTACCAGGTCGAAACCCTTTGACTTTGGCTTTTTTCTTTAGATTTCGATAGGCCCGATCAAGATTTCCCACTACTTCCTGGGAAGGTACCTCAATCCATAATTTGCGTTGCACCGGGCTAATTTCTTCAATTTCCACTTTCATAGAAGGCACCATATTCACTTGAGATTTAATAACTTCACCTCCATTGGCGCAAGGAAGCTTATCGCTGCGGGCTTAAGTTTTCCGGTCTTAGGTCCTGATATTTATCTCCTTCCCCAGTTTGGTGCGAGAGGGGGGACTCGAACCCCCACGGTTGCCCTCTGGATCCTAAGTCCAGCGCGTCTGCCAAATTCCGCCACTCTCGCCCGCCTTGTTCAAGTTAATCCGCCACCCCTGGCTTGTCAACCTGAATAATGCCGCCGGAGCTAAATTAAATCTATATCTTTTCGATGTTTAAGTCAAGGCAACATCTACTGCCGCGGGCTAAGAGGCCTAAGCTGGGGGCATCGAGTTCGGAGGCAATGTTCCCGCCGCCGGGGTGAACATCACCCTGCCTTTCATAGGGAGTTCTGGCCCCCAGCCTTATTTGCAGTTAAGAAAGATCTAAGTGGTCAGTGAACTGAGCAAGTTTAACGGTTATCCTTAAGACTTTTTTGCCAAACATCGTGGTTACCACATAATTACTTGGTTTTACTTGCTATTAGTAACTGAATCCTTAACGTTTACCAAAGTTTATTATGTCAACCAAAACTAGCAGCTTAAACTCCGACCAATTAATGGTTCGGGCCTTGGGAGTCCGGCCCTGTGCCCCAGATATAGGCCTGCAGCAGTTGTTTCCTCAGGGCGGCCCGGATCTGCTCCGGGGTGGCGGTCGGGCGGGACCGGGGAAATTTAAATTCTTCTTTATTAACGGAGCTCTTTAATTTTTGAGGCGACAATAATCTTTCTACTAGATAAGGCAGGGAGGTCAAAAATTTATAAGCCTCATCAATCTGACGGAATTTTTCCGGGTTAAACTCCGGCGGATAGCGTCTGACCAGACGCTGGTAGGCCTGATCCAAATCCTCTCTGGTCGCCGAGTCCGACACCCGCAATATTGCCAAGGCATCCTTCCGGGTCATCTGGTGGATTTCCTCCTGGTCGCTCTAATCTGACGATATTCTAATAACAGATTGATGATCCGGTTCTGGAGAGCCATGGCGGCAGCTTCTCCGTTTTTAACCCGTTCTTCCAGGCAGCTGCCGAGCTGCAGGAAAAAATTGAGACCATTGGGATGCATAAATTCAGGATGACAGAATCTGTCCACTACCAGCTCGATGGACTCCAGGGAGGCATTGCGTAGATCATCATGGTGCTCTAGTATAAACTGAAACAACAGTTCTTCTTGCTTGTCCAACCAATCCCCGGCCGCCATGTTTAAAAACAGCTCATCGAAATCGTGGCCGATACCCCTTATATCAGGAAAATATCTGTCTATCTGGAAAATTAAGTCATCAAAACTCGGTAGCCGATTATAAACCTTTTGGAACAGGGCGCGGTAGCCCTGGGTAGTAAGGTAGCCTTCCGAAAAACATTCAGCCAGGTCTTTGAGTACCATAACTTCTTCATAATCTTCCAGTTCTGCTAAATCCTGTTTAAATTTCTGCACGGTCTGTTGCAAGACTTTTTTTAGAGACTGGTTGATGCTGGCTGATTTCTCAAACTTGAGGCCCATGGCACTGGTTAACAGAAACATTTTTAGTTCAGCGCCTAGTCGTTCAAAAAGCAGACTCCTTAACCCGACTTCGGTCGGATAAAGTTCGATTAGATCTTTAACCAGTCGGACGTTGGGGAAAATTATCTGTTCAAAGTCGTCCAGTATCCGGATAAGCTCATTATCTCCCGGATACGGTAAGTTGCGCAGATTGGCCCAGGCCTTTTGTTTCAAGGGCTGATTTGCAGTCCTTTCGCCGGTGAGCAGGGCCAGGGTTGAAATCAACACCCCGCCACAGCCGGAATTAAGAACTCGGTTCAAGAAAAATCGTAACGCCTCAGGATCGTCCATCAGCCAATCCAGGTCCCCGTAGATTAGCGGATCCATGACTTGCATCAGGTCAAATCTTTCCCGCGGCGCAAGCTGGCCTTGCCTATCGCCGATTTCGTCCATGACCCGTTCGTAGAGATTATAAAACCGCCGGATTAATTTCCCTGAGGGGTTTAGGGCTCTCAGGGCCAATCTGACCTTACCCAAAACCGCGATTTTGGCTTCCAGGTCTTGAGACAAAGCTTGTTTGAGATAGTCATCTACCTCCGCTTCGGTACCAATTTCTCCCGCCAGTTGGCGGCAGCGGTTTTTAATGTCCTCGGCTTGAGGTCCCGCGGCCTGGGAAAATATGAAAGGCATGACGGCTGCCAGGTGGGCCAGTTCGTCGAAGACCTCGCGGTCCACCAACCGCTCAAAGAGTTGGACCGCCTGATAAATAAAAGGATAAAGCAGCACTTCCCGCAAAGCCGGAGTGAGTGATCTGGCCACCCGGTCTAAGCGGTTATCCAGCATTTTGAGTTCCTGATCCGTGAGTCCGACCCAGTTTCGGATTACCGCGGCCTTGGCATTGAACTTACGGATCTGGTTGATGTCTTTACTCAAAGACTGGAGGGATTCTGACAGGGGAGCGGTTTTTAGCAGCTTGTTCAGCTCGGTAAAGGTCCTACCGGTAACTTTTTCGGGCTGGTTGACCAGCACCTTGATGATTCTGTCGATCTTCTTGTCCTGGCCCGAGTCCCAGGACCAGGCCAGGATTTTGTCCCGCAATAGCTGAGCCGCGGGGCTAAGACCGGTCAGGCTACCGATCTCTGGCCGGACGGCTTCATCATCCAGGAAGTCTTGCAAGAGGCGGATAAAGACAATATCCGGATTGTCGGGGATATTTTTCAGTTTCGGCAGGCGCTCCCAGAATTCTTCCAGATGGTTGGGCAGGCGCAAGGCCCGTCGACTCAGATTTTGCCAGGCCTCCTGCCACTGGGGGGCCTGAGCCGCAACCAGACCTTCCTGTTCGACCAGCCGTAGCCATTCCCAATACTTGCCAGTGCGCCAGAGCTTGTTGATTTTTTTTAAAACGCGTTTTTGCTTTGCCTTAGCCAAGCCCTAACAGCCTTTCTTCGGCGTCCTCGATGGTGGCCAACAACTCGTCTTCCAAGGCATCGATATCCTTATCTTCCTCTCCGGCTACCAGGGCCTGTTCATAAGCCCCGACCAGCCGGTTGAGGTCGTTTTTTAACTCCCCCGGCAAGCGCGCCTCCGAGAGCAAGTTCTTGGCCTTCTCAATGATATAGTTGACTATCTTACCAGACGGAACGCTGGTTTCTTGGTCGATGATCTTTTTCTGGCGGATATCCAGGGTTACCTCTTTGTAGTTCTGGTAGCCCTTTTGGTCCACGGTAATATGGATCATGCCTTCTTTATCATAGGCAAATTCGACGATGACCGGAGAATGGGCCGGAGCCGATTTAAGGGGAAAGTCAAAACTGCCCACCGCCACGTTTGCCTGGCACGAGGGCTTCTCCCCCTGATAGACATCGATGCTGATCATAGTTTGATTCGGAACCACGGTAAAATAGACCTCGGCCTTGCGGGTGGGAATGCGGGTATTTCTTCGGATAATGGTGGAAAAATAGTCGGCTTCGCCGGTTTCCGGGTCAATTTCGTCCACCGTGCGAATGCCCAAGGAATGGGCGGTAACGTCTAGCAGGATGTGCCCCAGGGGCTCGCCGCTGATTAATCCTCCCTGGACCGCGGCTCCCAACGCTACGCACAGGTCGGGATCAATGGAATGATAAATCGGCCGATCAAACATCTCTTTTAACAAGTCTTGCACCACCGGCATCCGGGTGGCTCCCCCGACCAGCAGAATCTTGCCGATATCCTGGGGCTGAAGCCGGGCTTCTCCCAGGGCATCCCTGACCTTTTCCGCGGTTCTCTCTACCAGATCCTTTGCCAGTTCTTCAAATTCCCGCCGTTTGATTTCCAGATTTAGATTTAAGGGTTGGCCCTCAACCGAGAGGACCGCGGCTTCGGAAACCTGACAAAAAGGTTGATCTGATAAAGTGATCTTGGTTTTTTCAGCGATATCGCGCAACCTGATCCGGGTGGCCAGATTCAGGGATAATTCTCCCCGCAGCGGCTCGGTAAGCTGCTCCCAGAAAAAATTCACCAGACGGTCATCAAAATCATCGCCCCCCAAAGCAGTGTCGCCACAGGAGGCCAGGACTTCTTTGATCTCTCCCTTGACTTCTAGAATGGAGACATCAAAGGTGCCGCCGCCCAGGTCATAAACCATGATATAGGGCGAAGAGGTTTCTTGTTGGAAAGAGACGTAATCATATACCAGGGCCGCGGCCGTCGGTTCATTAATGATTCTGGTCACCTCTAAACCGGCCAATTCTCCGGCCTTAATGGTGGCCCGCCGCTGGGCATCGTTGAAATAGGCCGGGACCGTGATGACCACCTGTTTGATCTTTTGCCCAATAACCTGGGACGCCTTGAAAACCAGATGATTGAGGATAAAGGACGAGATCTCCTCGGGAGAGAACTGTTGGCCCCCCAGGCTCACCGGGGTAGTTTGGCCCATCTGCCGCTTGATGGCCCGCACCGTATGCTCCGGGAAGGCCGCCAACCGATTGCGGGCTGCTTGGCCGACGATGATGGTATTGGCCGCCTCATCCAGGCTGACCACGGACGGCACCAGGGCCTGGTCCGCATCAATGGGAATGGCCACGGCTTCGCCGTCTTTGAGATAGGCAATACTGGAATTGGTGGTTCCCAAATCAATGCCGCAGATTATGTCTCGCATGTTAACCTTCTAAATGTTCGTTTTTTGACCCGACCACGACCTTGGCGGGCTTCAGAACCATATTATTAAAAATATAACCCGGTTGCAGGACTTGTAAAACCATTAATTCTGTGGCGCCGTCGGATCGATTCTCAACAGCCTCATAAAGCTGGGGGTCAAAATCAGCCCCGGCTCGGCGCATGATCTGCAAGCCGATGATTGACAATAAACCTTCTAACTTGTCCCAGATAATTTCCAGGGTCTCCCGTTGCTCCGGGCTGGAGTGGTCACCGGCCTGGAGCGCCGCGTCATAATAAAACAAGGCGTCGGCCAGGGCACAATAAGGCTCTAACCTGGGCCGCTGATGATCCACCATTGCTTTAAAGACGTCATTTTTAAACGATTCCAATAAAAAATTTTGCTTGCGCAAGTATTTTTTAAGATCTTGAATTTCCTCCAGAACCTGAATAGCCGGTTCCGGCGGTTTGCCGGCCGCGGGCTTTTTTTTAAAGAAATTAAAGATCCTTAGATTCATCGGCGGTAATATCTTGATATGGCTGGTTCGGCTTAAGGCGACCGAGCGCCTGCACTAATTTTATGGCCTTGAGGGGTAGCAGTTTAAAATTTTTCTTAATCACCAACAGCGTGGGGCCTAGCAACCTACCAATCGTCTGCCGTCGTTCCCATTGCCAAACCAATCCAGTTTATTAGCTAAAAACCAATATAGGAACCTGTTAAGATTGATGAGTTGGAGAACAGCAACCAACAACGGGGTTAACTGGCCCATACTGGCTGGCAGCCCTGAGGTCAGGGCTAAATAGTTTTCATCCGAAAACCCACTCTCCCTTGCCCTGGGATGGGGCAAGATAAAAAGCGGCCTTTTAGCTGATAGAGTTCTGGAGTTCGCTCCTTCCCGAGGCCGCGCCATAGCTTAGGGCTGTAACTGCCTTAAGATGGCCTGACCAAAGGCAGTCGCCGCCGGGGGGCCGGAAGCGGTGATCAATTTGCCGTCCACACTCACCGCGGCCCCGGTATAGGTAGCGCCGGCCTGCTCCAGCTCTTTTTTAGCACTGGGGTAAACGGTGGCCTTTTTACCGCTTAGCAGTCCAGCCTTAGCCAGGGTCACCGGGGCAATGCAGATCGCGGCTACCACTTTGCCCTGGGCCGCGGCCTGCCGGGCCACTTCCAGGGCCGTGGGATCGTCAAAAAATATGGAAGCGCCGCTGCCGCCGACGAAAATCACCGCGTCGAAATCGGTTGCTTTAATATCCCTTAATAGTATGTCGGGCTTGACTTTAGCTCCCTGCATGCCCCGGCACTCCGCCTGGGTGGTAGAAGCTACCGTTACCTTGACCTCACCCTGCTCCAGAACCTGTTTAGTAACCAACAGCTCCTGATCCTGAAAGTTTTCCGGGGCGATCACCATAACTGCCTGGGGCACGGCCACCTGAGCCTGGACCAGGCCAGAAAGCAACCCCAGACAAAAAATTAAGGCGATCAGACCGGCATAATTCTTTCGGCGCATCATTTACTCCCCATGGCAACCTTAAGCTGGGCAAAAGCCGAGCGGGATTGTGGCCACTCGGCTTGCAATTAACAATTAAACGGTTACTTTCGGAATACCAGCAATAGCCTCATGAATCTTCTCATCCGGATAGACATAATCTTCCAGTTTGCCCCCCAGAAAGGCATCGTAGGCCGTCAGATCGAAATGCCCGTGGCCGCTGAAGGCAATGACGATGCATTTTTCCTCGCCGGTAGCCTTGCATTGCAGGGCCTCATCAATGGCCGCATGGACGCAATGAGCGGTTTCGGGGGCAGGGATAATCCCCTCGGTCCGGGCAAAGGTAATGGCCGATTCAAACACCGGGGTTTGGGGGTAGGCCCGCGCCTCCATAATTTTATCATGCACCAACAGACTAAGCAACGGGGCATCGCCATGATAGCGCAACCCGCCGGCATGAATTCCGGGCGGCACAAAGGAGTGACCCAGGGTATACATCATAATCAGCGGCGTCAGACCAGCAGTGTCACCGAAGTCATAGGTATATTGGCCTTTGGTTAAGGTCGGGCAAGAGGTGGGTTCCACGGCAATGATACGAATATCTTCACCTTTTAGTTTGCGAGGTACAAATGGGAAGGCAAAACCGGCGAAATTACTGCCCCCCCCGACACAACCTACCAGTATATCCGGCTTTTTCTCCCCTGCCAGGGCTAGCTGCTTCTCGGTTTCGAGGCCGACTACGGTCTGGTGCAAGAGCACGTGATTGAGGACGCTCCCAAGAGAATATTTGGTATCCTCATGCTGCACCGCGTCTTCCACCGCTTCGGAGATGGCGATCCCCAGGCTACCGCTGGAATCCGGATCCTGGGCCAGGATGGCTCGACCGGAATTGGTCATATCGGTCGGAGAGGGGAAAACCTCGGCCCCCCAGATATGGATCAGGGAGCGACGATAGGGCTTTTGGAAATAACTCACCTTCACCATATAGACCCGACATTCCAGATCAAAACAACTACAGGCAAAGGACAGGGCGCTGCCCCACTGCCCGGCCCCGGTTTCGGTGGTCAGACGACGGACGCCCGCCTGTTTATTGTAATAGGCCTGGGCCACCGCGGTATTGGGTTTATGGCTGCCCGGAGGGCTGACCGACTCATTTTTATAATAGATCCGGGCCGGGGTTTTGAGCTCGGCCTCCAACCGCCGGGCCCGATGCAACGGCGACGGCCGCCATAGTCTTAAGATACGCCGAACGTCATCCGGGATCTCAATCCAACGCTCCTGACTGACTTCCTGCTTGATCAACTCCATGGGGAAAATCGGGGCCATGTCCTCCGGTCCCAAGAGCTTATGGGTAACCGGATGGATATAGGGGGGCATGGGCCGCGGCAGATCAGGCTGAATATTGTACCACTGCTGGGGCATTTCCTGCTCACTCAGAAAAATCTTGTAAGAATCCTTCACGGAGTCCTCTCCTTTCCCAATAATCTGCCTGCATGTTTATCGAATAAAATTACTTACTGTCAAGCCTTATTAGAAACTTTTTATTTTTTAGCAGGGGAAAAATTCTATAATCCTAAGTTTGTGCTTCTGGGTTAAGGTTCGGATGGTAAACTGGCTAAGGTTCAGACCCGCGTGAGACTCTCTTGTACCGTAAAGGGCAAAGAGGGTACTTATTTATAGCAATGCTAAGCCATTGATATTTCAGTTTAACTGGTCAGGTTGGGATTGTCGGGGAAAACTGCTAAAAGTTATTTCCATTTCTGGCCATTTTTTATAGATCTTAAACC
>Ga0164318_10003913_pt1 | contig 14193 bp, 14 predicted proteins | sample GuaBasSedimGuay9_FD_113734 | JGI IMG/M metagenome (GOLD analysis project Ga0164318, IMG submission 113734) | Subseafloor sediment microbial communities from Guaymas Basin, Gulf of California, Mexico - Guay9, Core 4571-4, 0-3 cm | ecosystem: Environmental > Aquatic > Marine > Hydrothermal vents...
GTTTTCGGTGGCTATAGCGTAGGGGTCACACCTGTTCCCATCCCGAACACAGAAGTTAAGTCCTACTGCGCCGATGATACTGCATGGGAGACTGTGTGGGAAAGTAGGTCGCTGCCGAAATTAATTAAAAACCCCCATCCTTATTAATTTAAGGATGGGGGTTTTTGTTGTTATAGATTGAATGTTGAGTTTTTATTCAGATTCTATTTGGTAGGTCTTGATCTTTCTGTGCAGGTTAGAGCGTTCCAGCCCAATTTCCTCAGCAGTCCTGGAAACATTCCAGTTATTTTTCCGCAATTTTCCCAGTAGAAATTGTTTTTCAAATACCTCCTTTGCTTCACGATATGAGTCGGGTAGCTCTGCGGCGTCTAAGCCTTGGAGTTCATTTCCTTTCCTGTTCTGGTTAATCCCATGGGGTAGGTCAGAGAGATTGATAATCTGTCCCGGGGTCATGATAACCAACCTCTCGATTAAATTTTTGAGCTCTCTGACGTTTCCTGGCCAGTTGTAGGCTGACAATAAATTTAACGCATCTTTGGAAATCGATTTTATTTCGCGGCTCTCTTTGCCACAAAAAAACTGTAGAAAGTGTTTACAGAGTCGGGGAATATCATCCTTCCGATTGCGTAATGGTGGAACAGAGAAAGGGAGAACATTGAGGCGGAAATAAAGATCTTCCCTGAAGTTTCCTGATTTTATCTCTTTTGGAAGCTCTTTGTTGGTTGCTGCAATTACCCGAACATCAACATCAATCGTTTTATTTCCACCAACCCGATCGAATTTATGTTCCTGTAATATACGTAAAATCTTGGCCTGAGTTTTTAAACTCATATCACCGATTTCATCCAGAAAAAGTGTACCGCCATTTGCTTGATCAAACTTTCCTTTGCGTGCCACCGTAGCACCAGTAAATGAGCCTTTTTCATGACCAAAAAGCTCGGATTCAATAAGTTCTTCGGGAATAGCTGCACAGTTGACTTCAACGAAGGGTTTATCGGAACGAGTTGATTGGCGATGAATTGCCCGAGCAACCAACTCTTTTCCTGTCCCATTCTCTCCAGAAATGAGCACCCATCCAGAGCTTGGTGCCGCCAGTTTAATCTGTTGCTTCAATCGGTCTATTACTTGACTGTTACCGATCATCTGATAATCACGACCAATTTTTTCTTTCAGAGCCTTGTTTTCAGCAACCAATTGACCAATTTTCATGGCATTCTTAATTGCCAGTAAAACCTTTTCAATAGAGAGGGGCTTCTCAATAAAATCGAAAGCACCGAGGCGGGTTGCTTTGACGGCTGTTTCAATGGAACCATGACCACTCATCATAACGACTAACTGATTTGGTCGTATCTGTCTAATTTTTTTAAGTGTTTCCAGACCATCGATACCCGGCATCCAGATATCGAGTAAAATTAAGTCTGGGTCTGCCGTCTGAACCAAGGTAAGACACTCTTCCCCAGTGGCGGCAAAAGAGGTTCGAAACCCTTCATCTTCAAGGATCCCTTCCAGACTTTGACGGATACTATTTTCATCATCAACGATGAGAATGTTTTTCATTTAAAATCTCCTTGTTTGTCCGTGTTAACTGTCAGTAGCCGGGAGCTCAATGATAAAAATTGAACCCCGGGGACTATTATTTCTAACACGAATATAGCCATTATGGTCGGCAATAATGGTGGATACTATGGCCAGACCCAAACCTGTTCCGGTTTTTTTAGTTGAAAAATAGGGTTCAAATAACCTTGCCTTGTCCTCTGATGGAATGCCGCAACCAGAATCAGCAACTTTGAGAGTGATTATCTGCAGCTCCTGGTTATAGGCTGACTTAAGCCAAATTGTTCCTTCACCTGCGATTGCAGCAACGGCATTTTCCAACAGATTGATAAGGACTCTTCGAATCTGTTCCCGGTCGAATTTAGTGTCTGGAAGGTGCTGATCCAGCAATAGCTGAAAAGTGATATTTTTATGCGCTTGTTTGTACAAAGCCAGACATTCACTCATAACCTCATTGAAGTTGTTTTCGCTCGGTTTAGTTGCAGGCATTCTGGCAAAGTTTGAAAATTCATTGACCAGATTTTTCAACTCATCAACTTGATTGCTGATCATTTTAGTACAATCATCAAAGACATGATCATCAGCAAAGCGAGACAGGTAGCGTCGTCGCAGCCGTTGTGCTGACAGTTGAATTGGAGTCAATGGGTTCTTGATTTCATGGGCTATACGCCTTGCTACTTCTCGCCATGCTGCCATACGCTGAGCTTTATAGAGTTTAGTCAGATCATCGAATACAATAACAGTTCCTAAGAAGTTATTTTTTTTGTCGCGTAATGTTGTCAAATGCAGCATCAGTGTATATTTCTCATTCCCGATTGGGATGGTTATTTGTTGACGTACCATCCCCCGCTCCGAATAAAATAGTTCTTTTAACAGTGCCATGATTTGAGGCATGTAGCTATCTGGAATGACATCACGAAAATCTTTTCCTAGCATCTTGTCGGCGTTGAATTGTAGCAGAGTTTCAGCTGATTTATTGATTGTTGTCAGGTATCCTGAACGGTCAATAGATATGACACCTGCAGTTACATTAGCCAAGACTATTTCCATGTAGTCTCGGCGGCGATCCAACTCAAGGTTTGAATTTTTCAACTCTTGATTGGCGGTAATAACTTCGGCTCGCCCCTGACGTAAGTCAGCCGTCATCTTGTTGAAGGCCTTAACTAACGTCCCTATTTCGTCAGTACTGCGTGTTTTTAGTTGAATATCCAGATCGCCAGATGCAACTTTGGTGGTTGCTATTGCCAATTCTTGAATCGGAACAGTGATCCCTCTGGCCAGGTGGAAACCAAACCAGGTTGCAAGAAAAATAATAACCAGGGCAATCAGCAGTAAAACAATGACATAGCTCTGTTGTATCTGCCCTTTTATCGATTTGGTCAGCTTGTATTGATCAACAGACGATGAAATTTCTTTCATCTTATTGATCAAAGAGTAGGGAACATAATAGTTGACGACAACAACTCCGACAATATCATTTGCATCCCAGTTGGATTGAACCGGGACAATTCCGCGAATTAAATCTGCTTGCCCAACAGGAGTTATTTGTGAAAAACGGATACCTTGAAGTCCTTCCCGCACTGGATCAGATGTTGCCGTAGTAATTTCAATGATGGGCAGTTTGGGGTTGGCAACTCTGACTAATTCTTCATGTGTTGCTGAAAAAACTTCAACAATCCCGAGATTATATTCCTCCTGTTTTTCTTTGATCAGTTGTTTCAATTGCGGCAGGTTTTCTTCATTGAGAAGCTTACCTGCTTTGATCCGAGTACTTAACTGATCGGCATAATAGAGGGCGTTAGCCTCTGAATTACGATAGTATGTTTGTGCAACCTCAAGCGACTCATCAAGAGCTTTTTCCACCTGATTATTGAACCAGTTATCAATACTGTTACTGATGAAGCCTGCTGAAACAAAAAATAATAGCATCGTCGGAACCAACGACAACGCGATGAATGCACCAACAAGTTTGCTGCGGAGTTTAGAACCAGGAACCCCACGGCGTCGTTCTAGAATTAACTTGAAGATATTGCGAAAAATCAGAAACAGAAACAGGAGTACCAGAAGAATATTCAGGTTGATAACAGCAAGGGTTATAGTGCTGTTGCTGATTTGAAGTTGAGAGGTTAGTTCAACCAGGCGACTTTCGAGTTGAGGAATGAAAAGAATCAGAAGAACAGCTAATAAAACCAGTATCCATTCACGCCTTCTATAGGGTGATTTTTTCTTTTGTTTTGATTCTGGTAAGTCAGTTGTCATACTCTATCCCGTTTTGAAACTATAAATATAACGTCATATTCTATTGAATGCATCGAAACAAAACAAGCATGATGGGTGAAATTATGATTTTTAAGCTCAATTGACAGAGCCGCTGTTAGCTGCTGGTTTTGGTTGCCGCTTACAACAAAAAACAGGTACTTGCTGAATTCATGCAAGTACCTGTTTTTATTGTGGAGCCACCCAACGGAGTCGAACCGTTGACCTGATCATTACGAGTGAACTGCTCTACCAACTGAGCTAGGGCGGCAAGAAGATTTGAATTTTTACCCCAATTTATCAAATGAGTCAATCACCATCACCTGATCCTCTGTGTAGATTTTCTGCCTTTCACCTCTTGACAGAGAATATCTTTAAGTTACATTTCTATTTGGGAGCTTGAATCCATGATTGTTATATAATTGAACTGGAAATATTTTCACCATTCTTTTCTAACTTTAACCTAAGGAGTAATATTTATGCCGTCAACTGTCAAGGGGACTGAAACCGAGAAAAACTTATTGAAATCTTTTGCCGGGGAGTCGCAGGCGAGAACTCGTTACACTTATTTTGCCAGCATTGCAAAAAAAGAGGGTTACGTTCAAATTGCCGATGTGTTTGAGGAGACTGCTAATCAGGAGAAAGAGCACGCCAAGAGGTTTTTTAAATTTCTTGAAGGTGGCGATCTGGAAATCACCGCTATGTATCCTGCCGGGAAGATGGGCTCCACAACAGAAAATCTATTAGCGGCAGCTACAGGTGAAGAGGAGGAGCATACAACACTCTATCCTGCTTTTGCTGATGTTGCTTTGAAGGAGGGTTTTCCGGAGATTGCAGCAGCCTGGAATGCTATTTCTGTTGCAGAAAAGCAGCATGAAAAGCGCTATCGTGACTTGCTTGCCAATATTGAAAACAACAAGGTTTTCAAGCGTGAGGCGGAAGTGATCTGGCGCTGCCGTAATTGTGGTTACCTACATATGGGTGAGGAAGCTCCGGAGATATGTCCGGCCTGTATCCATCCTCAAGCCCACTTTGAGTTGCTAGGTGAAAACTGGTAAGGTGATAAGGGAAAGAAATGCCTCTCAAGATGGTTTGAGAGGCATTTTAAAAGGTAATGTACCGGTGTAGAAGTTAAAGGATCTCTTTTTTCAGCTGCAAAAATTCTTCGCGCGTAATCAGTTCTTCATCCAGCATTCTGTTCAGTTTGGATAACTCTTTAAGTTGGATCGACTTCGGACCTTCCAGCTGTTTGATCTGATTCTCGCTGTCGGTTCCGATTAATCTGATACTGTCATCTTTGTGTCCCAGTTTCAGAGTCGCCATTCCCCCCATCAGACTGATTTCAAAGGTTCGGTCATTGAACGCCGGGTCAGACATGAGATCGCTGATTCTCTTTTTATGTTCTTGAAAATAGTGGTAAAAATAGTAGCCCGATCCCCCGATCAGGGCGATACCGGCAAGGAGAATCAGCCAACGAAAATCGTAGATTCCTTTGATCACAATGACGGTAAAACCCAGGCCGATCATCAGCAGGATATGCAGGAGCAGCACAATATAGCCGAGCATGACCCCACTGAAGAGGCTCTTATTTTGTTCATCATTAAGTTTCATGTTGTTCCACTTTTTATCGTAAGTTGAAAAAATAAAGATAACACAGCTGCTAAAAATGATAAAATATATCTGTCTGGTTTTGAGGGATACTTTCTCCACAGGGTTTTTATTTTTATAACTCTCTGCTGCAACCTTTTAATTAATCTGGCTCATTTGGAAAAGGTGTAAAATACTGAAATGGATGTTCTGGGAATAGATATTGGCGGCAGTTATATCAAAGGGGCGATTGTTGATGTTCGAACTGGAGAGTTGAGGTCTGAGTGTTTGCAGGTAGAAACGCCACAACCGGCGACACCACAGGCAATTATCGAGGCGACTCATAAACTGGTCAAACTATTTAACTGGCACGGACTCATGGGCTGTGGTTTTCCCGCAGTTATTCAGGCTGGAATAGCAAAAACGGCTGCTAATATTGATTCCCTCTGGATTGGAATTGATGTGCAGAAGCAATTGCAGCAAGCAACGGGTTGTCCAGGTTCTGTCCTCAATGATGCCGATGCTGCGGGTTTAGCTGAAATGGAGTTTGGTGCAGGGGAGGGGCGGAGTGGTACGGTGCTGGTGTTGACTCTGGGAACCGGGATCGGGTCAGCGCTGTTTTCTCAAGGGGAGTTGGTTCCCAACTTGGAATTGGGTTGCCTGCCAATCAATGGGGCTCCAGCTGAGCACTATGCCGCAGCTGCAGTACGCAGTAGAGAGAAGCTAAGCTGGCAGGCGTGGGCGCAACGCTTGAACCTGTTTTTAAATCATGTGGAGAGAATTTTTTCTCCAGAATTAATCATTATCGGAGGGGGGATCAGCTGCGAATATAAAACCTTTTTTCCCCAGCTTAAAATCGAGTCTGATTTACTTCCCGCCCATTTTTTTAATCAGGCCGGAATTGTTGGCGCCGCCTGTTTTGCTGCTGAAAAAAGTCACGCTTGAGAGATCCGTCTTTTCAATTTTTGATTGATTGCTTTTCCATCCAGCAGTCTTTGGTCGTAGAGTAACTTTCCCCACGTTTCCATACCGCTGTTGACCTGGTTGTAAAGTGTCACCGGATCTCCCTCCAGGAGCAGACTCAGAATCAGCTCTTTACGGTTCATCCCTCGCTCACGCCAGTTTTTGATCTGATCTTCTGTAACCGAAAAATATTGAATCAATTGTTGATCAACAATATGATCTGCCAGCAGTTCCGGGTTGTTACTCAGTTGCCAATACTCATCTCCCAACATCTGTCGGGTGAGTTCCAATTCTTTAAAGACTTCCTGCCAATTTTTACTGCGTTGATAAATTTCATCAACCTTGCCAATCTCCTGTTTGCTGTGGGCCGCAACATCATAAAGAATCCACAGGTGCGTTCCGCTCTCTCCTCCCATTTTAGCTTTAACCAGATTCCGCTTATCGACTCTGTAGATCAACGAGATAAAGGAATTCTGTGTCGTTGCCAGAAAGTAGGGGTCGGCCGCCGCAGTGTCCCGATGGTTAAAGGTCCGATCCTGAAAACAATGACAACTGATGGTTGATTCAGCCCCGGTTAGGGCTGGAAGGAAGAGAAAAGTCAGGGCTAAGAGGATTCTCACAGCAGATAACTCCAAGGGTATTAAGGTTGAATCTCATAGGGGGAACAGATTAATTTAGCTGAGATATTGGCCAGAGAAGAGATGCTTTGGATGTATTATTCACCTGGGGAAAATATCAGCACATAGTATCAAACACGGGGGTTATTAAACCCCCGTGTTTGATGATTTTAGTGACTTGTGTTGAGTTTATTCGGTTGCGCCGCAGCCAACTTCCACCCGGCGATTCAAGGATCTCCCCCCCGCTGTTTTGTTATCAGCAACCGGGTGACTTTCACCAAAACCCTGTGCAATCAATCTGGATTCCTTGATGTTGAATTTTTCGATCAGACGATTTTTAACTGCAGTAGCACGTTGTTCAGAGAGCTTCAGATTATACGCTGCGGTACCGCTGCTGTCAGTGTGACCTTCAATGATAACGGTGTTACCAGGGTAGTCATTGATACATTGAGCAGCCTTGGCTACTTCACTATCAAATTCAGCACCGACTGTACTGCTATCGTGACCAAAGTTAATATGCAGGGTCAGTTTGGTCGGGCAACCATAGACATCAACAGATACGCCCTCCGGGGTTCCCGGACATTGATCCATGTAGTCAAAGACACCATCGCCGTCGCTGTCAAGGAGGCAACCAACATCATTGACCGGTGCCCCTTTAGGGGTATTGGGACAATTATCAACTGGATCCATAACACCATCACCATCACTATCTTGTGGTGGCGCAGATTTCACAACAACGGGAGGGGCCTTGGTGATAAAAACATTACTGACAAAGTTCGTCATGCTACTGTTGTCAGCCAGATCCGTGTCGGTCGTGGCAAATCCACACTGCCCGAGTGCAGCAATTTGTTGCATCATGTCCTGTCCGGCACCATTATTTTCATGGCCGATGGAAACAGTGTAGATACAGAAGTTTTCTCCCAGCTGACTCTTGAGTTTTTCTGCAGCAGCAGGGGCATCATCAATATTAAGTCCATCACTGACAATAATCAGAGCCGATTTTCCTGAAGCTGATTTCAAATCATTTCCAACCGCATGGAGTGTTTCTGCCATGGGTGTCGGCCCACCAACATATTTGATTTTGCCCAGACCGTCATGAAAGGCAGATTGATTATAGTTGGACATCCCATAGAGGAGTTCAGTGCCATTCTCTGACTGATAGCTATGGTGACCAGTGCTACGCAGTCCACCATTGTATTTTAAATCAGTTGGAATCGCCTGATTGATTCGACTGACAATCTTTCTAGCAACCAGAAAATCATTTCTGCCCCCTTCATCCATACTCAAGGAGGCATCTATAAGCACCATGAAATTATTGACTTTCGGAGCATATTTATCTCCTGCAGTCGTTGAAACACCTGCTTCAAGTGGTTTCAAAGGGGGCTGCATCACTGGTGCACAGCTAACAACCAAAGCAACCAGAGCGGATAAGAACAATACTTTTTGCAGCTGTTTCATTGTTTACTTCCTCTCAGTTTGATAATCATTAAAGACATTATGAACTTCCCTTTCTTTATAACAGCAAAAGATGACAAGTCAAGTCAGGCATGTCGATTTTATTATTAACAGTGAAAAAATGTTGAATAATGTTCCCTCTTTAATGTTTTAATTAATACTAATTAGAGGGTTGCCAGCTTAACCCTCTATTTTTTTGCTCTCAATGCTGACAGCTATGGTCTATTAACTGGGATTGTCAGACAGTTTGTGCCTCATAATTGAGGATGACACGGGTGCTATTTCGAATAGCGTGGTGGCTTTTATATGGCCCTTAATATTGCTTCTGTGCCATCGACTCTGATATTCTGAATCCATGAAAACCTTGGAAATATTTTATGACTATGTTTGACCCTGGTGTTATTTCGGTGCCGTGCGCATCGAACAGTTGTGCCGGGAATTTGAATTATCCCTTCGTTGGACGGTTTTTCCTCTCCACCCAGAAACGCCACTGAAAGGACGAGAATTATCAGATCTGTTTGCCGGGCGGATGAATGTGCCGAAGGTGATGGCTGATTTGAAAACAATGGCGGAAGGTTTAGGACTATCTTTTGAGCAACGCACCCACACCTATAATAGTCGTCATGCTCAGGAACTGGGTAAGTGGGCGGAACAACTAGGGCAAGGAGGTGCGTTTCGTGATGCGATTTATTATGCCTATTTTGGGGAAAGACGGAACATCGCTAAGGTTAGTGAATTGACCGCTATCTGTGAATCACTCGATCTTTCAAGTGTGGATGCTGTTCAGGTGTTGGATGAAGGTCGCTTTTCAGCAGAAGTCGATGCCGATTGGAACCGCGCCAGAACTGTTGGAATCAGCTCTGTTCCAAGTCACGTGTATGAAACCCGTGTGCTTGTTGGGTTTCAGGAGTATCCAGCCTTTCAGAAACTGATCAAGGGTTCTCTGCTTTAAGCATCCATCTTTTCAATCAATCTTTCCAGATAACGTGATTTCATCTGTTTACTGGCCATTGCCTGTTTGATTGGCGGCAGGCGCAGAATAACTCCGAATAGTGCCGCAAGAGCACGATGGCTGAACAGCGCCTGGTTATCAAAAATAAGATTTTGTAATTTGCCCCGTTCAATCGCCATAACGACGGCACGGTGGACACCGTTGAGTGGGGTCAGAACCCGTTCCGGGCGAGATTTCATTTTGATCACTTTTTCTGGACAGGCGCGGACACAAAGACCACAGCCGAGGCAGCGATCTTCAATCAAAGTGGCTTGTTTGCGGTGAGGTTTTTTTGGATCGTTGGCCGAGGAAAGAGCGATAGCTTCTACCGGACAGACGTTGACGCATTTGCTACATCCTGTACAATCTTTTTGATTGATCTCCGGGATAAAATTGGTTGTGTGTACTGGATTCAAAATGGTAAAGCGGCGAGCCGCGATCATCGCTTCGCAGCAGCAACCGCAGCAATTACAGATAAAACTGACTTCTTGCCGAACATTTTCTCCGAACTGTACCAGATTATGGTCATAGGATTGCTGCAGCAAATCCAGGCATTCTACGCTATCGATCAGGCGGGCATGGCCATGCTTTGTCAGTGATGCGGCAGAGCTATTGAAGGTCATACAAACATCCATCGGTGCATCGCATGCCTTGTCCAGGTGATGCATCTTATGGCGGCAGTAACAGGTGCCAACACCGATGTGCGAAGCGGTTTTGATCACTTCGGTCGCACGTTCATAATCGAGAACATGCAGAGCGTCTTCGTTGGTTAGTATTGGTTCGTGGATGAATGTACGACCGAGTTGGGTCTCTCCGGTGGCCATCAATTCGCGGATAAAATCTTCTTCAACATTCATGTATTGATAGTAGAGTTCGCTGAGAACTTTCTGGTCGATATCGCCCCGGGTGCGCATCAATGAAAATTCAAAAAATCCGGCCATCGGGGGTGGTAGAACGTAGATTGATTCTCCGTCTCTGTCCAGATCAACCAGAATGGCTCGGCTGGCCAGTTCTTCGAGTACTTTGCGGGTTTCAGTCAGATTGAGTTTCCAGATTTGACTGGCTTTTTGAGCATTGAAGGGTTTGATCGGCAGCTGGGCAACCAGCTCAGCCTCTTTTTCACTGAACAGAATAGCAAGAATTTTGTAGAGCAATTGAGACGGTGGTGCCCCTTGCGGGTAGCGATTGAGTCGATCAGTTAAGCGAGTGTAGCTGGATTTTAGAGTGTGGTGGGCCATATCAGTCCCTCAATTTTTTCAGTTGAGATGTAGAAGATAGCTTAATATTACGGGTTTTTTCTGAAAAATCAATAAACTGAAATATATTTTATTTGAGCTTCGGGCTTGTGTAAGAGTAACTATCGGTGCAAAAATAAAATTTATGCATGACAAAAAAAACAAATATCCCATCTGGCTGCTTGGTTTCACGATTCTGCTCAGCTGTTTTGTCGGGATTGGTTTCTGGTTGCCGGTCGATTCGACTGGAAGCATCCCTATGCCTCTGCAGGGTGAAATAACTCTGGCTCATGCCGATGATCCAAGCTCTCCTGGCTCTCGCCCGGAAATAGACCTTCAAACTCCGGAAACAACCGAAATTGCTCTGTTTGCACTTGGCTGATTTTGGGGAGTTGACTCCCAGTTCGGGAGTATTCAAGGGGTTCTCCGAACCAGTGCAGGTTATGCCGGAGGTTCAGAACCGAATCCGAGCTACGCGAAAATGAAGGGTTATAGTGAAGCCGTGTTGGTTGAGTTTAACCCTCAGGAAATTTCTTACCAACAACTTCTGGATATCTTTTGGGCGAGCCACGATCCCTCTTATAAAGTATATAGTCGCCAGTATCGGAACGCCATTTTTTATCTATCCGAAGAACAGCGAATTCAAGCAGAACAATCCCGCGAGCATATCCAGAAAATTAAGAAACGAACGGTTTATACCGCAATTGAAAAGGCTGGAGATTTCTATCTCGCTGAGGATTATCATCAGAAATACTATCTACGGCGGATGGACAAGTTGCTTGGGGAGCTTAAAGAGATGTACCCGAAGGATGACATGTTTGCTGCTTCAACTGCAGCTGCACGGATTAATGGTTATCTTGGCTGCAATGGCAAGCCGCAGGATCTGCAACAGGAGATTGGCTTGTTGGGATTGTCTGCAGCGGCGCAGAATGCTTTAGTGGAATATGTTTCCAAAAAGTGCAGTCGGTTTGAAGGGGTGACCTGTCCTGCGCCGAAGAGGGAGTAGCTGCTAGTGTCCTGTCGGACTATCTGGGCTGAAGCGAAAATTTGGTCGTTTGAGATCAGATTTTGGCTCATTTGAGAGTAATAGCCGTAGCTATTGGTCGAAAAGGAGCTGAAATTTGAACCAAACAGACGAATTTGCAGCCAGTCTATTGATAGTTCGACAGCCTGCTAGGCTGAAAATAGACTTTTTGGAAGGCCTGCTCAAACAAGAAACCGGTTGTGTGGATTGTTCCAACACAACCGGTTTCTTATTGATAAACCAACAATTATTTTGGTTCAACTGGCAGCCCGGCTTTCACCCAGCCACGATATCCACCACGCAATGGTCGAACATGAGTAAAGCCATTTTCCATTAACGTCAGTGCCAGACTGGCACTGGATGCTTCGCTCGGTCAGGTGCAGTAAGTCACAATTTCGGTGTCGGGAGGAACCTCAGTTTTCAGTTTCTGTAAGTCCGCCTTGGAGGATACTCTGATTGCCCCCGGGATTTTATCTTTGGCTCGCTGCCACTGACCCGGTGTTCGCGTGTCAATGATGACTATTGTTTTATCGCTGGTTTGCAGGGTTTGAAATTCGGTAATGGTGATTCTTTGAACATCACTCGGGCGCTTGGGAATATCGGCGGCTATTGCAGTTCCAAAAAATGTCAGGGAGAGAATCGCAATCAGTAAAAAGCGTACAGGGGTGAAAGTTAACATTGATAGTTCTCCTTTGTTGAGTTTTTTGCATGGTATCATATATTTATATTTCATAGCTATTCAATGGGAATTTAGCAGGCCAGTGATTTGATTTATTTTGGTATCAGGAAATACAGAGTTTGTCGATTGATTTCATAAAGATTCAATTGCAATATTTGGTGTTTTTAAACTTTGTTGATAAAATTATATGTTTATAGTTTACTATTTCATTTTTATTTGAGTTTTGGGCTGAGATCCATACAGGTGGAAATGCGTCATCTGCAAAATCACTCTGACTATCAACTTGTTGACAGTCAGAAAAAAACTTTTTAAAAAGGGGAGGTGTGTTACTTCCTTTGGCGTATAGCGAGAAAAGAGAGCTGATTATGAAAACTATTGGATTACTGGGTGGGATGAGTTGGGAATCGACACTGCTTTATTATCAATTGCTCAATGAAGGGGTACGGGAGCGACTTGGTGGTCTCCATTCGGCAAAAATTTTGATGCACAGTGTTGATTTTGCTGAAATCGAACAATTTCAGGTCAACGGACAATGGAATGAAGCGGGAAAAAAACTTGCTGATGCTGCACTGGGTTTAGAACGATCCGGGGCAGACATGATTCTGATCTGTACCAACTTGATGCATAAAGTGGCGCCTGTGATCGAATCACAAATTAATGTTCCACTACTGCATATTGCTGATGCCGCTGGTCAGACAATCAAGGCTCAGGGGCTGAAAAAAGTTGGTCTGCTCGGCGCCCGTTACACCATGGAAGAAGATTTTTACCGGCAGCGACTGTTGGATAACTTTGATCTGGATGTTATTATCCCTGCTCCTGAAGATCGGGAATACATTCATCAGACTATTTTTCACGAGCTGTGCCAGGGGAAATTTACCGCTGAGACGCGGAAGAGCTATCTTGCAATCATCGATAAATTACGTGTCCAGGGAGCCGAAGGGGTAATTCTCGGTTGTACTGAAATCCCATTGCTGATCAGTCAGGAGGATACCACGTTGCCACTGTTTAATACGGCTGCGTTACATGTCCAGTTTGCGCTGGAGCATTCTTTTGCTTAGCCGTTATTTTTTCTGAGAAACTTATGAATAAGGAAGTTTTGCGTGATCAGATCATGACTCGATTGAAGGCTGATCATGCTTTGCTGCTGCAGGCTGCGAAGACCTCTCATGCTGCGGCTACCGATGATGAGAATATCCCCGATAATAAATATGCTACCCTCGGCCTTGAGGCTTCCTATCTTGCTCAGGGACAGGCTAACCGTGCGCAGGAAATTCTGCAGGCACTACAGGCTTTCCGGCAATTGGCTTTACCTCTGTTTTCTGAAAATTCACTGATCCGTTTGACGGCAGTGGTCCAGCTAGAGGATGATGAGGGGTGCAGCAGACTATTTTTTATCGGTCCTGCTGCAGGAGGGATGCTTTTACAGTTTGAAGGGGTGGAGATTATGATCATTACACCTGCATCACCTCTCGGTCGAGAGTTGCTCGGCAAGCAGTGTGGCGATCTGATTGAACTTAAAAGTGGTGCTGTTCGGGAATATGAAATTATTTCGATCTGTTGATGGTGGCTTAGCCATCTGATTCATTTTTGCGAGTGCATCATTGTTAGTGGATTTCTTATCCTTTTAGTTGAAATGTCCTCTGGCGTCTTTCCGCATAGTCAAATTCGTGGGTTATTTTCCAGGAAACTATCAATCTGCGCCAAGCTGCGCGCAGGAATAAAATGGCGACTATTGTTGCCAGCGCCCCCCAGACAAGTCCAACGGATCCCTGATAGCTGAAATGAAATTTCCGCTGGACAAGATTATTGCCACTCTCAAGTAGAAATCCAAA
>Ga0164318_10003914_pt1 | contig 14180 bp, 12 predicted proteins | sample GuaBasSedimGuay9_FD_113734 | JGI IMG/M metagenome (GOLD analysis project Ga0164318, IMG submission 113734) | Subseafloor sediment microbial communities from Guaymas Basin, Gulf of California, Mexico - Guay9, Core 4571-4, 0-3 cm | ecosystem: Environmental > Aquatic > Marine > Hydrothermal vents...
AGCGGCGGACGAAATTCAAATTAACAACTTAGAGAACACGCTTGAAGCCGCGTTAGCCTTAAACTACATTTATAAGGTCGTACGCCACTACTACATTTTAGGCAAAAGAACGTTAAGCCTCTACATCATCATGCAGCTTCAGATGATTCTCCCGCTGGTTATGCGGGAAGCCGAAGCCTATGCGAGCGCGTTAAAAGCTTTCGCTTATGGACAGCCTATAGGCGACGGTGCGGGCGCGTTGGTAGCCGCTAAACTTATGCATGGATACGAGAAGAGGAAAATTTCTAAAGACTGCGTGGCTGCAACCGTTCCCTTGGAAGGAAGAACCGCATACGTGATAAAAGCCGAAGGGCCAGGTGGAAATGTCGGTAAGCCCGGCGATGCGATAAAAACGATAATTGAAGAAAACTCGGGTAAAATCGCTAGCATAATTGTTGTTGACGCGGCGCTAAAACTTGAAGGGGAAAAACCCGGAGCAGTAGCCGAAGGAATAGGCGTAGCCATAGGCGGACCGGGAGTTGAGAAATTCAAGGTTGAAGAGTCTCTCCTCAAGTACCGCATTCCAATAAACGCCGTGATAATAAAAGAGGATGTTGGAGACGCCGTTTCACCCATGCGAAAGGAGATATTTGAAGCAGCCGACAAGGCTATCCAGCGCATAAAACGTCTTATACACGAGAAAACCCGAGAAGGAGACTCGGTGATAATCGCCGGCATAGGCAACACTATTGGAATAGGACAATAAAAGGAGTGGATGAAAACTGATTGAGAAAACTTCCGAAACTGCCGCCACAAGAATTTCGTCCTTCGTTTTGGCAGTGATTTTCATCACGTTGGCGCTTTCTCTCGTGGCGCTGTATTTTTCCGTTGAAATGTTCCCGAGAAACAACGTTGTCGCATGGTATTTTCTGCTCTTCGGTTTCATCGGCCTAGGGCTTTCCCTTTATATGCTCATTCAGATGCGGCAACGAGTCCTCAAGTGGCGTCTTCAACTTCCACCAGTAATGACCATAATCGAATGCAGAAAATGCGGCTTCAAAAACGTTAGAGAATTCCAACGCGGCGACTACATCTTCAAACAAATGGGCACATGCAAAAAATGCAACGAGCCACTTCTAGTCACAGGAATCTACCGTGAAATCAAAGAACCGAAAAAGAAGAAAGAAAAATTCTAGGTCAGAACCTCACATCCATCTTCAAGAACCAGCAACGTATGCTCCGCCTGAGCTACAGGTTTCCCGCTTGCCTCAACGAATACCGGATAACTCATGATGCTTCGAGAAGAAAGCATCTCTCTAAATGCGGCTTTGTAGCCCTTTTTCACCATGAATTTTTGCAGCCACCTTTCGGTGAAAGGCAAAGTGTGAAACTCTCGTTGAATATAGTTGAGGAGTTTTCCCGCCAAGGGGTTCCCGAGTTTCTTTTTCTTTAGAAAACGGAAAATGTATGCTTCCGGGCTGTTTTTCACTTTTCCAACAGCGTTGGGCAAAGTTACGAAAGGTTCGATTGCGCAGATTTCGCCAGCCTTTAACTTTGAAAAGGAGAAATGGGACACGTTCGGTAAGCTTTTTCCAGCGTGCACTTGATACCGCCCAATGGAGTGTCCGGTTAGGTTTGAAATAGGCTTGAAACCACGCGAGGTTATAGCCTTCTCGATTATGGCTCCAAGCTTCGAAACATAGATTCCGCTGTGAACGGTTTCCACAGCTTTTTTCAACGCTTCTTCAGCCGTTTTGACCAAAGCTTCGTATTCAGGGTTAAAGCAAACAGTGATAGCCGTGTCTGCCAAGTAACCGTCTATGTGGGCGCCTAAATCTATTTTTACAATTGATTTTTCCGGAATAACCCTTTTGTCGTTGGGCGGCGAAGTGTAATGTGCAGCTATTTCGTTGACTGAAACATTGCATGGAAACGCTGGTTTAGCCCCTTTCCGTCTAATCAGGTTTTCCGCCTTTTCACAAACCTCAATTATCGGCATTCCTTCTCTTACAAACGCTTTCATTTCCCTTTTCGTTTCAGCGAGAATTCTTCCAGCCCGCTTAAACTTTTCTAAAGCCTCTTCATCTAGAACGGTCATTTTTTCACGTATCCCTTTTAAATCAGCGAGCACACTAAAAGTTTTAGGTTGGAGGTGAACAGAAGGAATGGCGAAACTTAGGTGGCTTGGGCATTCGGCTTTTGAGATAGAGCTAGCTGGAAAAACTCTTTTAATCGACCCGTGGATTAACGGAAATCCTAAGGCTCCGTTGAAAGCTTCGGAAATCACGCAGGCGGACATAGTCTGCGTTACTCATGACCACGCCGACCACTTAGGCGACGCTTTCGACATATGTAAAAGAACCAACGCGGTTTTCGTAGCTACGTTCGAGATGAGCAACTACGCGGAAGCGAACGGCGTAAAAAACACTGTGGGAATGAACATAGGTGGAACCGTAGAAATAGGTGGAATTAGAATTACGTTGGTTCATGCTTTTCACACGGCGACAAGAGGCGCTCCAACAGGCTTCGTTCTTCGAGGCGAAGGGAAAACAGTTTACCATGCTGGCGACACCGGCCTATTCGGTGACATGCAGCTAATCGGTAAGCTTTACCGTCCAAACGTGGCTTTACTTCCCATAGGAAGCTACTACACCATGGGTCCAGTGGAGGCAGCTGAAGCTGTTAGGCTGATTAACCCCGAAATAGCTGTGCCCATGCATTATCAGACTTTTCCGGTGCTGGTTCAATCCGCAGACGAGTTCGTTAAGCTGGCGAAAGAAAAAGCACCCAACGTAAGAATCGCAGTGTTGAAGCCTAACGAAACGCTCACTTTTTAGGCTTCCCCTATTTTTATGCCGTTGCGTCTGTAACTTTTGAAGCGAGAGTTGTGAACTCCGCTCCGCCCATGTGATATATGAGTTTGGCTTTTTCAACATTGTAGGTTTGGGCGAACACGTTTTTATCTGCGTATGCAGCTACCACTTCGCCTATAAACAACGTGTGGTCTCCAGCTTCTACTCGCTTGTGAAGCGTGCATTCTAAATGCGCCACGCACTCCTTGATAATCGGAGCTTTAACCTTTCGAGCTGGAAGAGGTGTTAAACCTGTTTCGCCGAACTTGTCAACGTCTCTGCCGCTTCTTCTTCCACAGAAAAACGTTTCCTTCAACAATTCCATCGTTGGAATGTTGAGAACAAACTCTTTTGTTTTTTCAATTAGTCCATGAGAATATCTACGTGGAGCTATGCTGACCACGATTAGAGGTGGCTGAATGGAAACGGGCATAGCCCAAGCCAAAGTTATAATATTAGCCTTTCCAGACTCGTCAACGCATGTTAAAAGTACGACAAGCTTCGGATGAAGCAATCTATAAAACGAAGACCCCACGTCAACCTTTGCTTCACTCATAGCCTTCCCATCCTTTTCAGCCTTTAGAATCTTCCATAAGAGCGTCGGAACTTAAAAGGTTTAATTCTCTGTTTTCGAGAAGCTTCGAGGTTTCGAAACAAGGTTTAAGTATTTCCGGCACATACCTAAACTGGAGAATGGTGAACGCCTTGGAATGGCATTAGCTCGCTCCCATGGTTCCAGCTTTGTTTTGATAAGCTACACGCTTAACCTTAAAAGCTTCTTCCACGTCATATTTCCGCTTAAACTCAAGGAGGCTACAAGCTGTGTCAGAAAACGACGTTAAGCCGAACAAGGAGCTTCTTCTAGACCCTTTCGGCACCACCATAGTTAAGGATTATGAGCGGCTCTACAAAGAGTTCGGCATTCAACCTTTCAAACCGTTGCTTCAGAGAATTAAGAACCCGTTTATGGCTATGCGCAGAGGAGTCATCTTTGGGCATAGAGACTTCGAAAAAATTATCGACTGCATGGAAAACGGCAAAGAGTTCGCTGTTTTAAGCGGCATAAAACCCACAGGCGAATTCCACTTGGGAACCTTGATGACGGCTAAGGAAATAATATATTTCCAGAAGCAGGGAGCTCAAACATTCTACTGTGTTGCCGACATAGAAGCATACGAAGACAACAAAATTCCATTCGAGAAAAGCGAAAAATACGCCGTTGGCAACATAGCTGACGTTCTAGCCTTAGGGCTTGACCCTAAAAACGCGTATATTTACCGTCAATCAAAGGAAAACCGTGTAAAAGACCTCGCGATTATTTTTGGAAGAGCTGCAACCTTGGCGACGATGAAAGCCATATACGGCGAAAGGCACATAGGGCTCTATTTATCCGCGCTTATACAAGTAGGCGACATACTTCTCCCTCAGCTTCCAGACTTCGGCGGACCAAAACCCACCGTGGTGCCCGTAGGAGTCGACCAAGACCCCCACCTAAGGTTTTCCCGCGACATCGCCCAGAGGTTCCGCAGAAAATACGGCTTCGAACTTCCCTCCGCTACCTACCACAAAATAATCAAGGGGCTTGATGGCTCGCCTAAAATGAGCAAGAGGTCGCCTATGAGCTACTTCACCCTCGACGAGAAGCTTGAAGTCATCGCGAACAAGATTTCCAACGCGTTCACAGGCGGGAGACCTACCGTAAAAGAGCAACGCGAACAAGGAGGCGTTCCCGAAATATGTCCCGTATACGAAATTGACATGTTCCACTTTGTTGAGGACGACGATGAAGTGAAAAAGACCTATTACGACTGCAGAACTGGAAAACTGCTCTGCGGCGAACACAAAAAACGAACCATCGAACACGTTCTGAATTTCGTAAGAGAGCATAGGAAAAAACGCGAAAAATACATTGACAAGGCTCGAGAAATACTCGGAATAGGATAACGCATAAATCCATCCCATACACACCGTTATGTGTGGTTGAGAAGGGATGCCCCGCCAATTTACTTTCCGTGTTTAACATGCTCTGTAATACGGCTGAAGCTTAGTTGTGAACATGCTCCGTTCTGCAAACTTTTATTGCCGTATCAGCTTACTACACTAACAATTTCGCGGCTAAACTCAGAAGAGGAGAAAACCTATGAGCGGACTTAGACCCCACGAACAGAAAACAATGCTTACGCTGAAGAAGCTGGGTGGAAAGGCGAGCGTAAACCAGATAACAGCGGAAAGCGGGCTGTCCGAAGCCGCCGTTATGCGTTCCGCCCTAGCCCTCGAGAAAGAAGGACTCGTAAGAATAATCGAAAAGAAGCAAACGGCTGTAACGATCACTAAAGAGGGAAAGGAATACGCTGAAAAAGGTTTACCCGAAAAAAGACTAATCACCGCTCTTACAAAGTTAAAGGGCGAAGCCTCGCTCAGCGAAGTCATTAAAAAAGCCGCTCTACCAAAACACTTAGTTCCCATCGCGTTGGGCTGGCTTCGAAAGAAAGGCTGGGCACAACTCGAAAAAGGCTCGCTAAAGCTTCTGAGAACCCCAGAAAAACAAGGAAACGACGAAAAGCTTCTAGAAATGCTCAGAAAAGGCTCGGTGACGCTTGAAAGTCTAGACGCGGAGACGCGTGAAGCTGCGCGGCTTCTTAAAAGACGGAAGCTCGTTGAATTAAACCCCAAAACCTTGAGAATCGTCGAAGTGACAGAGAAGGGCTGGAACCTTCTAAAACGTGGCGTGAAAGCCGTTGCAGAGGTCAGCGAGCTTACGCCTGAGCTTATCGTGAGCGGAAAGTGGCGAAAGGTAAAGCTTCGAAAATACAACATAAAAGCCCCAGTAGCCAAAACATGGCTTGGCAAAAAACATCCTTACCTACAGTTCATCGACGAAGTAAAAAGGAAGCTTGTGGCTCTAGGCTTCAAGGAGATGTCCGGTCCCCTCGTGGAGATGTCCTTCTTCAACTTCGATGCTTTGTTTACGCCTCAAGACCATCCGGCGAGGGAAATATTCGGCATCTACATGGTTAAATCCCCAAAATACGGCGATTTATCCAAATACAGACATGTTGTTGCTCGAGTTAAGAAAACTCATGAAAACGGGTGGAAGACGGGTTCAAAAGGCTGGGGATACAAGTATTCGATTCGTGAAGCCAGACGGCTGATTCTTCGAGGACACGGAACCTCCCTAAGCGTTAGAACCTTGTTAAGCAAGGATTTGGAGATTCCGGGAAAATACTTTTCTATCGCGCGTTGTTATCGCCCCGAAGTCGTGGATAAAACACATCTAACGGAGTTCAACCAAGTTGAAGGCATAGTGGTAGAGAAGAACCTAACTCTCCGCGACCTTCTCGGGGTTTTAGAAAAGTTTGCTATAGAAATCGCTGATGCCGACAAGGTTAAGTTTCGACCAGATTACTTCCCGTTTACCGAGCCCAGCGTTGAGCTTTCCGCCTATAAGGAAGGCTACGGCTGGATAGAATTCGGTGGTTCAGGCATATTCCGACCGGAAGTCACGTTGCCCTTGGGCATAGATGTTCCGGTAATCGCTTGGGGCTTGGGCATAGACCGTCTTTTTATGATGCGGGCTGGAATAGACGACATTCGCTACGTGTTCACTCAAGACCTCGACTGGATAAGACGTAGGGGGAGAATCTAAAATGCCGACGATAGAAATCGAATACGAGGACTTCGTTCAGCTTCTCGGCTTGGAACTCGAAAGAAACGTGGAAAAAATAGATGAAGTTCTCTCCTTCGTAAAAGGGGAAGTTAAAAAATTCGACGAAAAGGAAGGAGTATTAACCATCGAAATAAAGGACACGAACCGCCCCGACCTCTGGAACGTTGAAGGGCTCGCCCGAGCGCTCCGTGGCTTCCTAGGGCTGGAAAAAGGGATGAAACCGTATGCCGTTGCGGGAGACTCCGGCGTCAAGGTATACGTGGACACGCGTCTACGCGAAATTCGTCCCTACATCGCGTGCGCTGTTGTGCGTAACTTGAAATTGAACGACACCCTTATACGCGGGTTGATGCGTCTCCAAGACAAACTTGACCAGACGTACGGTAGAAACCGGCGTAGAACATCCATAGGCTTATACAACTTTGACCTGATTACTCCACCGTTGCGTTATACCGTTTCAAAACCCGATGGAACAAGCTTCGTTCCGCTAGGATTTGAGCAAAAAATGAGTTTGGGAGAGATTCTTGAACTGCATCCGAAAGGCGTAGAATACGGCGACATTGTTCGCGGCTTTGACGTTTACCCCATACTGTTAGACTCTGAAAACCGCGTGCTAAGCTTTCCACCGATAATAAACTCAAACGACCTTGGAAAAGTAACTTCGCAGACAAAAAACGTCCTAGTAGAAGTCACCGGAACGGTTCATGAAACCGTGCTAAACACGCTCAACATGGTCTTGTTCTCGCTTATCGACCGCAAGGGAAAAGCCTACTCGGCAACCATAGAATACGCCTACAGCGGAAAACCCGTGAAGGTAGTTACTCCGCGGATTGAATCTTGGCGGATGCAGCTGGACATCGAATACGTGAACCGCGTCTTAGGGTTAAGGTTGACTCCTAAACGTGTAGCCGAGCTTTTACGCCTCGCCCGTTTCGACGTAGAGAAAACCGGTAGAAGAACCGTTCTTGTGCGTATTCCAGCCTATCGAATCGACGTTATGCATCCAATAGACTTAGTGGAGGACGTAGCCATCGCTTACGACTACAACAACATAGAACCCTTATGGCGGAGACTGCCCACGACGGGCGCTACAAAGCCTGAAACAGAGGTCTACGACTTCGCGAGGGAAACGATGATCGGGCTTGGCTTCCAAGAAGTCTTCACCTACACGCTCACGAACAAACAAGCGCTCTTCCGAAAAATGAATCTTAAACCAGAAAAAATCGTGGAAATCGCAAACCCGAAAGTCCAAACGCTAACATGCCTGAGAAACTGGCTTCTCCCGTCGCTTGTTGAGTTTCTAAGCAACAACCAGCACGTGGAATATCCGCAGAAAATTTTCGAACTCGGCACGGTGGTAATTCTTGACAATACGTGTGAAACTCGTGCCCGCGAAGAACAAAAGCTTGCAGCAGCGGTAACCCACGCAAACGCTGGTTTTACAGAAATCAAATCTGCTTTAGACGCGTTTTTCGCCAATCTGAACCTCAAGTGGCAAATAGAAGAAACGGTTCACCCCTCATTCATAGATGGAAGAGTGGGCAAAGCAAGGATAGATGGAGCCGAAGTTGGGATAGTAGGCGAGCTACATCCGCTGGTTCTGGAAGCTTGGAGTTTAGAAAAACCCGTGGCTGCGTTCGAGGTGAACATGAGCCGTATATACGCGTTGACAAAGCGCTAGAGCAAAACTTATTCGACGTTGATTCGGAGTTCTTCAAGAACTTCGCAAACCTTACATATCCTTCCAACGGTTGGTTCACCGCACACTTCGCAAGTTCTCAGCTCTCCCTTTTCCAAGCTTTCTTCCAAAGCTTCCCGAATCTTCTCAGCTGAACGGAAAACCGTGTATTTTATTCCCGGATGTTTCTCTTCCATGCGGTTTAACATGCTACGTATGTCGTTTCTCAGCGCTGTTCCAGCGTAGGGACATGGTACGGACTGAAACCTTATTTTTTTGAAGTATGCGTAGAGCGCGGTTTCCCTTTCCAAGACTTCGCATAGCGGCTTTATTCTCCGCACCAGCCCGCCGTGAACTTCGTCGGTTACCGGTTTTACCCGTGCAATTCGCCAAACATCACCGTGGAAAAGGTTCAGCAGCACTGTTTGCGCTTCATCATCCAAGGTATGCGCGGTCGCGAGCTTTGTCGCATTTGCCTTTTTCGCCGCGATGTTCATGGCTCTTCTTCTGAGGACACCGCAGTAGGCGCAAGGAGTTAGTCCCTTTCCGCGTTTACGGGCGATTTCAGCTATTTCGTCCAACGTGTAGCCGTATAGCTCCTTGAACGATAAAACCGTGTATTCTATGTCCAGCTCAGCGTAGGCTTGTTCCGCTAGTTTTACTGCTTCGTCTCGATAGCCTTTTATTCCCTCGTCTATGGTGACAGCGCATATTTCCGCCTTCGGGAACTCCTGCTCTATCTTGTGTAATATGCGCAGCAGCGTTAAACTGTCCTTTCCCCCGGAAACCGCGATCATGGTTTTGTCGTTGAACTCTAACATCTCGTATTTTGCGATTGTAGCTCTAACCTTTTCCTCTATGGATTCGCAGAAACATTTCTTACAGAGCTTCTCTCCAGAATACTTTCTAAAATATACTGGTGGTTTTCGCTTGCAGACCGTGCACGTTTCCGTCATGAGCCTTGCCTTCTTCTTACGCGTTTCCGCGGTTATCCTAAATAGTTGTTTCTAGTATAGTTTTTGTGCGCGGAGGCTCTAATCGTGGGTTTCATAGTCGTTTTAACTACTGCGGCTACCAGAGAAGAGGCAGAGATGATAGCGCGTTCTCTGCTCGAGGCGAGGTTAGTCGCGTGTGTAAACATCGTGGATTCGGTTTCCTCGTTTTTCTGGTGGCAAGGAAGAATAGACTCGGCTAGGGAAGTTCTTCTTTTGATGAAGACTCATGAAAGTCTTTTTTCGAAGCTTGAGGAAAAGCTGAGAAGCATTCACAGCTACCAAGTGCCCGAAATAATAGGTTTACCCATATCAGCGGTTTCTAAACCTTATCTTGAATGGCTCATGGAAACGTTTCGACCAGGCGAGTGATTTCGTGGCGAAAAAACCCGTTAGACGCTTGGACCGCATCGAAGTTTTCTACGACAGTAAACGGTGGCGACTGCTTCGAAACTACCGCTCCAAAGCGGTTAAAATCATGCAGGCACTAGCCAAGTTTCAGCTGTCCCCGATTGTTCACGGAAGCATCGCCCGCGGAGACGTAACCGAGAAAAGCGATATCGACATATTCATCCCCGAAGTCGGCTCATCTTTCACCGTGGAAAACGCGCTGGAACGGTCACGGATACGCGTGGTTCGCCGAATAATCGTGCAGGCAACACCTTCCTATGCTGCTAAGGCTTATCTGGAGATTGACGAGCAAACCTCAGTTTCGTTTCCTTTGATGAAAATGCGAACGGTCGAAAGGGAGTTCTACAGGTTCGGCGGTGAAGCCACATTACACATGTTAAGGGCGGGTGTACGGGTGAAGGGTGTGGACAAGCGGCTAATGCTGATAGAACCCACCAGCCGGGGACACGTGGAAAGCAGCATTATTGGACGTGAAACAGAAACCGCGCGGCTGTTAGGCATTTCGGTCGAAACGGTTTTAGACCGCGTGCATGCCCTTCTGCGGCGCGATCAAGTTGGGCGAACCGGCGTCTTCGTGGAGAAAGAACTAGTCGACGACGAAACGTTTGAGCTGGCTTTGAAGAGGCTTGCAGATGAGAACCCTGCTGTTCGCAGACGGTTGAGGCTTTTCGAAAAATAGCCTTTTATTCTATGGGAAACCGCAGCAACGCGGCTATCCCCCCTAGGCTTAACAGCTTTTTTCCCGCCTCGTGTTCCGTGCTTACCATCACGACTTTTCCGCCTTTCATCTCGGTTTTCCGAGTTATCTCCTCAATCTGAAGCCTTTCATCATCCGCGGCTTCCCGAAGCATAGTATCCGCCAAAACAAGCTTTTCCACAGCCCCGAGTTCAACGGCTTTTTTCACCTCTTCCAAGCCGTATGTTACGTTTCTTTCTCCTTTTCCTAAAGCTTCAAGCAGTTCCTCAACCGCTGCTGCTTCTTGAACTACGCGCATGTGCTTCAACGTCTTAGAGAAGATTCCCGACCTTAATGCCTCATATATTCCCGCGGCGCCGCTGCTGTTCACGCTTTTGACGTCAGCAACTGCCTGAGCTATTTCTGGCGACGCGTTTTTTACGAATTCCGCGAATTCGTTTTTCATGAAGCCCACGCCGATAATAGTTATCGGAGGCTTCTCCGCGGCGTTCCATACGTCTTTCAGCGCCTTCAACACTTCCTTAAAGTATTCCTTCACCGCTTTGCTTCTTTTTTCGGATTCCATTTTTCTCGGAAGTTTGACGCGTTTGTTAACCTTTATTTCTATTCCGAACTGGCGGAACGTGGCTATGCAGTATTCTTCGTCGTCGAGGGAAACCACTATTATAGGCTTAGAAGCCGCTTCGCTTGCTCTCCGCAGCCTTTCCAGATGATGTTCCTTCCATTCTTCTTTAACTATCGTTAATGGCTTGTTCACCGGTATGTTTAAAGTATGATGCGTGCCTTTTCCCGCTATGTCTTCCGGCGCTTGGCATATGGCTCCGTGAACGCGAAGCCTGTTTAATGTTCTGTCCCAAACAACCTTCTCGACTTTAACGCCTAGGAAAACTGATACCCTTTCTCCCCGTTTTGGGCGTCCGTATTCCTCGTCGGGTTTTATCTGCCTCGTGGTTCGCGCGTATACTTCGTCGCCTTTGTATATGATGTTGTATAGGTGCCACAAGTCGTCGAGGTTTTCCGGAATGAGCTTCACGATGCCCTTCTTCAAGTTTTTATCGATTATCTTCAAAACACGTTTTCCTCGTTTTCACAGTTTTCCAAATAGCACTACTATGTTCTCATTAAAAAGCGTTAAAAACCGCCATACGTACTTTTCATTTCGAGGTTAAGGCTACATTGAAGGTTTCCTTCTGGCTCTTAGACATAAACTACGAGGTTCGAAACGGAAAGCCGGAGATATGGCTCTGGGGCATAAGCAAAAACGGCGAACGAGTCCTTATAATAGACCAAAGCTTCACGCCGTATTTCTACGCCGTTCCAAAAGAAGGTGTTTCGCCGGAAACTGTAGTGGAACAAATCCGCAGTTTTTCTTGGGTGTCCCAAGCTCGAACAGTTAAACGAAGATACTTCGGCAAAAAAGTGGCAGCCGTCCAAATTTTCTGCAGAAACCCTGAGAAAATTCCAAAATACGCGAAGGCTGTTCAGAAGCTCGATGGAGTTAAAGAATGCTTTGAAGACGACATTCGATATTCCATGCGATACCTCATTGACAACGATGTGGTTCCATGCGGATGGCACGAAATCGAAGTTGAAGAACCACGTGAAAAACTCGACGTGAAAGTAGATCATGTCTACGTTGCAAAGGCTTCTCCAAAACATGTAGAATCAACGCTTACGCCGGAGCTGAAAATTCTAGGGTTCTCCATTATCTGTTACAGTTCAAAAGGTATGCCTAAACCGGAAAAGAACCCCGTCGTAATCATTTCCGTAGCAACCAATGATGGAAGAGAAAGACAATTCGTAGCTGAGAGCAACGACGACAAACCCGTGCTTGAAGCTTTCATGCGGTATGTGCACGACTTCGACCCAGACATCATCGTAGGCTACGGCAGCAACCGTCAAGACCTGCCCTACTTAACGAAGCGATGTCAAGTGCACGGGATTCGTTTGCGTTTAGATAGAATAGGCGGTGAACCCCACACAAGTGTTTATGGACACGTTTCAATAACTGGAAGGGCGAACATAGACCTCTACGACTTCGCAGATGAATTTGCAGAGGTAAAAGTGAAAAACTTGGAGAACTTGGCTGACTATCTCGGGGTAATGAAACGTTCCGAACGCACCATAATCGAGGACGTGGACTACGCTGAGCATTGGGAGTCTCCGGAAAAGCGGAAACTGCTGCTCAAGTTTTCAGCTGAAAACACGCGGTGTATAATGGGTATAGCCAGCAGAATCCTCGACTTCGCCACGCAGCTTTCAAGCCTTGTGGGATTGCCCCTAGACCACGTGGGCACAGCAGCCGTAGGCTTCCGTGTTGAATGGTTTATAATAAAACATGTGCATAAAATCGGCGAGCTCGTGCCTAAAAGAAGGGAACGCCCCTACACGCCTTACGCCGGCGCAATAGTGCTTCCGCCTAAACCGGGAATTCACGAGAACATAGCAGTTCTAGACTTCAAGTCAATGTACCCAAACATAATGGTCGCCTACAACATCTCCCCGGACACTTATATTCCACCCGGCGAGCCGCCGCCTCCGAGCGGCTTTTTCGAAGCCCCGGAGGTTGGGCACAGATTTCGAAAAGAGCCTCCGGGCTTCTACAAAGAAATATTAACTTACCTAATAAGCGTGAGAGACAAGATTCGTTCTCAGCTGAAAAGCTTGTCGCCTAAAAGCGTTGAATACCGCGTGTTGGACGCTAGGCAGAAGGCAGTAAAAGTCGTTACTAACGCTTCTTACGGCTACGCTGGCTGGATAGGCGCCCGATGGTATATTAAACCTGTGGCAGAAGCAGCGACGGCTTGGGGGCGAAGCATAATCTCTAACGCCGTGAAGATTGCTGAGAAACTCGGCTTAACCGTAATCTACGGCGACACAGACAGCCTCTTCGTAAAACACGAGCCTGAAAAAATCGAGAAGCTATCAAAAGAGATAGGTGAAAAAATAGGGCTAGAAATAAAACCCGACAAAATCTACACGCGGGTGCTTTTCACCGAAGCGAAAAAACGCTATTGCGGACTTCTACCAAATGGACAACTAGACGTAGTAGGCTTAGAAGTCGTCCGTGGAGACTGGGCAACAGTTGCCAAAAAAGTTCAAGAAAAAATTCTCGAAATAGTTCTCAAAGAAAAATCTCCTAGAAAAGCCGTAGAATACGTGCATCGCGTCATCGGAGAAATCCGTGAAAAAAAGACGCCTTTCCGCGAACTTGTTATATGGAAAAGCCTAACCCGCCCCTTGGATGAGTACGCTGTAAGAGCAGCGCACGTGGAAGCCGCTAAACTTCTGCTCAAGGAAGGATGGGAAATTTCCACCGGCGACAAAATAGGCTACGTTATAGTTGCCGGTGAGGGAAAACTCTACGAGAGGGCTAAACCCTACGTTCTCGCAAACTACGACGAGGTGGACACGGAATACTACGTTCAAAAACAGATACTGCCCGCCGCATCCAGAATCCTCCAGATGTTCAATGTTAAAAAAGAAGAACTGCTGCCGCCGAAAACCGCTGAAAAAACGAAGCTAACAGAGTTTTTCTAGCAGCTTAAGCTCTTGCTAGCTCTGAAAAGGTTACGAGTTGAACCGTTAAAGGCTGCTTCACCACTTCGGAAATCCTCGCCGCAACCAGCCTTCTAATGTTTTTCTCGCTTGCGATGTCCACCATTCTCTGAGTTATCACGCCGTCGAAAACCACTGTGTCCACCCCATTCATTTCCTGAAGCTTCTCTGCAAGCTCGCTTACTGGAAGCCTCGCCAAAGGCTTCATTTCTTTGTCCAGTAAAACCGCTTCTAAAGTTCCCTCAAGCTCTTTCGCTATTTGAGCAATTTCCTTTGGCATAACAGCTGGCTTGCGTCTCCTCGGCTTTATCAGTTCCCCGATGGAAACACGGTTGTCCAACGCTTC
>Ga0164318_10003915_pt1 | contig 14179 bp, 5 predicted proteins | sample GuaBasSedimGuay9_FD_113734 | JGI IMG/M metagenome (GOLD analysis project Ga0164318, IMG submission 113734) | Subseafloor sediment microbial communities from Guaymas Basin, Gulf of California, Mexico - Guay9, Core 4571-4, 0-3 cm | ecosystem: Environmental > Aquatic > Marine > Hydrothermal vents >...
AAAGTGAGCCGAAATGGTCTCCGTATTGGCGATCTCGAAAGTGATGTGTTTAGCGAAAGATACGAAAAGGCAAGGGCAAGACACATTAAAACTGTAGAGATATACGACAAAAGATACGAAGAAATTCAGATTGAAGGCGTCTCGTTTTTGGAATATGAGCAAGCATGGATGGAGGCTTTATCAGTATTGAAACAACTGAAAAAAGTGAATAGCGAATACTTTTTAAACAATGCTTTGTCGGATGGGAAAAAGATTTTGGCTGAAGGCGCGCAGGGAACATTGCTCGATATTGATTTTGGTTCTTACCCCTTTGTTACTTCATCCAATACCACAACAGCTGGTGTTTGCAATGGATTGGGAATAGCACCTTCAAAGGTTGGAAAGGTATTTGGTATTTTCAAAGCATATTGTACGCGTGTGGGAAGTGGTCCTTTTCCTACTGAACTTTTTGATGCTGATGGCGAAGAACTGCGAAAAATCGGACGTGAATTTGGGGCTACTACCGGAAGACCAAGAAGGTGTGGCTGGCTCGATCTTCCTGCACTTAAATATGCCATCATGCTCAACGGTGTTACCGAATTAATCATGATGAAAGCCGATGTGCTGAGTGGTTTTGATGACATAAAAGTAGCGACAACTTACAGCTACAATGGGGAGCTTTCTGAAGAAATTCCCTACGATGAATCAAGTACAGAAGTTGAAGTTATTTATACCTCCAAAAAAGGCTGGCATCAGAATATTGAAGGTGTTAGCACTTACAGTCAATTGCCGGATGAATTGCATGAATATGTGCAATATATTGAGGACGCTGTTGGTGTGCCCATCAGGATTGTTTCGGTTGGGCCGGACCGAAGCCAGACAATTAATAAATAAAAAATACCCTGTCAGGATTGAAAGTAATCAGTGCATTGGCAAAGAAATTCCAAATGGTGACGGCACCGATGGCAAATATTTTTGCGAAGTAGAAATTCAATTTAAAACGGCTTACCAATACCCAGAGTATCAGAGTGTTTAGACCAAGTCCAATCAGCGAAATCAGAAAAAATTCTGCAAACTCAACCATTACTTCCGGGTTCTTACTTTGAAATGTCCAGATGCGGTTGAAGTAATAATTAGAAGTAGCAGCGGTAATAAAACCGATGGCATTGGCAACATATTTCGGAATGTGCAGCTTCTCTTTGGTAAGCCAGGTTACACCAAAATCGACAAAAACACCGGAGAACCCTACTACCCCAAACTTCAGGAATTTTAGCAGAAAGGCTTTTGAAAAGACTTCACTCATGATTTTTCAATGTGATATTAATTGCCAGTTAAGGCTGAAAATATAGAAGGGGCAAAAGTAAGGATTTTGAAGTAACGAACAACCCTCCAGCGTCTGCAAGACCTGGAGGCGTTGTGCTGTAAAAGTCCTTTCAGATTAACAGACGGCATCCAGGAAGCTATTAGTCGTCTGACCACTATCTTGTTTCGGTTTATCAGTGGTCGGACGACTGAGTAAATACATCAACCCCCGCTCTTCCAGATTTGTAATCTGGAAGTGGTGGGCTCAGGATTTATTATCCTTTGAGATGAATCAATGATGTGGGATTTTGAGGTGCGGGATTACAAATCCTGCACAGCGTATGGATTAATCAGATGCTTCCAGGTCCCGATAGCTATCAGGATCGTACGCTGGAAGGTCTATCTCCTATCTAGTTTTTCAAAAATTTCCGGGTGCTAATTTTACCATTCACCGTTTGAACTTTGACAAAATAAACGCCGCTCTTTAAACCAGAAACATTTAATGAAGTCGATTGTTCCGACCCTTGTTCCACGGAAATTAATTTTTGCCCTATCAAATTAAATACCTCAACATTATTGATTGGGCTTTCCGAAACAATTGTCAATTGATTGCTTACCGGATTTGGGTATAATTTTAATTCCTGATTTCCTTGAATGTCTTTTTCATCAATGTCCAAATAGGCCGGACCATCCAATTTCTTACTGGTGTATATTTTGTATTCTCCTGCGGCCAGCAAAACGGGTGCGTTTACATTGGTTACTTCCAGAGATTCTCCACTAAAATAATCGTACCAGGTTCCGGTAAAATAGAAGTTCGGGTCAATTTGTCCTTCAATAACATCGAAGTTGCCAACAATAACTACCGACAAATCAGATGAGTTTAGCCTGATTCGTTTCAATGCAGTATTCACCATCAGGTCATAGTCAGTTGTTCTGAATACGTTCTCAGTAAGTCTCAATTTAATTAATGCACTGTAAATTGCCATAAGTTTCCGGCGGTTTGGATTATCCGTATATTCCCAGTGTGGGGGCTTCTCGCCAACTCTTCCATTATAATCAATTGAAAAATCATAGCCTCTTTCTCCAAATTGCCATATCATTTTTGGTCCCGGAATTGTGATGAAAAATGCAGCAGCCAATTCCATCCTTTGCAAGGCAGTTACAGTATCTTTTGTTTGGTATGCACCATTTCCATTTCCATATTGAATATTGCGGTACATCAGCCTTTCTTCATCATGACTTTCCATATAACCCACCAGGTTTGGTTGTTCCCATCCTCTTCTCTGGTAAGAAACCCAGGAAAAATTTGACTTGCCATTTTCGTTCCAGCCCATGGTGGCTTCGTTGTAATTGTGGTTGGTATTTCCCCAGATTAACATGCCCGATTCAGCTAGTTTTTTTTCTTCACTATTGGCAGCAAAATGTTCGAGAATAACGTATGATTCTGGGTCATAAGACCAGATTACTTCAGCCATCCGTGTTAAAATATCAATACGTGACTGATCGTAAGCACCGCCATCTCCGGGTGTATTTGTGAAACCTTTGGTAAAATCGAAACGGAAACCATCAACTTTGTATTCTTCAATCCAATAGTTATTTACCCTGTCAATAAAATTTTTGGTATCCTGACTTTCGTGATTAAAATCGCTTCCCCATGAAAAAACCGGATTGGGCGATACTGTATTGAACCAGGGGTTGTTTGCTGCCGGGCGGTTGTTTGCATCATCCCAATACATCATTACCAGTGGGCAGGTATTGTAGGCATGATTCAGTACCATGTCCATCACAACGGAAAATCCCCTTTTGTGGCATTCATCAATAAAAGCTTTTGCCGTATTTTTTGGCCCATAGTATTTGTCAGGGGCAAAATAGTAATTTGGATTGTAACCCCAGCTCGAATTACCTTCAAATTCGCTAAATGGCATCAGCCCGATTACATTAACACCCAATTTTTCAAGGTAATCCAAAGTGTCTTTTAGTACGCTAAAAGTGTGGTCTTCTATAAAGTCGCGTACCAATAATTCGTAAACAACCATATCTGTAACATCGGGACCGGAGAAGTTCTCGATTTCCCAGGAATAGTCAGTTTGCCCGGTTTGAAATACAGTGGCAATTCCAGTGGTTTTCCCTTCAGGATAATCAAGCATATTGGGATATGTTTCGGCATCGATCCATTTGTCATTCCAGGGATCACTCACTTTGTCGGCATAAATATCGCCTACGCGAATGCTGCCATCAATATAATACTGATAGATGTATTCTTTTCCAACTTCTAAATTGTTGATTTGCGTCCAGTATCGTTTGCCATCAGTTGAGCGTTTCATGAAATAATCGTCTTCAATTTCCCAGTTGCTGAAATCGCCAATGGCGAAAACATATTCTTTTTCAGGAGCATAAAGACTAAGAATCACCGTTTGGTCGTCAATATAATTGATGCCATCTATTGTGCCAGAGGGAGGGTTTTCAACTGTAACAACAGGCCTGACAAAGTAGTAAAATGAATCGGCGACACTTTCAGTACTGGTCCAGCCAATAACTTTTACCCAGGTTTTTCCTGTGCCTTCAGCAGTAATGTCATAAGTGAAAATGCTTCCTGTACCGGAATATACTTTCTGGTTATCAACAAAAAGAAATGTTGAATCGGCATTGCTACTGTTTCCTTCAACATGGATAATGTCATTTTCCTGTACAATGACCGGCCTTTCTTCCGGCAATGTAATTTGAATGGCCAGACCACTTCCTTCGTAAACATCGTAAAATATATCCGGCGAAGTTTGTTGGCTGCCATCTGCACTTCTGAAAACAAAATTCATTTCATTGATCGTTCCCGAACCATCAACACTGTAAAAGGTGCGTATTGTTGGAGCAATTATTAACTCATAAAGGCCAGCCCCTAATTTGGTTAACTTAGGTTGTGAACCGTTGTCTCCCCAGCTACCAATTACATTTTGCCAATTTGCACCATTAATCGTTAATCCGGTGTGTGCATAAATATCACCGGTATAGCCTTCGAGGCCGGAACCGGCAGTATTTAAAGTAACAGTTACTACTTCGTCTGCTGTTGGGAAAGGTGGGTTAACTACAATGACTTGTGCATTGGCCAGATTAAAGAATAGAAAAACAATTGTAATTACTATAAAATTCTTCATGATGATGTTTTTTTTCAGTGATTGTGATTTGCAAAAGTAGTTGAAAAACAGGCTGGAAGTACTGTTTGACTGGATTGCCGGCGTGGAGAGTTGTTAAAAAAATGAAAAGTCCTGATAGAAGGTTTGTGCAAACGTTTGCTGTATAAGGTAGGCCGCCCAAGTCTGCCTGTACACGGACCGCGCCAAGACTTGAACCGGTTGAGGTGATTTCGTTAAAAGCTTCGACCCGCTAAGTCCAAGCCCCAAAAAAATGGGCTTGACGACTTAGCGGGTCTGCCAAACCTGCTAAGTGGGCTTTTGCACTTAGCAGGTTGAGAGGGGTTGTCCCAAGTCTGCTGGCGCGTGGGGCTATGCCAAGATTTGAGCAAGAGAGGGTTCGTCCGTCAACTGACGGACAGAATGATAACAGCCATGGAATTTTATTCCCGGGCTTGAAAAAATGCTAAGTAGAAACAAAAAAAGCCGCTCCGGAATATCCAGAGCGGCTTTTAAATAAATGATTTTTATCAATTAGTGAATAATGAGTTTCTTAACGGCGCGTTTGCCATCGGTTCCCATTACATTCACGAAGTAAATACCTTTTGTTAATTGATTGGTATTTATTTGAACAGTACTGTTAGGTCCGCTCAAACTTTCTTCGGTATTGAGTACAATACGTCCAGTAATGTCAGCAACAAAAATTGAGATGTCACCGTCAAATACTTCACCAATTGTCCTGATGTTTACATAACCGCTTGCGGGGTTAGGGAAGATCATAACGTTGGCATTGTACAATACGTGCTCGTCAACACCATCAACAAAGAATGGTCCACCGGCCAATTGAATTTCACCCAATACTTTGGTGTCGCTCCAGTTGTTTCCGTTACCATGCCATGTTGTTTGGTAGTCGCGTCCTACGCCCAGGTCGCTATCGTTATTGCTTAAGCTAAAGCCCATTGTACGGCCTTTTCCAGGAGCAAAACCAAAGTTGTCCCATCCTAAACGCATCTCTATAACATAACCATCACTGGTTACTTCATAGATGGTATAATGATTTGTTATAGGAACACCATCGGCTTTAATCCACAAGGTGTCAGCAGGATCGGCATCAACAATTAATTGTGTGTCGAAACTTCCGGCGCTGTATGTGCCATCTTTGCTGTTGTCACCATCAAAATAGAATTCGATAGCGTCATTGTCCCATGGGTTTCCAGTAAACTCAACTACAGCATCAACAACTTTTACACCAACATAAAGATTATTAGCATCCCATTTCATACCCCAGCTAACGGTATTGTTAATTGGACCGGTTCCAACAGCTAATTTATCGCTGCCATACTGGAGGTTGTATTCACTTAGATCACCGTCAATGGTTGGCTCTGTGTCGGTATAATCGGCCATAGCTGTACTGTCGCCGGCAGCCCATTCAACAAATGAGTAATCACCTGTTAAACAGTCAAAAGTAACGCGGTATCTTCCGCTTTCGCCTGGTACAACAGGTCCGCCAACAGTGGCTGTTCCGCTTGGCCATGCATCGGCACCCCAACTAACAGCACTTTGTCCATCTTTACGGAAAACAAAATTCTCGTTATTGAATAATTCGTAAGTTGCTACATAAGTAGTAGGGGTTTCAGCAGGTGTCCTTAATTTAACATCGCCAATTGTGGAGTTGTATATGCTGATGCAACCACAAGATAAAACACCAAAGCTAAGGTCACCAAAACTTGATGTATTTTCGTAATTTTCAAGACCACCGTTCCAGGCCATTTTGTAACTGGCACCTTCGTTGGTGTCGTCATCTCCAAGAATAATATCAAAACCAATTTGTCCGCCTTCTTCGGCAGTTATGCCTAGTGCATCCCAGGGTAATCCAAGTTCAACGGTATATCCTGTTGCTCCAGGAACAAATCCCAATTCGTACTCATATCCTTCAGGTCCGTGAACAACAGTTACTTGTGTTCCAACAAATTTAAGGTGCAGATCGTATTCATCATAAGCGCCGCCTGATTTGTTACCATCAATAAAAATCTCTCCTTCTTCGCCCAGTGTGAGTATTGCATCAGTTACTTGTAAACCAACATAAAGTTTGTCGGCATTGTAAACAACACCAAAATATGCTTCGTTTAAATCATCACTGGCTTCTCCTTCTATTATTTTGGAAATAGGCTCGTCAATTGTCCAATCTGATTCGTTGAGGATTCCATCAACAGTAATGTCGAATACTTTGGGTGCAATAACTGCGTTACCCAGACGTTGGAAACAATAGTCGCCAGACAGGCAGTTGAAAGTAATCATATATTTTCCACCGGAAACATCAATTTGTTGTGTCAGGTCATGAACACCTGTTTGGCAAAGTGAAGTTCCACCCCAGATCATATCAATATTGCCGGGAGTAATGTCAACTGCATTTTCCCTGAAATACATTTTGGTACTGCTGGTAAAGTTGTATTCAAGGCTAAACTGACTTGGGTGATCTGCATCACGTACGAGGTAAAGGTCTGATGGGAAATCGCCGCCATCGTCACCCCAGCTATTGAAGTCGCCTACCATTCCAATTTCGCCACAAACAGTAGCATTCTCAACAAAATTATATTCAGCGGTGACGGCATTGAAAGTTACATCGTAAGTGCCTGCAACTAATGGAATATTGGGTCCGTTATCAGATTCACCAACTCCACTTGGCCAGCCGGTGTTTCCCCATGCCATTGTCCAGTCGGCATTTTCGCGGAATTTCACTTCCGAGTCTGCTGACCATGATGCGGTAACTGTCCAAAGATTTGGATCGTTGGCATCCCTGTTCATAGGCAAGTCGCCGTTCCAACCGTTGAAAGCACCTATAATTCCAATACTACCTGAAGCAGCTTCGAAATTGTATTCGCCGGTAGCACAATTAAAAGTAACGAGGTAATCGGTTGTGATTCCAATTTCATCCATTAAAACAGGAATATTTGGACCACCATTTGTACCCACACCTGAAGGAAATGCAACATCGCCCCAGTTGTTTGTCCAGTCTGCGTTTTCACGGAATTTAACTTCAATGGTGTCATTTCCGTTTTCGTCCATTTCAGCTGTAAGCGTGAGAAGGACACTCCATGTATTTACAGCAGCACCTCTTGTCATCAGGAGGTCACCAGACCATGCGTTGAATTCTCCGATCATTGAAATTTCGCCACAAGTTTCTACGAAATCGTATTCGCCTGTTGCGCAATTAAAAATAACTCTATAGCTTCCGGCGGGAACAGGAATATTTGGTCCGCCCAGGGTGCCAATACCAACAGGAAATGCAAGATCTCCCCAGTTGTTTGTCCAGTCTGCATTCTCACGGAATTTCAGATCAACAAATCCACTGGTATCTGTATCATCACTCTCTTTTACGGTGATCATCACCTGCCATCTGTTGTCATCAGATGACATGCGGGTCATGTTGAGGTCGCCTGCCCAGCCATTGAATTCGCCGATCAGACTAATTTGTCCACAAGTTTCCGAAAAATTGTATTCAGCTGTGGCACAGTTAAAAGTAATTTTGTACGTTCCGGGAGGAACAGGAATGTTTGAACCGCCAACTTCGCCTGTGCCTGATGGGAAATCTGCTGACCCCCAATTTACAGTCCAGTCGTGGTTTTCACGGAATTTCAGATCAACAAATCCACTGGTATCAGTGTCATCTGCTGCTGTTACAGTTAAGTAGGTCCACCACAAATCCGGGTTGTCCATGTTTCTGGTCATGTTGTGATCGCCGTTCCATTCATTGAACTCGCCAATCAAACTAACCTGGCCACACTGGCTCATTCCCTGGAAGGAGAAGATGAATGCCAGCAAAGCCACAATAAGTAATTTTTTTCTCATTACAATAATTTTAAGTGAATAATATTTTAAGTGAAATATGGCGCTAAGATACAATGATTCTGAAGTTAAACAATTGTAAATGACGTTGAATCATAGATTATTTTGCAAACCAATAATGTTCATGCCCAAGATAGGTTATTGCAAACGTTTGCTGAATTCAAATGAGATTGAGGACTTTTTGTAATTGTTGTTCTCGAGTTCAGATTATATATTTCGTTTTTCTGCTGGCTATAAATCAGTAAAATAAATGATAATGAGATGTTTATAAATATTGGTAACTGTGGTGATAAGCCAAAAAATAAATAAACAGTAAGCGTATGATTTTGGAGAAATAGAGGACAAATTTGAGATGGATGTAAGTAGTGTTAAAAAACCTTAATTTTGTGCTGAAAATTAACTCACTCATTATTAAAAACACTTGTAATATGTTTAAAAATTTATACCTGAAAGCAGGTTTCGTTATGGTATTTGTGTTCGTTATGTCGGCCATTGGCTTTGCGCAGGAACGAACAATTACCGGAACGGTTACGGATGCCGCAACTGGTGAAACATTGATTGGTGCAAACATTGTGCTGGCCAATGATGTGAGCAAAGGGACAGTTACCGATATTGACGGTAATTTTAGTTTAATTGTTCCCGAGTCCACCGAAGCATTGAGATTTTCTTATGTGGGTTTTACCACCCAAGTAGTCACCATTACCTCCAACGTCATTCATGTTCAATTGCTGGGTTCAGCTGAACTGGAAGAAGTTGTTGTAATTGGTTACGGATCCCAATCATCGAAGGAAGTTACCAGTGCGGTAACCAATGTGCAAGCTGAAGATTTTAACAAAGGAAACATCAGCGACCCTGTTCAGTTAATACAGGGAAAAGTGGCCGGTCTTTCTATTGCCAAACCCGGCAACGACCCTAACCAGAGCTACAGCATTCGCTTGCGTGGTCTTTCCACATTTGGTGCGAATACCGAGCCCTTAATTATTATTGATGGCGTACAGGGAGCTTCACTTAACTCTGTTGATCCTGATGACATTGCCACTATGGACGTTCTTAAAGATGCATCAGCAACATCAATTTATGGTACTCAGGGTGCTTCAGGTGTGATTATCATCACTACAAAAAAGGGAGAATACGTGGCAGAAGGACAACCTTTTAATGTGCATTTCAATTCTTCTTTTACAACTGAGTCTGTCGATCGAAAACTTGACGTTCTATCGACTGGTGATTACCTGAATATGCCTGGTTCTACTGATTATGAAACCAGTACAGACTGGATGGATCAGCTTACACAGAATAGCTTTTCGCAAGCCTACAACCTCGCTGTTGACGGTGCTACCAAACGAACAAATTATCGTGTTTCATTTAATTATCGCGATCAGGAAGGCATTGTATTGGGTACCGGTTTTGAACGTTTTAATGGAAGGTTGAATTTCCAGCACCGTGCTTTTCAGGATAAATTAACATTGGACTTTAACCTTTCGGCAACCAGCCGCAACGAACAATACAGCCCAAGTGAAGCATTTGGAGCTGCTGTGCGTTTTAACCCAACGGCACCATTTAAGGCCGATGATGAGTTTTCGCAGGAATGGGGAGGCTATTTTCAGCGCCAGGCATTTGGTTTTTATAATCCCAGGGCCATGATTGAGCAGAGTACTTTAGACGGTAAAAAAATAAATTTATTGGGAAGTGTTAAAGGTACTTATGAAATAATCCAGGGCTTAAAAATCAGTGCATTTTATTCGCAAAACCACAATTCAGATATGTATGGTTCTTATTGGAATAAAGATGCTTATTATACACCTTATGGTGTAGGCGGTGCCCACAAAGGATATGCCCGAAAAGAACAACAAAATCGGTTTAATCACCTTTTTGAAGCCATTGGAAGCTACGATAAGCAAATTGATGCTTTTAAAATAAAGGTAATGGCGGGTTATTCGTTTCGCGAAGATTATTACGATAACCTTTGGGCTTATGGAGAAGGCTTTCTTACCGATGAGTTTTTATACAACAGGATAGATGCAGCACAAATAGATCTCCCTGCAAACAGAACGGGAGGAAGCTACAAAGAGAGCTCGCGTTTGGTTGGTTTTTTCGGACGAATTTCCGGGAACTGGAATGAAGCGGTATTTCTTACTGCAAACTTCAGACGTGATGGTTCCAGCATGTTTGGTGATAACAACAAATGGGGAAACTTTGGTGGTTTAAGTGCCGGAGTTGATTTTGCAAAATTATTCGATATGGGTGGCATAAACCGCTTCAAGTTGAGAGGTGGATATGGAACAACAGGTAACCTGCCTCCAAGTCCATATTTATCAAAGAATATTTACAATGTTGGGAATGAGAAGTTTTTCTACAATGGTGACTTTATCCAGGCATACGGCCCTGTTCGTAATGACAACCCTGATTTGAGTTGGGAAATCAAGAAAGAAACAAATGTGGGAATCGATTTCTTTTTTTGGAACTACAGAATAGGTGGTTCTGTTGACTATTACCGCAGCGTTAGTTCCGATCTTATTATGTATGCACGGGTAAGTGTGCCTCCATTCCCTGCTGACAGGATGTGGATGAATGTGGGGGAGTTGGAAAACTCAGGATTGGAATTTGCTATTAACATCAGGGCTATTGAGAAGAAAAAGTTTCTCTGGAGTACTGATGTGAATTTCACCAAATATTTTGATGCTAAGTTGGTTAAAATTACCAATCCGCTGACTTCAGGTGGAAGCACATTGTATTTTGGTGATTTGGGTGCACCTTACTTTACAAATACCCAAACAATTATTGCTACTGAAGGCGAAGTAATCGGACAAATAATAGCACCTGTTTATATTGGAATGGATAGCGCAGGTGTTTTTCAATTTGAATCTTTAACCGATTCAAGCGGTGTGACAACCAGTCCGACAAGAGACGATTATCAGAATGTTGGAAACGGTTTGCCCACATTTATGTTTGGGTGGAACAATACATTTCAATTTGGAAATCTTGATGTCAGTTTCTTCCTGAGGGGTGTTTTCGGACATTCTCTTATCAATATTAACAATGCACGTTATGGTAACCCTAATGTGATCAATATTCAAAATGGAATGAACCAGGCCAAGGATTATATTGATGCAAGCAGTGGGTCTGCTTATTCAAGCGTACATGTTGAAAAGGCCGATTTTGTAACCTTAGACAACTTTGCTGTCGGTTATAATTTTTTGTTTCCCGAGAGCAAATACATCGGAAAAGTAAGGGTTTTCGTTTCCGGACAAAACCTGTTTACGTTTACCAACTATTCTGGCGTTAGTCCAGAAGTTAGGTATAGCGACCCTTATGATAACAACAACCCGCTCGCACCAGGCCTTGATAGGGAAAACACCTATTTCACTACCCGTAGTTTTACTTTTGGTGTTAACCTTAATTTTTAATTCGTAAAAAGATACTGAGATGAAAAAAATATTGTTTTCAATAAAAATAATGCTTGTTGCCGTACTGCTTGTAATAACGCAACAGTCCTGCACCAATTTGGATGAGAAAGTTTATTCTGATTTGAATGGTGACATACTTTTTGATGATCCTGATAACCTGATTTATGGATTTGGTTTGGCTTATACCAATTTATACCAATTAATCGGTCATAAATATGGTTTTATTGGTATGGAAGCTGGTACAGATCTACTTATAGTTCCCCAAAGGGGAGGAGACTGGTATGATGGTGGCGAATGGCACCGTTATCACCGTCACGAATGGACGGCTAACGAATCTTATGTTGGTAGATGGTGGAATATACTTTATTATGGTGTAAATACTTGTAACCGATTGATATTTACTTTTGAAGCTCTTGAAGATGTAGATACGGAACCTGCCATTGCTGAATTAAAAGGACTAAGGGCGCTCTACTATTGGTGGTTAGTTGATATTTACGGCAATGTGCCTATTGTTGATAGTTTTGATGTGCCTGCTGACTACAAGCCGGCAACTAATTCCCGCCAGGAAGTATACGATTTTATTGAATCGGAACTCCTCTATGCAATGCCGCTTCTCTCAAAGAGTACTGGTCTTGATTATTTTGGACGGGTTAACTATTATGTAGCCCAAACCATACTGGCAAAGCTTTATATCAATGCTGAAGTATATACCGGAACGCCGCAATGGAACAAAGCCATGGATGCGGTTGATACAGTGATGGGTGGTGGATACAGCCTTGCAACTGACTTTTTCTCAAACTTTGAAGAAGATGCCACCATGTCACCAGAGTATATTATGGGACTGCATAACGACAGACTTGAAGCCCCGGCTTTTGAGGTACATTTATTTACACTTCATTACAATTTGGTTAATAAGTACCAGATACAGGACAATACATGGAATGGCATTTGTGCACAGGAATCTTTTTATCATTTGTTCGATAATGACCCCAATGATGTAAGGTTGAATAGTATTTTATTTGGATTCCAATTCGAGGACGATGGAACACCAATTGAAGACCCAAGTTATGAGAAATTTGATCCGAATGATGTTACCAAACCAACTGACCCTGATGGTGCTCCATTGAATCTGACACCAGAAGTAAATATGCTTGAGCCAAATTGTCTGCGGCAGGCAGGTGCAAGGGTTGCTAAGTATCCTTTTATTCTTGGAAGCGATCGCTATACCAGTAACGACATTCCAATTTTCAGGTATGCCGATATTTTGCTGATGAAAGCTGAATTGTTATTGCGTCAGGGTGATGCAGGTGGTGCACTTCAATATGTGAACGAAGTTAGGACAAGGGCAAATGCTGCTCCCTTAACAGAAATGAACATGGAAATTTTGTTAGATGAAAGAGCAAGGGAATTATTTGCAGAAGGCCAACGCCGTTCAGATATGATTCGTTTTGGTGTTTATGGCAATAGCCGTTGGGAGAAGCCTGATCAGTCACCATCTTATACAACAATCTGGCCTATACCACAATCTCAGATTGATGTGAATCAAAACCTTATTCAAAATCCCGGATACTAATCACAAAAACCGGATGTTTTATAGAAAAGAGGCTGTTCCATTTGGGACAGCCTTTTTTTTGATAGTACTGGCGTGCGAATTTTTCAGGGTGCTGTCGCGCGAATTTTCGCGTGACTAATAGTATGGAAAGTGGATAACAAAGCCCACGAAAATTCGTGCGCCAGGGGGTTGGGGGAAATTAACTTGCCCGATAGTGGGGGCTCCCTGTTTTAAGCGTCCACGCTTAAAAGTAAAAGGTACTAACTAGAACCCCTTACAATCAATTCTGTTTTCAGGGTATGCTTTTCCGGTGTATAATCGAAACCGTCAGTATTGATTCGCTTGATAAGTATTTCGGTGGCTTTCTTACCCAAATCATAGCCAAATTGATCAACCGAACTGAGTTCTGGTTCACAGATAGATGCACTACGGCTGTTTTCAAATCCCACAACTTTTAATTCTTCCGGAATGGATATTCCCAATTGTTTGGCCGTTTTCATTACAGCAACAGCAGTCAGGTCATTAACGGCAAAAACACCATCGGGTCGGTCAATTTTTTTCAAGACACCACGCGAAATCTTTACTGCCGATTCAAAAGTATCGCAGGCATAAACAAGGTCTTTGGTATATTCAATTCCGTTTTTCTCCAGTGCAGCTTTATATCCTTCCAGCCTGTTTTTTCCAAGTAATAAATGCTGAGGTGCCGAATAAAAGGCAATGCGTTTGCAGCCCTGGTTTATCAAATGGTTTACGGCTTTAAAGGCACCGGAATAATCATCAACCATTACGCTATCTGCATGAAGGTGATGGAGTACCCGATCGTAAAAAACAAGTGGGATTTCGTTATCAATCAGTTGTTGAAAGTGGGAAAAATCCTGGGTTTCTTTTGAGAAAGAGGCCAGTACACCATCTACACGGTTGGCCAATAATGTTTGTGTATTGAGTACTTCGCGCAAATACGATTCGTTGGA
>Ga0164318_10003916_pt1 | contig 14179 bp, 12 predicted proteins | sample GuaBasSedimGuay9_FD_113734 | JGI IMG/M metagenome (GOLD analysis project Ga0164318, IMG submission 113734) | Subseafloor sediment microbial communities from Guaymas Basin, Gulf of California, Mexico - Guay9, Core 4571-4, 0-3 cm | ecosystem: Environmental > Aquatic > Marine > Hydrothermal vents...
ACAGATTTACAGTCTGTTCCCTTTAACCACTCGGGAACCCCACCAATATGGGAAGTATCGACCTCACGGCCAAAACTCAAAACGCAATAAACAGACGATCTCAAAAAAATCAACCCAAATGTTTAAGAAAAAATCTCTGCGCTAATTTACTTCTATAATGAATTATGATGCCTGATCTAAAACGACTAACTGACATCGACTGATTTGCGATCATCTTTTCGGGTCGATGCAACTGAATTGTCTCGGACTATTTCATCGCACCGCACAAGCCTTAGCCAGCGGGAATTTGCCCTACTCTTTTCATACGGTTAACTACTCGGGCAGATATCGGAAAAGCATTGCTTATCTCAATTTTCATTTCGTTAAAAGTCTTCGAGGCTTCTCCCCTGCTAGCTTTTCGAGCTGCTTCAGCAAAGACTACTATAAACAGCATGAAAATAAATGTTGTCACACCGACTAATAACACTATAGCAGTACGAGCCGGACCTGATTTTACTATCGGAAGGCTGGGTTGGTCCAGTATTCGTACAATAGGCACATCTTTTTGGGCATTAAGTTTGGCTGCCTCCAACTCACCAGTTAAGTAAAACACTGCTTGATTCTTGATTTCAAGATCACGTTGGAAGCGAGCTACGGTCATAGTAATAAATGGATCGGATGTACCCATCCAGTCTCGATTAACCTGTTGATAAGACAAAAGACTATCTTCAATTACTATCAGTTCTTTTTTGCGTTTCTCCAATTCGCGAGCTAAATACTTGGCGCTTTCTTTAGCCTGAGAGCGTCGCTTGTGTATATTAAAAGACTCAAGCTCGGCAATATACTTGGTTAAAATAGCTTGTGAAAAAGCAGGATACTTAGTCTCAACGGCAATTGTAATTACACCTGTCTTTTTATCATTGGACACAGAAGTTATCTTAGCGAGTTCTCGGTGCAGTTTGTCTCTGTTTTCAATATTAAAATATTCGGGGAGAGTAAAAGACATGGTGCTGCCATCATTATCAAAATCATACTTGGTATTTAGTACAATTTCACGGACAGTCTGCGAAGTTAAAATGGTCGGAAACAATTCCGAGGAATTTTCATCAGATGCGGTAAATCCACCCAGGCCGGCTATAGATTTCAGGTCAGCCATTTTATCAACTGGTCCAGATGGCAACAACGTCGCTACTGACTTGTACTGATTCGGTATTAACAAAACCACCAAGGCAGTCAACACCATTATCGTTCCTACTGTACCAGCTATCCATTTACGACGAGTAACAAATAATGTCACCAGCTCAAACGGATTAAAGGCACTTGTATCATTTAGTGTTTCATCATCAGTGCTGTTTTTAATAGTGACTCTGCTTCGCATTCATTTCTCCTGATATTATCCATTCTGAGTATAAACAAACCACATGCCATTATGGCCTAAAGGCGACTATTTTATTATCCCTTGGTCCACAACGGCTTACAAAGGCAACAACACGTCTAAATATGTATGATCGATTATTGTTTTATTTTAGTGGAAAATTATTCCAAAAAGGATGGAAAAAGCGGTGCTAAAGCTATCTACTTCTGATTTCTATTGTCGACTGTATCAGTCTCAATCAGGACTTCGGTCTCTGAAGTTGTCTTTATAGCTCGGTTACGAACAACTGCCGGTCGGTAACCAGCCGGCATTCCCTCAGCTAGTCGAATATAACTTTCTGCTACCGCATCCCATTGGTATCGGTTACCGACATTCCTATACAATTTGCCTGGTTCTGCATGAGAGTTAGAAGCCCGAAGTAAATCAGCTTCGATATTCATGCGGTCGAAAAGCATACCAGTATCAGCCAATACTTCCCGACTGAACTCGCAGTCTATAGCCAGCAAACGTGGACAGGTAGCCATGGCTTCCAGTAGTGCCGGATTGGTTCCGCCTACAGAGTTGCCATGAACATAACAAAAGCAGCTCTGTCTGAGCGTCTGTACAATTTCGGGATCATAAACAGCCGGGCGAATCATCACTCCGGCTTTGCCGTCCAGAGCCTTTAGTTCTGTAGCATACGCAGTATGTTCCTTGTATCCAATTATCACCATCTTCAACCCACGAGATGCAAGTTTTGTTTGAGTAAATGCCTGCGCTACTTCCAGAGGATAGTTGTCCGGTTCTATTCTGGTTATCTGAAGAAAATATTTATCCTTCTCAAGATTATATTCGCTTAGGATTTCAGTCTGTCGTTTAGGGGTAACTTTTATCGAGTTCGGTATGCCATAAGGCACCATACTGGTTTTCTTGAAAAAACGCTGCCGATAGTACTTCTGGATCCCCTTGGAATCAGAAATTAAGCTCTTACAAACCCGGCAGATCAAAAAGGAACTTAGTATATAATAGAGCTTAAACGGCCATGACCATTTTGCGCGCCGCCATTCGAGGCCATCAGTATTAACAGACATCGGCAAGCGCATAAGGGCTGTCATCAAAATGCCTGGCAGGTTGGCGTTGTTAAACCAGAATACATGGCGATAATGCCAACGGTTCCTCCACAGATAAACACCAGTGCGAATAGCCGACATAAACGTGTCCAACTTTCGGTTGCGGCTGCCCTTTACATACACCAGGCAACGGCCGTTATGTACATCCGGCAGAATATGTTCGTCGTCGCTGCTGCGGCAGACAACGTCACACGGTATACCGGCATCCACGAAACGGCGCGTGATCTCATCCACGGCCGTCTCAAAGCCGCCGTAGTTGGCTGGTAGCCCACGCGTACCACAGAAAGCAACAACCTTTCCACCGACCGCAGTTGATTCTCTATTGCTTCGTTTTAATGTAATTTTCCTTCTATTGTATTCTCTGTCTGGCATTGCTTCCATACGATCTAAGATTGATTATTTATTGTCTTCTCTTCGGAAATAATTAAGAAATTCTTTGCTACGGTTCCATAAGTGCATTATCAGTCATATTTTCCTTTAACTCTTGAGTGTCTTTTAGGTTGAGTCGATTTTATGCCCTGTTGATAAAGAGGACAAAACTGACGACAGAATCCAGAACAGCAACCAGCCAAACATGAGTGAGATAATTTTATAAATAACAGCATCGAATGTAAACAGAATACTGGTTGCCACCGAAAAACCGGTAATTAAATAGAACATACGAATAACATCGTCGGAGTTGCTTATTTTCTTATCCAACCAAGAGGCTACGCCTCCTAAACTAAAAAAACCGAACACAATTCCGATAGCGCCGAAGTTGGCGAAAAACTCAGCGATTAAACCTGCCCGGAGACCTCCGCCGGCAAATTGATAGTTAAACAAGTCCTTCATAAACATTCCAAACGGCTGCCAGTATTGTGCTTTGGACATACCCGCCAGCGCTAATAATTTGCCAGGAAAAAGAATCAGCACTGCATTAATAAACATCTGTCCATTCAGATAAGGAGCCTTATCCGGCACATAATCCAGCAATTTACCAAACTCTCGAAATTCCGGCGAAAAATCTGTAATAAAGCGTAAGATGTAAAGACCCTGCTGGTCGGTACTACCCATACGATACAAGCCAATAACAAAAGCCGCCAGACCGCAGATTATTACTCCTGAGAACATCCTGGCACCTCCTATTGTCCCTCGTCTCCAGAGATCAAGTCCTATAACGATTATCGGGGTTAGAAACATCGATCTGGATGCACCTAAGAAAATTATCGTTAACCCTATAGCAATTAGGACGACAAGCGCATTTTTATAGATTCGCTTTGTCATATGCCAGATCAATGCATAGCCTATTGATATAGCTGAAACCATCTGAAAATAGAGTACCTGGGGCAAACCACTGGAAATCTGAGTACGGAATTCATCGGACCCTTCTACCAAGGCCGGTATACGTCCACCGTATTGAAACATCATCAAGACGAAACCGAACAATCCAACAATAAATACAACAAAAAAAGCTGCAAATTCCACCGATCCAGCCACATAGGTTTTTATTATTCTCTTAGAACCAAAAGAAAAACGTATTTTAGACAAGGTAAAATAAGCCAGCACAAAAGTTACCAGAGCCATAAGGGAATAGCCGGAAGCAGTCCAAAGGTCGATCGAGTAGGTTATATCCGCATACTTAAAATCAAAATTGTTTATCATTAAGTATGAAAACAGACCTCCCACAAAAAAATATAGGAAGGCCGAAACAAAAAGCCAGAATACTACCCGATGATTAATCATGATTTCTCGATGCAGTACGATTAAAGAGGTCAAGGTAACCTAAAGCACAGCGATCCCAATCATATTTTGATGCAATAGTTTTCATTCTCACAGATAGCTCTTCTCTGCTTTTTGGGTCGTAGAGCGATTCAAAACGAGCAGAATCAAAACTGCCGTTTCGCAACATCTCATCGGTTATTGCAATACCTGCCCCCTCTGCATGTTCATGTAGAACCTTACAAGCGGGATTATAGATTACCGGACAGCCATGACCAAAAGCTTCAATCAATGGAAAACCAAACCCCTCGTTCCTTGAAAGAAATATAACAGCCATCGCTCCGCGGTATAAACTTGCAAGAGTTATATTATTAACATAACCAAGATAGATAACCCTCGTTGAGAGTTCCAGATCGTTTTTGATAAATTTCAGAAATTTGTTCGCCTCTTCTCGGCTGGACTTGTTGATTCCTCCCACAAAAAGAAGCTTATCAGGACAATCTTCTCGATACGTTATCAGATATCGAAAAAGCTTAACCGCTTCGTATAGTGATTTCCCGTGTGGATCAATTCTGCCTACTACTAAAAAATAACCATGATAGGATAAACCATGTTTTCTAAGAACACTATCAACCTGCTCATTGCTGACTGTTTGGATTTCCACTCCTGATTCAATTACATTTATTCTTTCTTCAGGAACTTCGGGAAAGAAAGTTGCAATTTGACTGGCAACGAACCTTGAAATAGCAATTAAAGTACTTGAATTGCGTAGCGCACTTTTAAGCATGATCTTCTTACGATAATACGTACGTAGCACACCATATTTAGAATCAACTTCAAATTCATTTAAGTCATGAATTACCGACACGGTTTGTGCAAACCGAAATAGAACAATCGGATTAGAAAGCAGAACGGCCACTTTGACTTTTTGGAAATAACAGATCAAGGGAAATACTATCGCGGTAAAAAAAATAGCCGGTATCGATCCGGCGTTTAACCAAAATGAATTTACCACCTTCACATCGGGGCTCAGGCTTTTGATGCCCGCTAAAGTATTCTTATTAGTATAAAAAGTTATCTGAGTCCCGTTTTCCGATTCAAGCTTTAAATGCGACATCAGTCTGTCGATATAAACCCCAACACCGAGTCGTGGGCCATGATAATAACCAACTATAGCGACCTTGTTATCAGCCACTAGTAACACTTTCCATCTGATTAATAGTCAAAACATCCTTAAAAGCTATCGAAACCAGTTCAAGATTTCCCTCGGTCATACTAGCGGGGGAACAAACCGGATCGCCAATAAGGCCTTCATACGAATTAATTATCAGGTCTTTATAAAACTCAAGAAGTTCAGAACGTTGGTCAGTACATGGAGCGGCTAACACTTTCTTTATTGAGGTCAGATCATTGATAAAATATACATTGGGCATTTTTGTAAAAAACGTTGGGCAAAACAAAACAGCCTTCTTCCCCATTATCGATGCTTCCATTCCGATCGTACCTGAAACTGAAAAAACGATATCTATCTGTTTGAGCAAATCGTGACTGTTGACCCAGGGGTCGACTATCCGTACGTTTTTCATCGAGATAATCGAGTTATAAAAATCACGACCACGATCACCAATGGCGTTTGAATGTTCTTTCACCAACAAAGTGCAATTTACAGGTAGCAATTTTGACAGGATTTCAATAAGGGCAAGTTGGTTTGTATAAACGCCACCCATGACATCAATTGAGGCTTCCGGCTGTTTGTGCAGAGTAAACAAGGCGAATCGATTTTGTTCGGTTGCTTCAAAGTTTACCTCAAATGGAAGTTCGGCGATTTGGTACTTATTGAGTATTATGTGCGTTTTATTTTTTATCCGTTCCAATAGAGTATAATCCATATATTCGGTACGAGCCTGACCAAATAACTCCTCAGACAAAAAGCGCACGAATTTGCTAACATAGTTCAGATGCACAGCTGGAACTTTATTGTTTATATACCAATAGTTCGGTCTTGGGATATTACCATCATTTAACATCTTTTCAATCATCTCGAGGTATGTTATATCCCAATCATGCTGGTTAGTACCAAGTCTGATAAAGTTAGATTGGAATGGATCAGTAAAAAAGGCGAAACGCTCGCTGGGGATTCGAATCGTATGAGGTATTAAATACTGAATTGATGCTCGCTTCGCGATATAATATGTAAGCAACTCAACTGACCAGGTAGTCTCTCCAAAACATTTGAAAATGTTATTATCGATCAGGAAAGACTCAATTGATTTCCCGACCCGATTTAAAAAGCGATCAGGATGGTTTGTTCGTTTGGAGAGAAAGCGATCCGTTCCTATTAGTTGCCAGATTGGCATCGACATCGACTGCTCTAACTCAGCCAACCAACTTTGGTCCGTTTCTTTTTCCGTCTTGGTTACTTCATAATAAAGAATATTAGAATCTGGATAGCCTGCTTCTTTAAGAACTTTTAACCATGGTTGGCCAGTGACAATCCAAAACACATTGTTTTTACCCAGTTCCATCTTTTTAACAAGGTCATCATAAAACCATGTCTTTGACCGGTTGGCGATGATACAGATATTATTTTCTGAAAAAGTTTGCGCCATTACGTGATACAATTCCTTCCATGCTGCTGTAATCCTGACAATCAGCCTTACGAAGCAACTGTGAGGAAACATAAAAGCCGGGTTCATCTATTGCTTTGGATACAACCGTCCCAGCGCCTATCGAGGTACGTTCAACGATATTGGCACCCGGGAGAATTATACAGCGTGAACCGATATAGACATCCGAACCAACTGTAACTGATTGTTGTATTTTTACGTGGTTGACATCAAAGCCATGCGTCCATACCTCGCTCATAGTGCCACCAAAAGTTACATTATCACCTATCTCAATCGTATCTGAAAGATCAAAACGGTGGCCGACGGTAATTATTGTTTTGTAGCCAGCCAGAAAATTCTCGTTCATTTTGAATGGCGACAGTCCTGCTCTGGTACCCACAATGTGATTACCGGACACAATCATTGCTTTTTCATCAAGGATAACCCGATAGGCATCATTTATACAGTTTCTTCGCCCAATAGAGCTTCCATTGGCCAGATCAAGCTCATGGGCGTTTATTCTATTTAATACTCCAATACTAGCTGTTTTCATTGTCATCTTGTCACAAAGAATAAAGTTGAACATACCAATCCGGGAATCAGATGATATCTTATACCCAGCCAGAATTCGGTATGACAAGATTCTCAAAAAGTTAAATGGCAGCAGAGCTATCAACAGTATCAACAGTTTTTTCAAACTAACCTCTACTCTTCCGCATGATAAAAGTGACAATCATAAATAGTGAACAAATCATACTTGCAGCCATACCCAGTGAGATACGTAGCAATGGTTCCAATGAAACCAAATTAACAATGCTGATAAAAATCAGAGCTGAGACTCCGGAGAAGAACAGAATGTATCTATTCTTGTTCATTTTGTTAATATACATTTCAAAATAAGCTCCATAACACCATGCCAGAGTATAAACGATGATCAAAACCGTTATCAAGTCGATCGGGACTGCCTGTTTGAGATCCAGTATTCTCATCCCGAACAACAGTCCAAGTATACCAATTACACTAAGAGCCATCATGACACTATAAAGTCCCAGAATCTTATAGCTGATCGAATTCCCCTTTTCAACAAAAATCCGCTTGGAGAGATAACCAACTGCCGAGGTATGAGCCAGCTGGATCACTAACGCTATCCGCTGGATAAAAGAGATATGAAACATCCGGTCTTCGGACAGATAATTGCGGGCATAAACCTTGCCATAGTTGCTGACAAACATAAATAGAAACACATTAAGAATAATTGGCCAGGCAAAAATAAGAGCCTCCTTTACGTACGCGCTTAGGACTGAAAAACTAACTTTGTTTTTATGCTGTACGTAAAAGAGTAAAGTTGCTCCCACCAACATAATCTGCCCCAAAAAGAAATAGATCAGTGGCAATTCGATTGATATCCCTTTAAAAGCCAGAACTACCAAAATGGTCAGCATATTGACAGAAATGGAAAAAGCAAAAACAAAAGAGGGACGGTCAATCAAACGGTAGTAGATCGTGAAAAAAGATATAAAATACATAAACAGAGCGCGAATAGTTATGCAGAGGAAAACTATTCTAAAATCCTGCCCAATAAGATATGTAAGCCCCAAAAGAACAATCGAAAGAGAAATATAGATAACAAACTGAAGCAAGAAGCAGCTTCTTACTTTCTCAACCAATACTTCCCTCTCGGTTTCTTCTTTGTAAGCATAAAGGAAATAATTGCGAACCCCCAACTCAATAACAATCGATACAATTGCTGCGATTGAGTATATATATTCGATTTCATTATAGAGCGCTCGGTCACGAAGAAGATAAAGGACCAACAGGGGAACAGAAAAAGTCAGAAACTTGTCAAGATAGTTTAAGATAGTGTAATTAATCAGACCACGATATCTGCTCAGCAAAGATGAAACAGCCATCACATGCGTTCCGTCAATTCCATCTCGGTTTGATTAAATATCTCAGAAGAGGCTTTGAAATACCGTTCTTGTATTTTCTCCTTGATAATCTCCTCTGAATGAAAATCTACTCCTTCAGTATTGTAATTAGTAACTGGAGGAGAGTAACCAAACTGCTTTAGCAATTTTGAAATTACATACTTGGGTGAGATAACATCTTTATTTGGGTTTAGATACCTAACCGTCGCGTAAATAAATCCCGGCGTAGCAAATGGCAAAAATACTTTATTGACTCCCGCTTTTCGTGCCGATTGAATCACTACCTGGTTATCAGAACTCTGGATAAAACCATAAAGCTTAAGATACATCATTAGCGACAGTTTGTTATGTAGTTTATCTGTGAGTGGTTGAACCATTTTTTGGAAATAATCTCGCACAGAGTCAGGGGTGTCAATATTTTCCATAGCGTAATACTCATGTGGGTCAAAAAAAGCAGACAGAAACTCAGCTTCTCCCTGCGGAATACGAAATTTCCTTCCATGTTTACGGATAACAGCCATCGCTGCCAATCGCGCCATGGGCGAGCCGGGCCAACGCATTAAAACTCGCGCGGCCAGATCGCCTTTGGTTTTAGCCGAAGGTCCAAATGAAAGTATTGAATCGGCCGTCTGTCCACTTATGAAAATTGAAGTTGTACCGAATCGTTTCACTAATTGCTCTGCCCCCACAAAATGAAGAAGTGAATAGTGCCGGTCAAAGAGCATACGCTCAACTATCTGATTCGATTCATCTAACCCCTTTTGGATATCTACCTCTTCAACTATCAACTTGATTTTAAGTAAATCTGCGACTGCTTTCGCATGAAGATAATCGGAATAATTATCACGATAAAATGGTTTAGCCAAAAGAAAAATAGAATGAAACTCAACCCCCATCTTTTTCATCAACAGAGCCAGCAAGGTTGAATCCATTCCTCCGGAAAAAAAAAGGAGCTTCTGCGTTAAATCTTCTTTGAGCAATTGAAAACCTTCTATCAGTTCATCATAGCTGGTGGAAAGATGTTGCTTTACATCTGGTTGGTTGCAAATATCATCAAAATAAATCGAATGACTAAAACCATCAGAGTTTATCAAACCCAGACTTGCCGGAGCCAGCTTGTTTAAACCTTCCACAAACGTTCGCTCACCACTGGTATAGCGCTGACGTTCCCACAAGTGGTACTCGTTGTCATTTCGTTTGAGCGGTTTTGAAGAACCTAACAGCCTCAGTAAAATTAGATATCTGTCGGACAGATATATTTTGTTATCAATCTGACAATGATACAAACGGAACCCGCCACAGATATCATTGGCAATAATAATCCGGTCGTGCTTGATTGATAGAAATAAAAAATAACCTCTGATAGAATTGAGCGATGTTCCTATATTATCAGAAGAAACCGAGTTGAGATTTTTTCCCAATGGATACCCAAAGAAAAAAGATTCTTCAGTTTCAAATACGGGCAAACTTTTAAGGTCAATAACAACAGTGACAGCTCCCAATTTTACTTCCCTGTAAAATCCGGCCATCTTATTTATCCTATCATTTCCCAATCCATCGCGGTTCCTTTTTTTGCATCTCTTGTAATTCTCTTGCCCAACAATTGCTCGTAGTACTTCGGAGCCAATCCGAACCCCGGCCTGATTGACCGCAGGTTCTCCGGTGTCAGCCTCTCCCCTGCTTTCATATCCTGAACAATGTATAGTGAGCGACGGAACTTGATCGATTCTCTTTCTTTCTCAGTCAGACCATAGCTGACCTTACCTAATGCCTGCCAGGTTCGCTTGCTTTCAACAACCAAATTTGCTAATTCATCCGGTTCTAATGAAAACGTTGAATCAACACCTCCATCATTGCGCGAAAGAGTAAAATGTTTTTCGATCAAGCTCGCACCAAGAGCAACCGCTCCCAAAGCAACGCCTATACCCATCGTATGATCTGACAAACCAACTTCAACCTCAAACAGATCACGCAGATGTGGAATAGTTCGTATATTCGTGCTGTCCGGAGTTGCCGGATAAGTGCTAGTACATTTGAGAAGAATTAACTGATAACATCCGGCTTCTCTTGCCGCCTGAACGGTTTCATCCAACTCGGCCACAGTAGCCATTCCTGTTGAGATAATTACCGGCTTTCCGGTTTGAGCCGCCTTACGAATTAATGGCAGGTCAGTGTTTTCAAACGATGCGATTTTGTAAACCGGATTATTAAGACTTTCTAAAAAATCAACCGAGCTTGGGTCAAAAGGAGTTGAAAAACAGACCATGCCCAACTCAGCAGCGCGTTTGAAAATCGGTTCATGCCATTCCCATGGAGTGTGCGCCTGACCGTACAAATCATAGAGCGATCTTCCCTTCCACAGGGAATTTTCATCACTTATATGAAATTCACCCTCGTCTAAATCAAGAGTCATTGTATCAGGCGAATAGGTCTGTATTTTAAGTCCGTGTGCCCCAGCCTTTGCTGCTGCTTCAACAATCTCAAGTGCACGGTCAAGTGACTGGTTGTGATTACCTGACATCTCGGCAATAATAAAAGGAGGGTGAGAAGAACCCACCAAACGGTCGTCGATTTTCAAGTCTTTCATTATAATACCTCAACTATTCAGATGACCCAACAGGCACCAATGCCTTCCCGATCAGATCGGATGTTTTTGTGTCCCATTTCTCTGTCAGTAAATGCATATATTTCTTCTTGTCTTTACGACGATGGCTGGTTCCATCACCTACCTGGGGAACACACTTACATTTACCAGTACATATGTCAGTCCATATTTCCATAAATAATAATTCGATCTTGTTAGTCAGTCGTTGATAACTTGTCGACAGTGTATCATCACATTCCATTTCGACTTCTTCTTGAGCCAGTATCTGTCCGGTATCAATTCCAGAATCTATAAAGTGGATGGTAACGCCCTTGGGTGTATCCTCCAGGAAACTCCAGAGATTGGGATCAGCTCCTCTGTTCCACGGCAAGAGGGAAATATGCAAATTGATGATCCGCCCCTGCAAACGCGATATTACATTCGGCTTTATGATGTGCCCATAGCCGTAGCTTATTGCCCAATCGACGCCCTCCAAGAGACTATGATCGTCCGTCAGCTTGCCACTGAAGGTTATCACATCATTTCCGAGCTCTTTCAGGAAGCTGGCCAGAACAGGTCGGTCTGGTCCCAGCAGTAATAATCTCACTTGCCCTCCAATACCGGTCGCATCTGAAATAGTATATCAGTGACTCGACCGGCACCAAAACCGTCTACCAACAAGGTCGCCCGTTTCGACATTTGCCTGACCATAAGTGGGCCCGATATGAATTTTTTCACTGTCTTAGCAATAAGCTCAACAGTGACAGTCTCTGAGGTCCCCAGGTAGATACCGACACCATACTCGTCACAATGGCGACCAATCGCGATCTGATTCTCAGCTACTGCCACTATGATACTCGGAACACCCATGCAGCACCTCTCCCAGGTTGTTGTTCCTCCAGCGCCAATAGCTAAATCCGCCGCAGCCATAAGCTTTGCCACATGTTTCGTCTGATAGTGCAAGGTTGTCTGCAAAACTTCACGACATCTTTTTTCAATTGCATCACGATGCATATTACTGCTCCCAACAACAACGTCAACCAAAATGTCAGGACGGTTTAATGATGCAACCGCATTCAGAGCTTTTATCGTTTCGTTGCTCGCGTCTACACCGCCGAACTGGATGAGGATACGACGGATATGACCATCGCGCTGTCGCAGGTTAGCCTTAGCTCTGATGAATTCTGGCCGTAGTAAAGCATGTTGAGGACCAATGATAACTTGACAGTAATCGGGGACTAATGAGCTGTATCGATTCGCCGCTGAGGTGTAGAGATTTTGATCCAATAACAGATCGCAATCATGACGCCGGTCAGCAAGATCATCGATTACCATAATCTGCCCAACTGCCGAACGAAGTTTATTCTCCCACTCTATATCAATAGCGTAGTGGTCAACCACAAGCCAGTCTATTGTTTGTCCAGACTCGGCGATTGCTTCCATTGTTTGTTCAGCATCAGTTACCTGTGATACACCAAGCCAATGAGCATATTCTGCTAAAGTATCAACCAACTCAGAAGTGCTGTCTACTTTTGGAAGCAAACTTACCTTGAAGCCACGCTTCTGAATCAGGGCAGCCAGATTTCCTTTGAAAGCGCGACAGATAAATCGCACACTCGCCCCCTGAGTAGCCAACATGTCAGCCAGAGTAAGGCACCTCATGACATGGCCGGTGCCAATTTCGTTCGATGCATCAGTGCGAATCACTATATTCATTGTCCATACACCTTCTGCGTAACGCCGTTATTGATAGCCTGCCAGCGGGGGTAGGTCGTAAGCAGTCTGAGACAGTCTTCCATATCAAATTGGGGTTTGATTGGATACAGGTTCTCGATAATGCGGCTTACCAACAAGAAATCTTCGTGTGTGTCAACAGTCCAGCGGTGCTGGCTCTCATCCCGAGCAAAGGTGAAATGCTCTATATTGTATTTCTCAGGGTGGTTGTAGATGAACGGTGTAACATGTTCCCTGTCAGCTGGATGTTCCGCCTGTTCATGCACCTCCTTCAGTACCCGAAATGAGAACACCTCACAATCCATACCCCGCGGATAGGTTCGCTGTATAGTGTTGGAAACATAGTCTACATTTGGGATATGATCCCGATAAACTGTGATTGCACGATCAATGATTTGTGGATCAATTAGTGGACAGTCAGATGTAACGCGCACCACAGTATCCGCCTTATGTTTACTGGCAGCTCCGTAGTACCGGGCCAGAACATCGTTCTCGGATCCCCGAAAACAGTTCACTTGGTGTGTTCCGCAGAATTCAACTATTGTATCGTCAGTATAATTCGTGGTAGTTGCAATGACAACATCATCTGCCAATCTCACACGATGGAGACGTTCTATAAGATAATCAAGAAGAGGCTTCCCTGCTACCCGCTTAAGAACCTTGCCCGGCAATCGAGTAGACCCCATCCGCGCTTGTACGATTATGACCGTCCTCACAAGTTCCCCTTTAGACTTTTAGCCAGCGCAACAACAACGCGCTCTATATCACGGTCGGTTAATCCAGGATACATTGGTAGGCTCAAAGCTTTCTGATAGTAGTCTTCGGCATTCGGAAAGTCACCAGGCTTTGTATGGTATTTTCCGCGGTAGTAAGGTTGCAGATGAACTGGAATATAATGCACCTGGGTACCAATTCCTTTTCCCCTCAACCAGTTCATCACTTTCGCCCTTGAAACACCAAATCGTTTGAAGTCTATTTGAACCACAAACAAGTGGTAGGCATTGACAGAACAATCCCTGTTCGTGAGAACACTAACTTCACCTGGAGCAAATTCTTTGCCTATTAGTTTACGGTAGAGTTGTGCGATTTCTTGCCGACGCTCAATCGATTGTTCCAGCCGAGAAAGTTGACTCAATCCCAAAGCTGCATGAATATCGGAAAGGCGA
>Ga0164318_10003917_pt1 | contig 14178 bp, 13 predicted proteins | sample GuaBasSedimGuay9_FD_113734 | JGI IMG/M metagenome (GOLD analysis project Ga0164318, IMG submission 113734) | Subseafloor sediment microbial communities from Guaymas Basin, Gulf of California, Mexico - Guay9, Core 4571-4, 0-3 cm | ecosystem: Environmental > Aquatic > Marine > Hydrothermal vents...
AACCATTCTTAATGAAAAATTCACGAGCAGCTTCCATTACAATAGCTCTTATTTTCATTATGGCTTGGTATCTTGGCGATCTCATAGTTAAATGGCGATATCTCATAAGTACATCTGGAGAATGTTCTTTCTTACCAAGAGGGTAAGGTGACTCAGCTATTTGGTATACCTTTATGGCAGAAACTTGAAGCTCCCTACCTCCTGGTGCTCTAGGTTGATCTACCATGGAACCATTTACTTCAATACAAGATTCTTGAGTCAATTTGGTAGCTATATTCCAAACATCAGGTGAGACTTTATTCTTATTAATTACACACTGAAGTATACCCTTCTCGGTTCTTAAATCGATGAATATTATACTTTTATGCTCCCTCTTTTTATAAACCCATCCTCTTATCACTGTCATTTCGCTATGAGACATGAGATCACTCCCTTGGTTATTGATTCATTAGATATAATAAGATAAGAATTTTTTATTGATTCACTATTCCTTTGACTCTTATTAACTTATTCCTAATCTTTTTGAAAATCTGACACTGAAGATTTTAAAATGTGTGAGTTATTAATTAAATAAAAACATTTAAAATGGTGCTTTTCTATGATAGAAGATTTTAAGATATTTGATACTGTTGACGAAGTACTTGGAGACCCCATTTTACATAAAATTATAGCCTATTTATCAGTATATGGAGATACCGATATTGAAACTTTAAAATCAAAATTAGGGATTAACTTAGAGATTTTAGTAAGGATTATCGCATATCTAATGGACTTTGGAATAGTTGAAAGAACAAAAGATAATAAATTTGCTATCTCTAAAAATAATATAGGCACGGCCGCAAAGACACTTTACACGGCAATCATTAATAGTTTTCTAAGTATAAAGATGAATGAACTAATTGATGAATTGAAAAATGTTAAGTCATACTCTCAACTTGATTTTGCTTTAAAAAAGCTAAATAGGTTGCTTAAATTTTATGGACCTATTATTGAGAAAAAGTACAACACAGAGCTATCTGCAATAAATCTTAAGATTAATGACCTTAGAAAGAGATTAAAAGGATAAGGAATCAGGACACCATCGCTTCATCATAGTTCAGTATTGGAGCTTTCATCATCTTCAATAAAAATAAGACTTTCTGGGTTTATTATTTTTTACTTTTCATCGAAATTCTGAACAATGCCAAAGTTATTTTTCTTTTTAAAAATAATAATTTTCCTATTAATCAAGGAGACTAAAAATTTACTTATTAACTCAAGAACATCAGAATTAGAAATTATACCTTCAAAGTCTTTTTCAAACCCGTTTCTTTGATGCCACTCTGTAATTTGGTTTAGCTCTCTCTTATTTTCAGCGACATATAATTTTGTAAGACTGTATGTAGTTGGCCCGTCATCGTTTTCAACATCTATTAAGACATTTTTGAATACTTTCATTATACACACCTTTGCTTATTGGTAATATTTAGGATATTGTTCTCTTTAAAAAAGTTGCGATTCAGATGCATCCATATGCAAATTATAAAAATAGTCATGATAAAAGTTAACATTTAGTTTTTACTTTCACACTATTGGTGATAAATAGCAGACAAGTTTCTTTTTTATAAACTTTATAGATAACTTACTTTGTGATTTGACCTCCTCAAAATTAAGAGTTGTTGGTAAAACCAAGGAGAAAGATATTATTAGCCCTCTCAGAAAATGATATGCTTCAATCTTAAAAAGCAATAGCCCTATATATATGAAGATATAATAAACTGCTGCATAAAAATAGGGTGTTGTCATAAAGGCTTTAAGCAAATTAATAAAGTTAATTTCCAATTTTTCCATTATGCCTATTTTCTTAAATAGTATTATTGAAAGAATCTGAGCCCAAATAACAGCTATAATTATCCCAGCAATTTCGTACATATAACGTAAAGCCAAAAACGATGAAAAACTAAAATATCGAATACTTTCATACAATAAGAGAGAAATATAAAGGAAATACAAAAACATAATTATCTGGGTTATCATTGAAATCGTATTTATTGGCGTGCCAGTAATCGTCCAAAATGCCGTTTGTCTAAAAATTAATCTTTTAGTACTTTTTACTAGCATTAAAGCCTCAATCCCCGCCTCTGTTATAACATAAACATTTCCCTTCTTACTTATAAGACCTCGTAGCTTTTTTAAATGAAATGCTAGGGCGCTTGTTCGACGAATACCGCTTAGCTCTAGGAGATCTGTAAATGTTAGAGGCCCTTTTTGTGCAAGTAATTCCAATATTAACCTACGTTTAGGATGTCGAAGAGCATCCAGAACTTCATCACTCATTAAAAACCCTCAATTTCTTTGTTATATTATCTTAGGACATAATATATATTTTAATTTCTAAATAAATACTCAAAAATGAATATAAAAACAGTAAGATAACTAATAGCGAATCTCAAATGAAGAAAACTCTCCTTTGTAATCTTCCCAAATAACTTCAACTTTATCAACTTTTGCTAGTGGAGGCCCTTTATGACACCATTCTATTACTTTTTCAACATCTTTTAATTCTCCTTCAAAAACAGCTTCAACTCGGCCATCTCTGAGATTTCTAACCCAACCGGTTACATTGTGTTTCATGGCCATCATTTGCGTATGTGCTCTGAAGAATACACCTTGGACTCTTCCTGAAATGAATACATGTGCCCTGACTTTCATTTCACCACCTCACTATATACCATGTGCTTTAATAGTAAAAATAGTTAACGTATCTTCCTTATAAGTAAAATTAAAAAAGCGCTTATTCTCCTTTTTAGATAAGTCATGAATTGGAGGTACATTGATGGATATCATAGATCCACTAATAGTATTCTATGGAACAATAGTTGCAGGCTCCATAGCCCGAAAGGTGAAAATTTTCGATCACGGAGAAGATGAAATTTTGATTAAATTTGTGTTTTATATAACTTATCCTCTTTTAGTATTCCATTCGATTATTTCAGTTCCATTGGAGGAGATTCTTTCATCGACTATAAATATGATGATTGCTTCCTTATATACACACTTGATAATCCTTATTATAATCTTTATCGTGGTTCATTTTCTGAGAATTCCTAAAAAAGAGAAGGGGGTCATTGTTTTAACTAGCACATTTCTCAATGCTATTTTTCTTCCCCTACCACTAAGTTTACTGATCTTGGGAGATTTAGGAGTCATTCTAGTAACTTTTTACGCGATACCCGCGCTTATTCTTTTTAATTTTTTGGGTGTTATTATCGGAGTTATATATTCTGATGATCAGAAAATTGACATTAAGAGTATGTTTAAGTCATTTGGAAAATTCCCACCACTTTGGGCTATAATAATAGCTTCTTCTGCTCTAATTCTTGGAGTTAAGCCTCCTGATTCGGTAATACTATTTTCTAAGAACTTAGGAAGTATAACGGTCCCAATAATATTGTTCGCGATTGGTATTAAATTAAAATTAGATTTTCCAAAGACGCACATATTAGCTATCACAATAGTCTCGTTAATAAGGATTATAATTTCCCCTATCATAGTATTTGGATTTCTTTCTGTATATCAAGTGAATAGTACTGAAAGATTCATAATTCTTTTAGAATCCATAATGCCTCCTGCTGTAGCAAATGCCGCTTTCGCATCAGTGTTTAAACTAGATGATAAATTAACTGCAAAAGTTGTTTCGTCGGTGACACTTTTTAGTATTTTGGCTCTTCTATTATTTTTACCATTAATACTACCATAAGAAAAAGTAGAAGATAAAAGAAATGTATTAAGTTCCAGCTTGCCATTCAGAAAGATATTTTTTCTGAGACTCTGTCAATTCATCAATATATACGCCCATGGACTCTAATTTAATCTTAGCTATCGCTTCATCTATCTCAAGGGGTACCTTGTAAACCTTATTTTCTAATTTACCTCTATTCTTTACTATATACTCGGCAGATAGTGCCTGGACTGCAAAGCTGAAATCCATAACTTCAATAGGATGCCCTTGACCGCATGGTTGAGCCAAGTTGACAAGCCGTCCTTCAGAAATTAGGTAAACTCTTCGATTTCCAGGTAATACATATTCATCGATACATTCCTTTATTCTTCTCTTCGATATTGCATATTCCTCTAAATCCTTTACAGACACCTCTACATTAAAATGACCCGCATTAGCTAAAATCACACCATCATGCATTATTTCTAAATGTTCACGTCTAACGACATCACAATTACCAGTAGCAGTTATGATAAAATCTGGCTTGTAACGCTCTATAGCATCTTTCATATTGGTAACTATAAAACCATCATATAGAGCTTCTAAAGCTTTTATTGGATCTACCTCTGTCACTATTACTGTTGCACCTATTCCTTTGAAATTCCTTGCAATACCACGTCCAACCCAACCATAGCCTGCTACTACAACCTTAGCACCACTAATTAGTTTATTTGTTGCTCTCGAAATAGCTTCAAGCGAGCTTTGACCAGTACCATATCTATTATCAAAAAAATGCTTCATTTTCGCATCATTAACAGCGATTACAGGAAACGCCAGCACACCATCTCGTTCCATATTTCTTAATCTGATAACACCTGTTGTTGTTTCTTCACAGCCTCCAATAACATGCTCAGCCTCTTTTTTCCTTTTAGTATGAAGAAGGAACATTAAATCTGCACCATCATCTATAATTATATTTGGTTTGGTATCAATAACTCTATTGAGATTCTCGTAGTATTCTTCTGTTGTTTCTCCAGCCCAGGCATATACAGTAGCAAAATCAGTAACAGCTGCAGCAACATCATCATCCGTAGTTAAAGGATTACAACTGGTTATCGTGACTTCTGCGCCTCCTTTAACAAGAGTTTCAACTAAGACTGCTGTTTTTTTCTCTAAATGAAGTGCCATTCCGATTTTTAGACCTTCAAATGGTTTCTCTTTTTCAAACCGTTCTCCAATTTTTCGAAGGACAACCATCCATCGCTTAGCCCATTCAATTTTTTCTCTTCCCTTATCTGCAAGAGATATATCTTTCACTTTGCTTTTATTTTTAAAAGACATAAAATACCACCCTATATTTTGAATAGACAATTAGCGATAATTATATTAAAGTTATGAAAAATAATAGCATTGCTGAATACTTTTCTCGAATAAGTAAAATAAAATAGAAAATAATAAATTATTTTCATGAAACTTTCTTTTTTCCGTACATTTCACGCAATTTCTCGAAATCTGGATCTGTATCAACAAAGATAAATACTAACATTCCAATTAGAATGAATACACCGCATATTGGTCCCCAAAGATAATATCCTAGCATATTTGGTAGACCAGTGATATATCCAGTAATTATGTATGCTGTAGCTTGGAAAATGTTTAATGGAATACTATTGAACCCAGTATACATTCCAGCTCTTGATTCACCAGTTATTATTTCGTCAACCTCTGCAATGTGTGCAATAATTACGTATGGAAATAACCAGTATCCAGAGAGTCCTATAGCTGCAAGAGTCACCAAGATAAGTCCTTGAATTTCTATTGGAAGTAATAAGGGTAACGAGTCACCCTTCATTATGAGAGAAAATAGGCTAGTTGATTTAGAAACAAACCAAGCAAGATAAAGGAGAGTTATAGCAATAATAATCAGATTTTTTTTGGATTTAATTGAAACTTCTTTCATCAAAACTATTACAGCAGAAATCGACACTATTACAAAAATTATAAATGCAGCTTCAATTATTGTTAGGGGCATTCTCCCTATGATCCATGTTAATGGAAGCACAAATACAAGAATTGTGAGTGCAGAGAGCATAGTACGCTTTATCTTAAATTTCTTTGACATAAGACCCCAGACAATGAAAAACGATACTACGAATACTAGCAGCACACCCGCAAATACAAAATACATAATACCAGTAAGTAAAAGAACATCCTCAATGTAAACCAAGATTAAAGTTATTAATATTGTGAAACCTAATGACATAATTCCCTGAGCTATAATCCAAGTAACATAATTTTTATTTCTTATAGCGATCAATGTTTCCTTAATTATACTAGGGTGAGGTATATATTTCTTGGGTTCCTGAATCCTAATATAAGCAGGTACATAGAAGAGTATCTCTATTATTCCCAAGATAACAACGACATAAAAGAGAAGCATTCCACCTTGTTGAATTATCAAAGGCAAGGCGAAACTGCCAGCAATGCCAACAATATTTCCAAGAAGGTTAAATGTATTTTCATATCCAGAGACTTCAACTCTTTCCTCAGGTAGAGTGATTTCTGGAAGCCAAGCTTGGTAGGGAGTTAAGAGATATCCGTAGAAGAAGTTAAATGAACTGACCCATAGTGTTTCATAAAGAAATAATGTTAACTGATCTTTAACTGGTATGAAAAAATCAGGCAGAAAAAGCATAATAAATGAAATTGCTAATGCAAAAGTTCCCGAAATTATAAATGGTTTTCGCCTTCCAAGCTTAGGATGAATCGTTTTGTCACTGAGATATCCTATAAAGAATCCAGAAAGAGCAATCACGATTTTCCCAATACCATTAGCAACACCATTAAGCCAAGGATCCAGTTCATATTTTTTTAGATAGATATAGAATGTTGCCAGTGAGACAATACTAAGTAACGCTGTAGAACCAAAGCGACCCATACCGTAAAAAATTTTGTCTATACGCTTCATCGAGTACTTCCCACCAAAGAAGATAGTGATTTAGAGAACGATATATTGTAAAATAAAGTACTAAGTATATTTTAATTTTACATAAGGAACTATAATCAGTAATGTACATTATCCGATCTGATTTAGATAATATTTATATTCATACCACTTTTTCTGTAGTACATGAGCTATTGTTAGCATTAGAGGGATTTATAATGTTACCAATAGCTTTTGTGTTTAAGGTTGTAAGTGTTACCTCCTCTGGTGCTCTTTCTCCAGGACCATTAACAGCATCAACAGTAGCAGTGGGTACTAAAGATGGAGCTAGAGCAGGATTATTAGTTAGTATCGGACATACGATCGTTGAGTTTCCTTTAGTTATACTAATAGCTCTTGGAATAACAATCATCTTTACTAACGAATTAGCAACAAGAATAATAAGCTTATTAGGCGCTGGAATGTTATTTTTCTTATCATATCTAATGTTAAAAGATATTATTAAGAAAAACCATGACTTAAGGGACAGAGAAGAGAGTATAAATAAGAATTTATTAAGGTCACCTTTAATGATAGGTATAACATTATCTTTATTTAATCCATATTTCATTGTATGGTGGATCTTTGTTGGAGGGGCATTAGCAGTTGAAGCATATGCTATAGCTGGTTTCATGGGAGTTATACTAATGTTTTTTGTACATATATGGATGGACTATGTCTTTCTAATAGCGGTTGCATACGCAGCCTATAAGGGAAAAGAAATCATAAAAAGTAAAGGATATAGAGTGCTTTTAACAATAATAGTCATTTTCCTAATAGTATTCGGTATAGATTTGTTATTTAATGGACTCTTTAAAATTAGATTAATTTCTTTCTAACACCAAAAATGTTTAATCTCCCCCTAACATTAACTTTTAATTGCTCTAAGTAATAGAGTGGTGCGTCTTATGAAAGCAAAAATAGTCTGTTCCTCATGCAAATCAGAATTTCCTATAACAGAGAAAATCTGGAGATGTCCTAATTGTGGAGAATATTTAAAAATATCATATGTGATAGAAGATATCCAACTTACGAAAAGCATGCTAAAAGAGAGAACTTCATCTATGTGGCGATATAAGGAACTTTTACCTGTCTTTTCGAATGATATTATAACTCTTGGAGAAGGAGGCACGCCATTGATTAACTTTGAAGATGCATCTTTTTCAAACCTTAAATTTAAACTTGATTACATTAATCCAACAGGCTCTTTTAAGGATAGAGGAGCTAGCTTAAGCGTGACACGCCTAAAAGCAATAGGAGTAAGTGAGATAATTGAAGAAACGTCTGGAAATGCTGGTTCAGCATTAGCAGCATATTCAGCAAAAGCCGGAATAAAGTGTACAATATACACACCAGCCTATGCATCCATAGAGAAAATAGTTCAAATGAAAATCTTTGGTGCTAGAGTTATTAAAGTAAAGGGTGCAAGGCAAAATGTAAGTAAAGAAGCCCTAAAGGCCGCAGCTAAAGTATTTTTTGCGAGTCATCTATGGGACCCGTTCTTTATTCATGGCTTAAAGACTATAGCTTATGAAATAGCTGAGCAAAATAAATGGGAAATCCCAGACTATGTTGTTGTCCCAGTGGGAAGTGGAGGCCTACTTTTAGGAATTTACTATGGATTTAAAGATTTATATGACTTAGGATTTGTAAATGGCATCCCTAGAATAATAGGTGTTCAAAGTGAGAAAAATGATCCAGTTGTAAAGTCCCTTAAAGAAAAAAAGATAATTACTTTTAAGAAAAATGTTAAGACTATTGCAGAGGGTATAGCAGTAGCTGCGCCGGTTAGAATTAGAGATATTATTGATGCTATTCAAAAGACAAACGGCACAGCAATTTCTATAGAAGAGGATAAAATAATTGATGCTTTAATTAAACTAGCTAGAAGAGGTTTATTTGTAGAGCCCACTTCGGCTACAATTTATGTTGCTATCAAAAAGATGCTTGATATGGGAATGATAGACAGACATGACACAATAGTTGGGATTTTAACAGGTTCTGGGTTAAAAGCAACGAATTCTCTAATCAAAATCGCTCAGAATAATAATCTATGTGATTAGATAAGTATGAATAATGTAGTTGCTGTAATAGCAGGTATAATAAGATTATCTATCCATTTGTAGGATAAAAGTTCAACAATTGAAACGAAAAATCCTATGAGAAAGAATTTTGAAAGCATATAAATACTTATTTCATATCCATTAACAAGATAGGCTGCTATCATCCCGATAACGCTCATAATTAGAATGGATAGGCTCCCTTCCAAACTTTTGGAAACCCATAAAAATTTAATTTTATGTTTTCCGAAAGTCCTTCCAATTAGCTCTCCAGATCCATCTCCCCAAGCCAAAGATAGAACGCTGGCAATATAAATTTGTGGTTTGTTATAAAATAGAAAATATATTATTCCAGCAACCAGCAATGCTGTAATAGAAGCAAATAGCGTATCAATTAAATGTTCTCCCTCTCGGGTTCCAATTTTTAAAAGTTTTCTAGCAAAATCTTCATCAATTATCATTCCTACAGATAAAATTGTTAAAAATAAGGACAACGCAAAAAGTGCACCAAAAACCGAAGAGAAAATAGGTAATGAAAAAGCAATTGTTGTGCCTAAAACCATATGTGTTAATTTTCTAGGAATCCAGACGGGTGATCCATTTCCTCTTAATTTATAAGATATATATAATGTAGTCCATGCAAGGATATTTACAGCCAAACCAACTAAGATATCATTAAATGATAGTAAATTAAATTCAGGAGTCAAATTCTCAAATCACCCACCTTTTAGTAATTTATGCCTCCCATTTCATTACTTTGAATATATTTTGAACATTACGTTGATAATTTTATGTTAATCTCTGAATTAAAAATTATATGTAAAAATATAAAGTTTCTAAAGAATTTAAAGATAAAAACAAAAATTAATGGCTTATTTTATTTTTACACCAAAGGTGATCCAAATGCCTAAAATAGGTAAAGTAAAAGTTGAAGAGTCTGTTGGAATGCAACTAATCCATGATATTACAATTATTGAACCAAAAAAGACAAAGGCTGTACTTTTTAAAAGGGGGCATATTATAAGACAGGAGGACATTCCCCTCCTAAAAAAAGTTGGAAGAAGATATATTTACGTGATAAAAGACTTCTCTAAGTTTAAAGACTATGTTCATGAAGATGATTTTTCAAAAAGCCTCGCAAATGCTGTAGTTGATAATAATTTTTATCTATCTGGCCCTTCTGAAGGAAAAATAACGATTTTTGCTAGGAAATCAGGGATTCTTAAGGTGAATGTGAAGGCTTTAAATAAAATAAATATGTTAGCGGGTGTTAAGTTCAGCACTAAACTTAATAACTCACCTATCTTTGAAAATGGTCAAGTAGCAATTGTCGGCCTAGGACCGCTTTTTGTAAAAAAACAAATACTAGAGAGGGCACTAAAAATCGCTAATGATAACTATCCGATATTGACGATTAAGGAATTTAAAAAAATTAAAGTGGGCCTTATAGTCACAGGTAATGAAATATACGAGGGACTAGTTAAGGATGCTTTTACTGACGTACTTCGTGAAAAATTAAAAACTTATGGTCTCGATTTATATCTTAGGACTATTTTACCAGATAATAGAAAGGCCATTTGTAAAAAAATTCTTGAATTTATATCTAAAGGCTGTGAGCTAGTAATTATAAGTGGTGGCATGAGTGTAGATCCAGATGATGTAACCCCCTCAGCAATAAGGGATACTGGCGCAAAAGTAGTATTTTATGGAGCTCCTGTTTTTCCTGGCTCATCAATAATGCTGGCATATTATAATAATGAGATTCCTATTTATGGGACTACGGCATCTCCGATTTTTTATAAAAAAACAACATTAGATATATTCCTTCCTAGATTTATAGCAAAGGATAGAATAACAAGAAAAGAAGTAGCGGAAATGGGACATGGTGGTTTAATGATACATGATAATAAGAGCTAGATGATGACTTGAAAATAACAATATTATTATAAGTTACTTAGTTTCTATATTTCTTACTGTGGATTCCAAAAAATATTCATGTGAGTGAGGAATATGAAAAAATCAAAACGTTTAGCTGTCATAGATGTTGATAAATGTGTTGGATGTTTAAGCTGTGTTTTTGCTTGCACAAGACGCTATTCCATTCCAGGACTTACTAAATCAGCTATAGAAATAAAATCAGCCGGAGGAATAGAAAGAGGGTTCGTTGTTGTGGTTTGTAGAGCTTGCCCAGATCCACCATGTGCAAAAGTTTGTCCAACTAATGCTCTTGTGAAGAGACAAGGCGGGGGAGTAATTCTTAACCAAAATAAATGTATAGGATGTGGGCTCTGTGTTGACGCTTGTCCGATTGGTGCAGTATTCTGGGATGATGAATTAAATAAGCCAGTAATTTGTATTCATTGTGGATATTGTGTTGATTTTTGTCCACATGGTGTTCTTGCTTTGGAGGAGGTTGAAATTACATGACAATTACTGATAACTTGTTATTTCGAGTACTCTATATAGATCTAAATAAGTTCAAATATTGGGTAGAAAGTAAACCAGAATTATTTGAGGAATATATAGGGGGCACAGGCGTAGCTATCCGATTATTGACTGAGGAATGTCCAAAGAACGCCGATCCACTTGGGCCAGAGAATGTTATTGTTTTTGCGATAGGACCATTAACTGTTGTTTATCCTCTTGCATCAAAAACCGTCGCTCTATTTAAATCACCACTTACTGGGAACTTAGGGGAAAGTCATGCTGGTGGCAGGAGTGCTATGGCAATAAGGATGGCTGGTTATGGCGCTATTGTTATAAAAGGTGCTAGTGAAGTACCAATAATTCTGGATATTAGAAGAGATAAAGTTGAATTTCATGATGCATCAGCTCTTTGGGGTATGCATAGCACATATACTGTTGGAAGAATTGTTAGAGAGAAATTTGGAATTCCCGGGTTTAGAACTATTATGAGAATAGGACGAGCTGGGGAGAAATTAATAAGATATGCATCTGTAGTCACGGAAACATATAGACATTTTGGTAGATTGGGATTGGGCGCTGTTCTTGGGAGTAAAAAGATTAAAGCAATAATTATTACTGGAAAACGTAATATAAATATAGCAAACCCAAAGGAGTATAGAGAACTCTATGCAGAAATTTATAATGCAGCTGTTAAATCTCCAGTTATGAAAAAATATCACGACCTAGGCACACCAGCAAATGTGATACCTCTTAATGAAATAAAAGCATTGCCTACACGAAATTTAACTTCTTCATATTTTGAAGGTGCAGAGACTATATCTGGAGAATACTTAGCCGAGCATTTTCTAGGGCGAAGAGTTGCTTGTGCTCATTGCCCAGTTGGATGCATTCACCTTGCTGCCTTAAGAGAACCGTATGAGGATGAACCATATTTCTATAAGACTAAAATGATTTCTTATGATTATGAATTAATATATTCTCTTGGTTCAATGCTTGGCATTTCAAACTCTCAAGGATTACTCAAGCTGATCGATGAAATAGAAACTGAGGGGCTTGACGCTATGAGCACAGGAGTTGTATTAGCATGGGCCACAGAAGCATATCATAAAGGTCTAATTTCTGAGAATGAAACAATGGGCTTAAAATTAACTTGGGGTGACTATAAGACATATATAAAAGCAATTAAATATCTTATAAGACAACCCAATGAATTTTATAAAACGTTGGCATTAGGTTCTGAAGCAGCAGCTAAGAAATATGGCGGTTTGGACTTTGCACTCTCTTTTGGAGGAAATGAAATGCCTGGATACCACACAGGCCCAGCTGCACATATAGGGCATTTATTAGGTTCCAGACACAGTCACCTTGATATGGGAGGATATAGTCTTGACCAAAAGTTGCTTAAAACTGGAGAACAACTACCTCCAGAAGAGATAGCTAAACGACTTCTCTCTGAAGAAGAATGGAGGCAGATTCTTTCCAGTCTTGTGGTTTGCTTTTTTGCTAGGGGAATATACACACCTGAAATTACTGCTAAAACATTAAAGACTCTTGGGTACAATTTAACTGAAGAGGATCTTAAAGAGATTGGCAGGAAAATACATAGAGAGAAATACAAATTTAAGATTCGGGAGGGTTTTGATCCTCATAAATTAAGAATTCCTGAGAGAATATTTGAAACTCCGACCTCACATGGTAAGATAGATAAGAAAATGTTTTTAGAGATAGTGGAACATATATTAAAACTAATTAATATATAGCAAGAGTACTGTTGCATTTTACTCTTTACATGAGCATGCCTACTAATGTATGAGAGATTCATAATATTACATAAAAGTATATAAATACTTATTAAACAATATATTCTAAGGTGATTCTGTTTTCTAGAGCATGGGGGTTAATCCTTGCCAATTCATGTAAATTGTGTTATAGGCTCAATAGAGTACTCAGATGATAATGTTAACGTGAATTTTATTTCAAATTCAGGAGTCAGCGAAGAGCAATTAAATCAGATAAGGGAAACTATTTTATTTCCATTCCAAAAAAAATCTTCAAAAGATACGTCAGAATCTTTTATCGTCTATAAGACGATATTTAATGATACAAATATTTACTATATTGCTAAAATAAAAGAAGCAAAAGATAATTTAAGAGACTTCCAAGTAATAATAATTGATGAGGCTGCATTTGCGTTAATTCACTATGACCCTTATTTCTTACAGAAACTTTTCACTTTTGATACTAAAAAGGGAGAAAGCCCACTTGATATAAGTAATATTATAAGTGATGCACAATCCTTCAACGTACCAGATTCTATGGGGGATATGCCACGAGCTTTTCTAAATGCAATACAGTCATTAGTCCCACCTGATGTAGACTATATTAAGGTATTAAAAGTTATAATTGATGTACTATTTAGAAAATCAAACTTCTTGCTGGCAACGCCAAAATCTCAATTAATTCATAATTTAATACGTGGTATAGTCTATCTGATGCCAAGGCAACTTAGAAAAGATTATTCTTTCATATTAGGATTGCCTATTGAAGGAAATGGCTTGCTGAGAGTATTAATTTCATTTGAACCTCTAAACTTTAATGATTTTGACAAGTTAATAGAGAATGCCCACTCAATAGTCTTTTCCGATTTTACGGAGATACCAGAAGAAAAAATATCTCCTATAACTAGCTTTGTAACTGAGATGTTTCCAAAGTTACCGTCTACGCTCTTTGCCCGTGCTAAAAAACTTGAAGAGGTTCTTGATGTTGCTGGTAAAATAGAGTACGATTTCTCACTATTACAAAAATATGTAATGCGCGTGAGATACTTAGATGAGGTAGGTAAGGCCTTATCAGATTCAAAATATGATCTGGCAATAGATCTATACTATAAAGTTCTAGAATTAGATAAAGATTTAGGAATCGACTATGCAAAATCAACAATAGATGGTCTTAGGCATCTATTAGAATATATCGAAGATGACAATTTAAAAAAGAATACATTACTTCAC
>Ga0164318_10003918_pt1 | contig 14176 bp, 12 predicted proteins | sample GuaBasSedimGuay9_FD_113734 | JGI IMG/M metagenome (GOLD analysis project Ga0164318, IMG submission 113734) | Subseafloor sediment microbial communities from Guaymas Basin, Gulf of California, Mexico - Guay9, Core 4571-4, 0-3 cm | ecosystem: Environmental > Aquatic > Marine > Hydrothermal vents...
GTCCGGAACGATGGTCCAGCAGGCCTTGCCGTCGGCGGCGCAGCCGTCCAGGAAGGCACGCCCGGGGTCGAAGTCCAGCAGCACTACCGGTCGTCCGAAACGCAGGGCCATGGCGATCTCGCTCAGGGTGCCGCCGTTGCCCCGGCAGGCGACCACGACCTCGCTGGCCAGGATGTTGATCACGTTGCGGCCGGCCCCCATCCCCGTGGGGATGACGATGTCCAGGCCACGGGCGGCCTGGTCGCGGTCGTCGTCGAACAGCACCCCTACCGTCAGCCCGCCCGCCTCGTGGGCCCCGGTGACCGAGGCCTGCATGACCCCGGTGGACCTGCCGCCCGAGAGCAGGACCCAGCCCCGCTCGGCGATCAGCCGGCCCAGCGTGCTGGCATCCTGCAGGGTCTTGTCGTCCGCCCGGGAACCGCCCATGACCCCGATCAGCGTCCTGCTCATGGCCCCACCTCACCGTTGTTGGAGGTGGCGGGATGTCCCTCCAGCATGCCCTCGATGCGGGAGGTGTCCACCTCGGGCGCGAATTCGTCCCCGCTCATGAACTCCACCTCCACGTGCTCGACGCCCAACCCCTGGGCCAACATGGTGAGGGTCCGTGCCGCGGACCGCTGGGCCTCGGCGCCCGCCTTGCGCACCAGATCGCCCGCCAGCCCTCGGGCCTGCTGGCGCGTCTCGCTGATGAGCTTGTTCTTGGCCTCGACGCTGAAACCGCCGGTGATGAAACGGCCCAGCAGGTCGGGCATCAACCAGGGCAGCAATTCAGTTTTATCTTCACTATGAATGCGCATGTCCCGGATCAGGACCTCGTGGCGGACAGGCGGCAGCACCAGGCGGTAGGAAGCGCCGGGACCGGGAGCAATGGTGAAGCGCGGATCGGTCAGGTCGTAGCGGAAATCCACGTCGAACTCGATGACCAGGGTGATGCGCTGGGAAGACAGCAGCCAGTTGAGGTACTTCTTCCCGAACTCTCCGAACCAGTGGTCGCTGGCGGTGATGACCTCCTTGGTCATGATCCTGAACACGCTCAGCTCGCCCACCGCGCGCATGCTTGTGATGAAGCTCTCGCGGCTGGTCACCGCAGGACCTGAACCTCCACCGCGGCCGCGGCGCGCGATCTTCCAGGTCAGCCAAGCGGCCAGGCCGACGGCCAGTCCGCCGCCGAACCCGATCAGGGCGTCGTTCACATGCAACCTCCCGTTCCCTGAACTCCTGGGCAGTTTCGAGGGCACAGCATGGCAAAGGAAACGACTTTCAGCAAGACAGGATGCAGGGACGGGTTTCAGGCGACAGGAGAAGTGAGGACTTCCTGGAGCTTGCCCCGGGAAAACACGAGGGGCAGGCGGGGCAGATCCTCGGCGCCGCGCGGAGGAGCCGCTGCGGGTTCCATCAACAGGCATACCTCGGCGGCCAGGGAGGACAGGAAGGTCATCAACTGATCGAACTTGCCGGCGGTCATGCACTGGGGATCGACGAGGACCAGGTCCACAGCCTCGCTGCCTGAGGCGTTGTTGAACAGGCCCTCCATGGGATAGAGGTCGTGCCCCATGGACCTCAGCAGGGTCGATGCCCACTCCTTGCGGGCGTCATCGGTGGTGACCACCACGCAGGTGCTTGCTTCCTGGTCCCCGGTCGTGCCGACCTCCCCGGTACGAGCGCCGGAGATGTGCAGGAAGTTGGCCATGTCGGCGATCTTGGCCTCCATACCCACCAGGGCCGACTGGATATGCTCCATGGTCAGCCCGGCCGTCGCCAGGAGCTGCTCGATGTCCGCCTCCGAGGCTGCTGTTTCGAAGGACCCACCGTGGATGCAAGCCAGCACATCGGCCACGGCCACCAGGTTGGTCAAGGGTTGCGTACCGTCGCAGGCGCGCTCGACGTCATGGTGGTAACGGGCGGCCAGCCCGAAATCCTCAGGCAGTTCCCAGAACTTCAGCAGGCCCTGGCCCACCTGGGCGTGGGTCATGCCGCACATCTCGCGCTCCGCATCCAGCCGATCCCGGCTCGCATCCGCGAGGATGGGCTCGTAGATGTCGGGCACAGCCGCGGCCAGCACGTAGGCCCCGATATCGTGCATCAGACCGGCCAGGAAGGCCTCTTCGGGGTCGGTGCGGCGCTTGACGAAGGGAGCCAGCACCTGGGAGGCCGCCCCGTTGGCCAGGGCGTGATCCCAGAACCCCTGCATGTCGATGTCCCCGCCCAGCTTCTGCAGGGCCGAGATGGAGCCGAAGCCCAGGGCCAGGTTGCGCACGCCGCTGAAGCCCAGCAGGACGACCGCCCGGCTGATGGTGGTCACTTCCTGCTGCACCCCGTAGAAGGAGGAGTTGACCAGCTTGAGGACCTTGCCCGCCAACGCCTGGTCGCTGGACAGGACCTTGGACACGTCCTGCGCCGAGGCGTTCTCGTCGGCGATGACCAGCAGCAGCTGCCGCGTAACCTGCGGCAGGGGGGGCAGATTGCGCATGACCGACTTGATGCGTGCCTGGATCAGTTCAATTGACATTCAGTCGACTCCCGGGGGCCGAGGCCGCCGTTCAGGCTCCGTCACAATGGCGTTCTCCTGCTGGTTATCGGCAGGGTAAGATGGGGCTTTAACCCGGATTAGTCCGGTTTCCCGGCGTCCCGACCCGGGTTCCTCGTAGCGCCCCGGTGCAGTTTGGAACCGTAGCGCGCCTGCACACGGTCCATGATGCGATCCAGACGGCGCTGGCGTTCATCGGCCGCCCCGTCTCCGAACAGGTCGGCCTGCTCGGCGACCGGCAGGTCCAGATGCGAGGCCGTGACCCCCAGCAGCCGCAGGGCCCGTCCCCGTCGACCGACCCTGGTTTCCAGCAGTTCCCGGGCCGTTTCCCGGATCTTCACCGAGGAATCGGTGGGCCGCTGCAGGCGCAACGAGCGGGTGCAGGTGGTGAAATCGGCGAAGCGGACCTTGAGGGTGATGGTTCCGGCCTGCAACCCCTGGACGCGCAGCCGGTGGCCGACCTTGTCCGCCAGCAGGTCACAGACGCCGCGCAGCTGCTCGGCGGCGGTGATGTCCTCGGGAAAGGTCATCTCGTTGCCGATGGACTTGGCCTCGCGGGCCGGCACCACCGGGCGATCGTCCATGCCGCGGCCCAGGGCCTGCCACCTGCCGGCCTGGACCCCGAATTTCGCTGCGAGCACGGGTTCGGGAACGACAAGCAGGTCCCCGATGGTCCGCACCCCGTGCAGATGCAACTGGGCGGCGGCGGCCTTGCCGACGCCCCACATGCGTTCGATGGGCAGCCGCCTGAGAAGTTCGGGGGCCCGCAGGGGGGAAACGACCACGAACCCGTCGGGCTTTTCCAGGTCGCTGGCCAGCTTGGCCAGGAACTTGTTGTAGGAGATGCCCACCGACGCGGTCAGGCCGATCTCGGACCTGATCCTGTCCTTGATGGCGTGCCCGATGTCGGTGGCCGAACCGTGCAGCCGCCGGCACCCGGTCACGTCCAGGAACGCCTCGTCGATGGAGAGGGGTTCGACCAGGGGGGTGTAGTCGCCGAAAACGGCGAACACGGCCCGGGAAACCTCGCCGTAACGCTCCAGGCGGGGTTCAAGGAACACCGCCCGGGGACACAGGGCTCGTGCCCGCGCGGCGCTCATGGCGCTGTGGATGCCGAACCGCCGGGCCTCGTAGCTGGCCGCCGACACCACGCCCCTGCCCTGCGGCGTGCCTCCGACCACCACCGGCCGGCCCGCCAGCTCGGGCCGGTCCAGGACCTCCACCGAGGCGAAGAAGGCGTCCATGTCCACGTGGATGATCGAGCGCGGCCAGGTCTCCCCGGCGCCATCGCCGTTGACGGAGGGCAGCCCTTCCGGAGGCGAACCGGACACCGTCAATCCTCCGGTTCGTCCCGGACCCGGAAGACCCGGTCCAGGTAGGCCAGTCTCCGCTTGAGGTCCTTGTTCCACAGGTCGTTGACCTTGGCCACGGGCCGCAACGCCCAGTCCGGCGAACCGGCGGCCAGAGCCTGGTGGAAAGCCCAGGTACGGGTGAAGGTGCGGCCGGCCAGAGCCTTGATCGCCTGCCATTGCCCCGGCGTCAACCAGTCCCGGTCCCCGGCCATGGCCAGCAACCCCGGGTCCACACGGAGGGGCGTCACCCGGGCCAGGTCCGCCACCAGCCGGGCCTGGTCCTCGGTATAGCCGGCCTCGGTCTTGAGGATCTTCATCAAATGCACGGGGTTGGTCATGTCCCGCCCGTGCAGGGCTTCCAGACCGGCGGTAGGAATATGGCGTCGTTGGAGCTCCGCCGTGACCTGATCATCGATGCGGAAGTGGACCTTGCGGTAGACCGTCTGGTCGAAGACGTTGTTGACGAAGAACAGCAGCACGAAGGACAGCAGCCCCGCCACCAGCGGCGTGGCGATCCAGCCTAGGGAAATCTCGCCCAGGACGCGATAGCGTATGCCCCTGCCGCCCTTGAGGATCCCCAGGCCCACGATGGCCCCGATCACCGCCTGGCTGCTGCTGACGGGCACAAGGGGAAAGGTGGGCAGATGGTGGGAGGCCAAAATGAACTCCAGGCGCTGGGAGGCGAACAGGAACAGGGTGATGGACTGGGCCAGCACCACAACCAGGGCGGCCACCGGGGAGATCTTCACGATGCCCCCGCCCACGGTGCCCATCACCCGGTGGGAATAGGTCAACACCCCGGCGCTGATGGCCAGACCGCCCAGCAGGAACAGCTGCTGGGTCCCGGTGACGGTCAGCCCCAGCACCTGGAGGGGGTGGAACGGATTCTCGGGCAGGAACACGCCCATGACGTTGGCGATGTTGTTGGCGCCCAGGCTGTAGGAGCCGAAGGCGCCCACCGTCAGCAACCCGTACCGGGTCCAGGCGTCCAGTTCCAGCAGGTGGGGCTTGGCCCGGCGAATCAACGCCCGCACGAGCCAGAACAGCAGGATGGCGATGGCGGCGCTCAGCAGGGGACAGGCCACCCAGGTCAGCACGATGCGCGTCAGGGAACGGGTATCGGTCACCGCGGAAGCGAAGATGTTCCAGCCCAGGATCGCCCCCACGATGGCCTGGGAGGTGGACACGGGCAGGTTGAGGCGGGTCATCCAGAAGGTGGCCAGGGCGGCGGCCAGCGCCACCGTGAACGCGCCGGGCAAGGCGTTGACCGCCCCGAGGCTGCCCAGGGTGTGGGCCGCGCCGGCGCCGCTGATCACCGCGCCGAGGGTGATGAAGAACGAGCACACCAAGGCAGCGACGCGGAACTTCACCATGCGCGAGCCCACGGCGGTGCCGAAGACGTTGGCCGCGTCGTTGGCGCCCAGGGACCAACCCAGGAACAGACCGCTGGACAGGAATACCAGGATGGCCATGTCAGATGGTCCGCTTGATGGTGTAGATACCCAGCCGGTTGGCCACCGCCTCGGCCTCGTCCGAGACCTTCTCCACGTTGTGGGCGAAGTACCGCAGCTGGGTCTTGTGGGCCAGATCGAGCTGCGCGGAGCGGAAGATCTCCCGCTTCAGGGTATCGCTGAGCTGGTCGGCCTCGCTCTCGTAGTGGTGGACCTTGAACAGGTGGTCCTTGACGGCCTGGACATCCCGAAAAAAGGCGCGGGCAGCCTTGACCGCGGCCTCCCCCGCCCGGCAGCTCGCCTCGGCCAGCTGGTTGAATCCCCCGTGGAACTGATCGGGGATGACCGGTTCTTCCACGGCGAACTGGTAAAGGCTGATCTTGGCCCGGTCGATGATGTTGTCCGTGTTCTCCAGCAAACCCAGCACGTCGCCCCGGTGCTCGGGGATCAGGGAGTTGCTGTAGAGTCTGGTCTCCACCTCCCGGCTCAGCTTGTCCGCCTGGGATTCGTGCAGGTTGATGGCCTCGATCTTCTCCTCGAACTCCGCACGGCGCCCGGCCAGGTAGGCGGCCACCCCCTCCTGGAAGAACAGGGAGCCCTCGGCGACCTTGTCGAGGAACTCGTCGATCTTGGCTTCCAGCTCCCGTGTGGACTTGAACAAAGTCATGAGATCACTCCCGGTTCGATGCGGCCCACTGCGGCCACGGCCTGAGGCTGAGCTGCGCGTTGCTGTAGCGGTGATCCCGGGTGACCTCCCGGCCCACCCAGGGCGGCAGGACCAGCGGGCGGTCGGGACGGTCCAGTTCGCACTCGGCCAACACGAGGCCCTCATTGGCCCCTTCGAAGACGTCGATCTCCCAGGTCAAACCGTCCAGCGGCACCTGGTGCCGGGTCTTGCGGACCACCCGCCGGCCGCACAGGACAAGCAGTTGCTCCGCGTCCTCGACGGGCACCTCGTACTCGAACTCGGGCCGCGACAGGCCGTCCCCGGGTGCCTTGACGGTCAAGACGGAGGCGTCCTCCTGCAACCGGATGCGCACGGCGATCCCGTCCTCGCCCACGGCCAGGTAGCCCTGGACGATCTTCCTGCTTCCCGCCGCCTGATTCCGCCACATGTCATTGACGACCAGGAACCTGCGCTCGATCTCCAGTCCCAAGGGTGGCTCTCCTTCATTCGGCGGACAAGGTGGATCTGCCTGGGATTAAATGGAACAAATGATTATCATGCCGTCCAGACGGTGGGTCAAGCGATTGGTGTGACCCGTACCTCGTGTGACCTGGAAAGGAACCCGCCCGGATCATGTGCGGACGCATTGTCCTGAACAGCCCGCCCGGTGAAATCGCGGTCGAATTCTCCCTGACGGCCCTGCCGGAGCTGGCCCCGCGCTACAACATCCCCCCCGGGGGGCCGGTGGCGGCGATCATGGCCGGCCAAGGGGAACGCGACCGGGTGCTGCGCCTGCTGACCTGGGGACTGGTGTCCCCCGATGTACGCTGGCGCGACACAGCGCCCCGGCTGATCAACGCCCGGGCCGAAACCATCGCCCGCAAAGCGGCTTTCGCCGAGTCGTTCGCCCGGCGGCGTTGTCTGATCCCGGTGAACGGATTCTACGAGTGGAAAAAGACGGGCGGCCGGGCCCAGCCGTTCCTCATCCACCGCCGTGACGGCGGCCTTTTCGCCCTGGCGGGGATCTGGAACCGGTGGGAATATCCCGGAGGAAGGATACTGGAGGCCTGCGCCATCATCACCACCGAGGCGGCCGACTTCATGCGGGAGATCCACCGCCGCATGCCTGTGCTCATCGCGGCGGCGCAACGGGAGCTATGGCTGCACGGGTCCGCCGACGATGCCGACGCCCAGGTGCGGAGCATGGTTCCGGAGGAAACCGGCGCCCTGACAGCCCACGCCGTGGATCCGCGGGTGGGCGATCCCGCATTCGACGAACCCCGATGCCTGGAGCCCTGGCGGCCCGGACACGCGGGGCAACTGGCTCTTTTCGGCCCACAAGACGAGGATGAATCCCATGACTGATACCGCCCCCCGCCCCCTGCGCCTGCTGCTGGACACCGCCGACACGGACCAGTGGGAACGCTGGCTGCCCACCGGCATCCTCGGCGGCGTGACCACCAACCCCCTGCTGCTGGAGCGCGCGGGGTTGCCGTGCAACCTCGAGACCCTGGGCGAGCTGGCCGCCAGGGCGACGGCCCTGGGAGCCGGGGAGATCCACGTGCAGACCTGGGGCGAGGACACCGACGCCATGGTGCGGCGGGGCCGGGAGCTGGCCCGGCTGCAATCCTCCGGGCTGCGCGTCCTGGTCAAGGTGCCGGCCACCGAGGCGGGACTGCGGGCCGCCGCCCTGCTGCAGGAGGAGGACTGCGCCCTGACCCTGACCGCGGTGTTCAACCGGGGCCAGGTCATGGCCGCAGCCGCCCTGGGAGCGGCCTACGCGGCGCCCTACCTGGGCCGCATGCTGGATGACGGACGCAACGGCATGGCCGAAATCACAGCCATGCAGGAGATCCTGCGCCGCACCGCCTCAGGTACCCGGCTGCTGACGGCCAGCCTGCGTACGGCCGCCCAGGTAGGCGAACTGGCCGCCCGAGGGGTGGACACCTTCACCGTGGCTCCGCGAATCCTGGCCGAGTTGCTGCACGATGAGCTGACGCTCAAGGCGGCGGCGGACTTCAACCGGGCGGCCGCGGAAATTTGAAAACGATCCTGTAAGATCATCACTGGTCTCCAAACAGGTGGGATGTTCGCGACTCGCCCCTCATACCTGCAAGGAGAAGACCCATGAAATCCAAGCTCACGTTCTTGATCCTCGGGTCCGTCTTGGCCCTGGTCCTCGGCGGGAGCTGGGCCGTCGCTCAGGAAACGGCCACCGTCCAGCTGATCGCCATCGACGACGCCTACATTTCCGTCGCCCATCAGAGCACGAACTACGGCTCATCCATCAACACATACGTGGGTGACAGGCACACCGCCCAGTTCGACAGCACCTGCACCAGCTTCTACCAGTTCGACATGAGCGAGGTCCCTTACAACGCCGAAATCGTCAACGCCGAGTTGTGGCTCTACAAGCATGAGAAGTACGGGGCGTTTCAACAGAACCTGACTGTGGATGCCCACCTGATCACCACCCCCGGCTGGAACGAGAACACCATCACCTACAACGCGCCTCCGGGCTACAGCACCAGCGCCAGCGCCTCGGTGACCGAATGGTTCACGGCCCCTGGGTGGGTGACTTGGAACGTGACGGCCGATGTGGCGGCCATGCGGCCCAGCCAGAACCTTATCGGCTGGAAAATGGAGATGACCCCGGCGGTCCCCTACGTCTGGCTGAACTTCTACTCCAGCGAGCAGGTACCCATGCCGGATTATCGGCCCATGCTGGAAATCACGTACATCTCGGTGGTGGCCAACGAGGCTGCCTCGTGGTCGAAGGTCAAAAGTCTCTACCGGTAGGTGCAAAAGAAACAGGGGCCGCCCCGAAAGGCGGCCCCTTGCCGTTCAGGAACGGGCCAGATACTGCTCGAACAGCTCCGCCAACAGTTCCGGCACCAGAGCCATGCGCTCGGGGGTCTCCACATAGGCGATGCGCAGCTGGGTGCGGCCGGGGTTGGGCCGGCCGGCGGGGGTGCCGTAGAACCCGGCCATGGGCGCGGTCAGCAGGGTCAGGGCGCGGCCGTCCTTCTCCACGCAGCCTTCCCGGGCGCAGAACATGACGAAATCCAGGGCGTTGAAGTTCTCATCCACCAGGTTGCGCACATCGACCACCGAGTAGATGCTCGCATCGGGGCTGGAGACGATGATCCCCGGGATCAGCTCGCGGGTGCGGGCGGTCAGGCTCTGCAGCATGCCGTGGTAGTACTCCCGCTGGGCCGTGAACCAGGTCTGCAATTCGGCGTACGGCACCTCGCCCAGGCCTGCGAATATATGCTGGCCGATGATGTTGCTGCACAGTCCCGCGGTGTTCTCGGCCACGGCGCGCTGATGAAATTCCGGGCTGTCGGTGACCAGAGCCCCGATGCGCAGGCCGCAGGCGTTCCAGACCTTGCTGGCGGTCTCGATGCTGATGCGGCGGCCGGTGATGCCCGGCACCTCCTGTTCGGTCAATCCCCACACGCTCACCGGCTTGTCGCCCCGGTAGTAGAGTTCGCGGTAGGCCTCGTCGCTGATCAGCCACAGGTTGTGCTTCACGCAGAGGCGGCCCAGGGCAGCCATGGTCCGATGGTCGTAGAGCTGGCCGGTGGGATTGTCGTAGGGTATGACGAGCAGCCCGCCGGGTTGCTCGCGCTCGATGACCGCCTCGATCTCCTCCAGGGCGGGCAGGTTGAACCGGCCGTCCTCGCCCAAGTTGCGCGTGATGGAAACGGTAGCCCGTCCCAGGCGTTCGGCGAACGCCTTGTAGTTCGTATAGGCCGCGTCGATCAAGAGCAGCGGACGTTCCTCCAAGCCCGCAGGCCCGCAGCATCCCAGGATGACCAGTTCCATGGCCTGGCTGCCGCCGTCGGTGACCTGGCTCAGCAGACCGGAGGTCTCGAAACCGCTGGCGGCGATGATGTGCAGGAAGGCGGCGTTGGTCTCGGCGAGTCCCACGGTGGGGCTGTACTTCACCACGCCGTCGGCGAAGGGACTGCCCTCGGCGCCCAGGTTGCGCAGGCGCTCCTGCATGGCCGGGTGCATGGGCAACGAGACGTTGCCGATGGCGACGTTGACGGCCTCGACCTCGTCCCCGCGTCCGGCGAACTCGATCTGGGCCATGCGGATCACCGAGGGGGTACGCGAATTGAAGTGGGCGGACATCATGGGCTTGGTCATGGTTCCTGCTCCTTCCGGAGATCACAGGGGCATCTTGTTTCCGGAAACTTCGGCGGTGAATCGGGTTCGCGCAAGGGACCTGAACGGGCCGGCAAAACGAACCGCCCGACCCCACAGGGCCGGGCGGTTCGGGTTTTGCGCAACCGCGCGCCGTGTTACTTGATCAGCAACGGCGCGATCACCACGCTGATGACGGACATCAGCTTGATCAGGATGTTGAGGCTGGGACCGGAGGTGTCCTTGAACGGATCGCCCACGGTGTCGCCCACCACGGCGGCCTTGTGGGCGTCGCTGCCCTTGCCGCCGAAGGCGCCACCCTCGATGTGCTTCTTGGCGTTGTCCCAGGCGCCGCCGGCGTTGGACTGGAACAGGGCCATCAACACACCGGTGGCCGTCACCCCGGCCAGCAGGCCGCCCAGCATCTCGGTGCCGCCCAGGAATCCGACCAGCACGGGAGACAACACGGCCAGCATGCCCGGCAGGATCATCTCCTTGATGGCCGCGGCGGTGGAGATGTCCACGCAGCGCCGAAAGTCGGCCGTCGCCTTGCCCTCCATCAGGCCGGGGATCTCCTTGAACTGGCGCCGCACCTCCTCGATCATCGAGAAGGCGGCGCGGCCCACGGCCTCCATGGCGAAGGCGCTGAACAGGAACGGCAGCATGGCGCCCAGGAACAGGCCCACCAGGACCACCGGGACCAGCAGGTTGATGGACGTCAGGCCGACGATGTGCTGGTACGCGCTGAACATGGCCAGGGCCGTCAAGGCGGCCGAGCCGATGGCGAAGCCCTTGCCGATGGCGGCGGTGGTGTTGCCCACCGCGTCGAGCTTGTCGGTGCGCGCGCGCACCTCGTCGCCCAGACCGGCCATCTCGCTGATACCGCCGGCGTTGTCGGCGATGGGACCGTAGGCGTCGACGGCCAGCTGGATACCCGTGGTCGAAAGCATGCCCAAAGCAGCGATGGCGATGCCGTACAGGCCGGCGTAGTGGAAGGCCACCAGGATGACGATGCCCAGCACGATGATGGGCAGGGCCGTGGACTTCATCCCCAGGCCCAGACCGGCGATGATGTTGGTGGCCGCACCGGTCTCGCTCTGGCGGGCGATGCCCTGGGCCGGCTTCTTGTCCTCGGCGGTGTAGTACTCGGTGATGATGCCGATGGCGATGCCGCCGGCCAGGCCGGCGATGGTGGCGATGAACACGCCCAGCCACTTGTCGCCCGGCAGCATGATGTTGGCGATCACGCCCGTGACAATGGCCATGATGATGCCCGCGCCGAAGGTGCCGATGTTGAGGGCGGCCTGGGGATTCCCGCCCTCCTTGGTCCGCACGAAGAAGGTGCCGATGATGGACACCACGATCCCGGCGGCCGCCAGCACCAGCGGCAGCAGCACGGCGTTGAGGTTGCCCTCGGGCAGGAAGGTCACGCCCAGGATCATCGAGCCCACGATGGAGCCCACGTAGGACTCGAACAGGTCGGCGCCCATGCCGGCCACGTCGCCCACGTTGTCGCCCACGTTGTCGGCGATCACCGCGGGGTTGCGCGGATCATCCTCGGGAATGCCCGCCTCGAGCTTGCCCACCAGGTCGGCGCCCACATCGGCCGCCTTGGTGTAGATCCCGCCGCCCACACGGGCGAACAGGGCGATGGAGCTGGCACCCAGGGAGAAGCCCGAGATCACCTGCAGCAGACGGTCGGTGCCCCAGACTTCGCCGAAGATCTGGTGGTAGATGATGTACAGCAGGCTCAGGCCCAGCACACCCAGACCGACCACGACCATGCCCATGACCGTGCCGCCGCTGAAAGCCACGCCCAGAGCCTTGTTCAGGCTCGTGCGCGCGGCGCTCGTGGTCCGGACGTTGGCCTGGGTGGCGATCTTCATGCCGAAGAAGCCGGCGGCCGCCGAGGACAGGGCGCCCAGCACGAACGACAGGCCGATCAGGGCGTGGGAATTGGGCAGCTTGGCGTTGCCCACGGCCAGCAGCACCGCGACCACGAGCACGAACACGCCCAGGACCCGGTATTCCCGGTTCAGGAACGCCATGGCCCCTTCCTGGATGTGACCGGCGATGGTCTGCATTTTCTCATCACCGGCGTCCTGTTTCTTGACCCAGCTGGTCTTGAAGGCCGCGAACAGCAGGGCCAGCACGCCGGCGGCGGGGATGAGGTAGATCACGCGGGATTCCTCCTGGAATTGGGTGATTTCGGCACCATTGCTCAATACAAAGGCAGACGCCTGCGCCGGGGCGTCCCCTGTGAAAACGAGGCAACGCTAGCAAAACAGGAGGCCGGACGCAAGGTTTTCCCCCGCCCGGCCTCCAGCCATTTCCGCGGGTGCACCGCCGGGAGTGCTACTTCCCGGCGATGTCCACCAGCTCGATCTCGAAACAGAGGGTCGAATGGGGAGGAATGGCCTCTCCGTGCCCTCTGCTGCCGTAGCCCAGTTCGGGCGGAATGATCAGGCGCGCCTTGGTGCCCTTCTTCAGCCCCTCGATGGCCATCTCCCAGCCGGGGATGACCATGCCCGCTCCCAGGGTGAAGTTGTAGGGCTGGCCGCGGGTCAGGGAGGAATCGAACAGCGTACCCTTCTGGCCGTCCACCCACAGGTAGCCCGAGTAGTGCACCGAGACCTGATCGCCCAGTTCGGCCACCGGGCCGTCGCCTTCCTGCTGGATCTGGACATCGACCATGGGCAGGCCCACGACCTGGACGTCGAACATCAGGGTGGAGTTGGGCGGAATGACGGGGGGATGGCCGCGTTCGCCGTAGGCCAGATCGGGGCTGATCAGAAGGGTGCGTTTGCCGCCGACGTGCATGCCGGGGATGCCCTTCTCCCAGCCGGGGATCACGTAGCTGCGCCCCAGGGGGAAGGTGATGGGCTCGCCGCGGTCCACCGAGCTGTCGAACTTCTTGCCCTTCTTTCCGTCCTCGTAAAACCAGCCGGTGTAGTGGACCGAGACCACGTCATCGGGTTGGACCTCCGGCCCATCCCCGAGAACCGAGTCGACATAGCTCAGGCCGGGCATGATCTCCTGGAAGGAGGAAGCCGCCGTACTGGACGAATCCTGATTGTTGCAACCGGCGGCGGCAAGCAGGATGATCAAAAAGGTGGCGACGAGCGCCGGCGCGAATCTGGGCATGAGGGCCCCCTGGGAATTGTGGTTAAAGAAGAATAAAAGGGCGCGAACGGGCCGCGCCGCAACGAGCCTAATTTCGCATATTCTCCGCGGGATTTCAACGTCTGTCTGCGGGTCCGGAAGTAGAGGGGCGGCTACCCGCCAACGCGCACGGCCATGGCATCCAGACCCACCATCTCGATCCGGTAACCATGGTTCTGCAGGTGGTCGAACACACGTTGCCGGTCCGGCCCCAGGTGCTCCGCCTCGAAGAACACCGCCTCGGGCACCACCCGGGAAAAATCAATACCGGGAATGAGCGTGCCTTCGTATCCCTCGACGTCGATCACCAGCAGATGAAGGGGACGGCGGGGCAAATACTCCTCAACGATCCGGTCCACGCTCAGACAAGGGACAGGAAAGGATTCCAACACCTTCTCCGGATCCGCATCGGGGGTCAGAAACCCCATGACATGGGTGCGATCGAAAGACGCCTTGCGCAGATAGTCCAACCTTTTTTCCAGGGGCAGGATATCCAGGTACTCCTGTTTGACGGACCAGAACGGCAGATCCCCCCCGCCCTGGGCGGTCACGGCCGCATTGAGGAAAACCAGGCCTGGCCGGTTCAGGTAGGCATAGTTCCGCTGCAACAGGGAAAATACGGTCGGCAACGGTTCGACAAGGACTCCCTGCCAATCGCCTTGAACGATGAACGGCCGCAGGGGATCGTTGCGCAATCCGTCATTGGCTCCGATCTGGAGAAAATTCACTTGGTCGCCGTGGGTACGGGAAAACTCCCGCAACGCCCGGTGGGCGGGTTCCTCGGCCCCGAGGAATTTCCGTTTCAGGCTGCGGACCCGGTCATAGAGCGCCGGCCTGTTCCGGACACGAGCCCTGATGCCGTCCA
>Ga0164318_10003919_pt1 | contig 14175 bp, 13 predicted proteins | sample GuaBasSedimGuay9_FD_113734 | JGI IMG/M metagenome (GOLD analysis project Ga0164318, IMG submission 113734) | Subseafloor sediment microbial communities from Guaymas Basin, Gulf of California, Mexico - Guay9, Core 4571-4, 0-3 cm | ecosystem: Environmental > Aquatic > Marine > Hydrothermal vents...
GGCAAACACAAAGCAGCATGTTTTCTTGCGGAAAAGCTTATGGAAGGCGAATGAAAATGTTAGATGGAGTAATTCCGTCAATTATACAAAAGTTTTTCTTGTGTTTATTGAATTAAATATACACTATATATATTGCGATCGAGTTAAAAGTGCCTAAAGTTGTGGTGCGCCTTCGGCCTGCCTGCGCGTTGCCGCCTGTCTGTGTGCGGGCACGCACAGACAGGCAGGATAATTGATAACCCAGAGCTGCAAAAAGTTTGCATCTCTTGTGCATTAATAACATTAAAGAACCTGTATAAGAAAACAGAATTCCTTAACTTCAGGCACTTTAGTTCACTTTAGGCATTTTAAGCGCTCTGGCTCATATTTTGAATATACAAGCAGCAAAAAAGCCTCTTCTCGAAATAAAGAACATTAAATCCTGGTTCCCGATAACAGGAGGTATTTTATCAAGAAAAATCGGATTTGTCAGAGCAGTTGACGGCGTGTCACTGCATATCAATAAAGGAGAAACACTCGGTCTTGTTGGGGAGTCGGGGTGCGGGAAAACAACTTTGGGCAGAACCATTTTGGGTTTGGAAAAGGCTCGTGAAGGGGAGATACTGTTTGACGGGCAAAATCTTCTAAACCTGTCAGGCAGAGCTGCGAGGGACTTAAGGAGAAGGATACAGATAATCTTTCAGGATTCCTTGTCTTCTTTAAATCCAAGAATGAATATTCTTGATACTGTTACAGATGGCCTGGTTGAACATAAAATGTTGGATGGTACAAAGGAAGATAATGCTAAAAGGCTTTTAAAGGAGGTCGGCCTTGATGAAACAGCCGTTTATCGTTATCCTCATGAATTTTCAGGTGGGCAGCGGCAGCGGATTAATATTGCAAGGGCTTTAGCTTTAAAACCAGATTTAATTGTATGCGATGAACCTGTCAGCTCACTTGATGTATCTGTTCAGGCACAGGTCATTAATCTTTTTGTTGGGCTGAGAGACAGTTATAATCTTTCTTATCTTTTCATTTCCCATGACCTGAGCGTTGTCAATTATATTGCAAGCCGTTGTGCTGTTATGTACCTTGGTAGAATCGTAGAATATGGAAATACCGAAGATATTATCAAGAACCCAATGCATCCGTATACAAAAGCGCTAATTTCAGCAGTTCCCATCCACGGCGTCCATAAGCCAAAACCACTGATTTTAAAAGGAGAAATGCCTTCTTCCCTCTCCCCTCCTTCTGGATGCAGATTTCACACACGCTGTCCGGAAGTTATTGGTGTATGTCGAAAAAAAGAGCCGATTGAAACAACATTAGAAACACGAAAGGTCTGGTGTCATCTGTATCACTGAGGTTGACCATTATTAGAGTGCTCTATAAATGGCTCAATACTATCCTTTTGTCCTTTGGCAAAAGGCATTCGATCTTTAACAATTTTGTTGATTTTTTTTATAATCTTATCGCCTAATGTTGAATTGCTTTGAATGAGCCTATTAAACTCCTGACCGGATACTGATAAAACTTCGCCATCTGTCAGCGCAACCGCCGTTCCGGCATAGCGAAAAGGGCTGAGTACAGTGGATAAGCCAATAATTTCGCCCTTTTTATGGAGGGTAAAAGCTCTATCTTCTGCAAATGAAACCATAAAATTGCCCGATATAATGATGAAAATGGAATGCGCTGCATCTCCTCTGCGAGTCAACGTTTCACCTTCTGTTACTCTCATGGGGTGTATTATTTCAGAGATCAATTCTAATTCTTCCGGCTCCATATCTTTAAACAAAAACAGCGATTTGAGTGTTTGTATTTCTACAGCCATCATGCAGTCCTTTCTTAACCAGTCTTTATCTTGAAAAAAGTTTTCTCCTTGACCGTAAATTTTCTTTGTTTTATTGTCATGCCCGGGGAACTGGAAAATACCCAGCTTCACCCAATTTTTGTGTCTATCCCAAATTTTGTACGAAGCATTGCTTTAGCGCTATATTTTCCCCTGCATGCCTGGGTCGCAGCGGAGAAAGTTGGCAGGCTTGACCTAAAGCTATCTGAGCTGTTTTAAAATCGGCTCTGTTTATAAAAGGCCCGGAGAAAACAAAATGCCCGAAAAAGGCGACTTTTCAATAAATTAGAGCGCCTATGTGCTTCTCCTTTGAAAAAGGTGGAACTGAGGAGGATTTTTCCATTATTTCCCGAACTTTTTGAGAGGTTACCGAAAAAGATGCCAAGAGGGTAATGTCCAATCTGATTTGAGCAATTTTTAGTTAAGTATGACTTATATCGTTCGAAACATTAAAATGCAATAAATTTTCGCTATCCTTAATTTTGTTGTCAGATTAAGAGTTTATAAATTTTAAAGGAAAAAATGGGGGGTAAAATTGGAAAATAGAAACATCTTGTCGGTCTGTCTGCTTTGTATTATGTTGCCGGCAATTATCTTTTTTTGCATCAAGATTGGTTTTGCCGAAATGCCTGACAAGAGGGCTGAAAAAATCAAGATTTACGTCAGCATCTTACCTCAAAAGTATTTTGTAGAACGTATCGGCGGAAAGAGAGTAGATGTCTCAGTGATGGTCGGTAAAGGGCAGAGTCCCGCGACATATGAACCTTTGCCAAGACAGGTTCTGGGTCTTGGCAAATCCAAACTTTATTTTCGTATCGGGGTGCCGTTTGAAACTGTCTGGATGGATCGAATTGTCAAATCAAATCCAGGTATGAAAGTAATAGATATGCGCCGGGGTATTGAACTGATCCCCATGAAGAGCTTTCATCGACGGGGCCATAAAAAAAATATCGGCCGATCAGAAGGCCGGATGGATCCGCATATATGGAACAGTCTGAGGCTGGTCAATATCCAGGCTAAAACCATCTGTGACGTCCTGATTACGCATGATAAGGATTATAAAAAATATTATCAAAACAATTTGAGGGCATTTAGCAGCGATCTTGATAAACTGGACGCAGAAATTTCCGGTCTTCTGAATAATTTATATACTAATAAATTCATGGTATTTCACCCTGCATGGGGGTATTTTGCCCGTGACTATGGGTTGGAGCAGATACCTGTTGAGATTCAAGGGAAAATGCCAGGTGCAAAGGATTTGGATAATATTATTAAAATGGCAAAAAAAGAGAATATTAAAGTAATTTTTGTACAGAAACAATTCAGTATTGAAAGCGCCAGAGCCATTGCAGATGCGATTGGAGGAAAGATAATCCAGGTAGATCCTCTGGCTGAAGATTATCTTGGGAATATGAAAAAGATTGGTAAGACTTTTATGAGGGCCTTGAAATGACCCAAAAAAATATCGTGATAGAAATCGATCAGGTAGAGTTTGCATATGATAAACATCTTGCTTTAGAAGATATTTCATTAGTTGTCCGGGAAGGTGATTTCCTGGGCATCGTCGGGCCGAATGGAAGTGGAAAAACTACTCTTTTGAAAATAATTTTAGGCTTGATACACCCCGCAAAAGGTTTTGTCAGGGTTTTTGGAAGGGCACCCGAACAGGCAAGGCATCTAATCGGTTATGTCCCGCAGCGGGCAGAGCTTGATCCAAGTTTTCCCATAAGTGTTATGGATGTCGTTCTGATAGGACGGCTTGGAAGAACTCCGCTGTTAGGATGGTACCGAAAAGAAGACCGGGAAGCAGCACAAGAGGCTATGCAGGAATTGGAAGTTGACGAACTTGGCAATCGCCGCTTCGGCACTTTGTCTGGTGGACAGAAACAACGAGTTTTAATTGCAAGAGCGCTTGCAGGAAAACCGAAAATGCTGATTCTTGATGAACCAACCACCAGTATAGACGGAAGGGTTGAACAAGATATTTATCATCTGCTAAAGATGCTCAACGAAAAGGTAACCATTATTCTTGTCTCTCATGATCTGGGTTTTATTTCAACCTATGTAAATCGTGTCGCCTGCGTTAACCGGAGTCTTGTGTGCAACCCGATCCAGGATATTACAAGCGATGTGATCGAGGCATGTTACAAAAGTTCAGTGCATATGATAAAGCACAAATGTCGATTATGACGGTTTTATCAAGCTAATTGTTTAAATCAGACCTGAAGATGGGACTAAAACAGATTACCTGTTTACGCAGCCTGCCTTCAAGCCATTTTTGCCCGATATTCAAAGAGAAAATCTTTGAAATAGAACAACTGTTTGCGGGGGGTTATTTTTTCAGAATGACCGGATCCAATCTCAATCTTAAGTGGCTGATATTGATGAAATTATTTCGGCCTTATTTCTAACCTTTTACCACCACAAGGGGTTTTAGTTTTGCCACTTTTTTGGATATCCCTGCACCATGAACTACCTCCACCACTTCAGAAACATTTTTATAGGCATCCGGCATTTCTTCAGCCAAAGTTGATCTGCCAGTCCATCTTACAATAATTCCCCGGTCTTCCAGCTCCCGATATATGGCCCGTCCTTTACTTGCTTTTTTTGCGGCATGTCTGCTTAAAACACGGCCGGCACCGTGGCATGTTGATCCAAAGGTTTCTTTCATAGCGGTTTCCGTACCCGCCAGAACATAAGAAGCGCTGCCCATATCTCCAGGTATAAGTATCGGCTGGCCTACTGCTTTGTATTTATCGCAAAGCAGCTTATGCCCTGGTGGAAAAGAGCGGGTTGCGCCTTTTCTGTGCACACAGACGAAATGTTCTTTTCCTTCAACAGTATGGACTTCTTTTTTTGCTATATTATGGCATACGTCAAAGAGCAGATTCATATCAAGGTCTCTTGGGCTTATATTGAAGACTTTTAACAAAACCTCATGGAACTTGTGCATTAAAATCTGGCGGTTGGCCCAGGCATAATTTGCTGCACAAGCCATTGCATTAAAATAATTCATTCCCTCTTTTGATTGTAACATGGCGCAGGCGAGTTGACGATCAGGCAGGTCAATTCCCAGTTTTTTTACATGCTTTGCCATTTTAGCCAGAAAATCATCACAAACCTGATATCCAAATCCCCGTGAACCGGAATGAAGCATTAATGTGATTTGACCTTTAAACAATCCAAATGCTTGTGCAACAACCGGATCATAAATAGTTTCAACCGTGCCGACTTCAAGAAAATGATTCCCGGATCCCAAAGTTCCCAGTTGTTTTTTTCCTCTTTCCAGAGCTCTTTGGCTTACCAGATCCGGATCAGCGTTCGGCATACAGCCTCCATCTTCTGTATGCATGATATCGGCATTATCTCCAAAGCCCTGGCGCACCGCCCACCTGCTGCCTTCAGTCAAGACTTTTTTTTCTTCTTTTTCTGAAAGTTTTATTGAGCCCGTGGATCCAACTCCTGAGGGAATATTTTGATTAAGCGCATTTGCAAGATTATCAAATGTCGCGCTGATTTCTTTTTTTGTAAGTGAAGTCGTTGCAAGGCGAACGCCACAGTTTATATCATAACCGACACCGCCTGGAGAAATAATGCCGCTATCCCAGTCAAATGCAGCAACGCCCCCGATTGGAAATCCGTATCCCCAATGAATGTCGGGCATAGCAAGAGATGCTTTTAAAATTCCAGGAAGAGTCGCAACGTTTGCCACCTGTTTTAAAGCGTCTTCAGACTGGATATCTTTCAACATCGAAGCGCTGGTATAAATAATCCCCGGCACGCGCATAGCACCTGTTTTGGGGAGTTCCCATCGATAGTCATCTATTTTGTTTAATTGAATTGTCATTTCTCACACATCAAAAATAATCTTTGCTTCCCATCCGCCCGGTCTGCTATTAATCTGAATCTTATTAACCTGAATCTGATGATAAGTGACAGCCTTGATTTCAATTTTTACAAGATGGCGATCCGGAACAAAGTTATCAAATCTTAAGTTTGCAATCAGTTCATATTCTGATAACGACAGAATTTTTACTGCTTTTAGCAGCATCTCTTTGCCGTTCCACAGGTACAGGATTTCTCTCAGCCAGTTAACCATAAGGTCAGGCCAGTCATCTCCCGCTACTTTAAGCACATGCTCTCTTGAACCCTCCAATCTGTCTGTATCCGTAATCAAATCGAACATAGCACAGGCAGCGGAAGCAAACAGATCCTTCAGATCAGCCCCAAAAACATTTATTCCCAAATCAGCAGTATGATCTATAAGTTTGTATGACATTTAGATTTGGCTCTAACTTTGGCCATCAGCAGGTGTAATAAAAAAAACCGGAAAAAGATTAACCGCAAATTAACGGCCAGTCTTTTTTATCTGCGCTAATCTGCGCAATCTGCGGATATATTTTTTTGATAATGGCCGAAAATATGGTCAACCCCTGACATTTCAAGTAAAATATCTGGCTTATGTCCATCCTGAAATGAGGATTTTTGTTCAAGATCAAGGCATAACGCAGATATTGGGCAAAAAGATCATTTATGGATGAGCGCTGATTAAGTTAAGTGAAAGCCTCATCGACTGGAATACGATGGATTCAGGCTGCTGAGCTTGCTAAAACCGTATAAATTCTGGCTGACGGCTGCTTAAAATAAAGCGTCAGAGCTATATTTCTATCTTTCGTTTCCATTCCTAAGCAGGTTTGAAAATTTTTTAAATAGACTTTAAAATTTTTATTGACCTTCAATGAGGTTTTAAGTTATATAATACATAAAATTCAAAAATATGCAAATCGGAGTTATGTAATAGGCAAAAGCCACCCAGACTCATCAGCGGGGTGGCTTTTTTTATTTTGCCCTGAAAAACCCGCTTTTTACCGTCTTTATGAAAAAAAAGGACAGCGGTTATTTATGAGTCTGTTGATTTATAAGGATTTCCGTTCGAGATCAAGGCATGCGGGAAAAATAACCGGAGGCATATAGTTGATATTCGTAAGGATTATTTTTTTCGCATAACGCATAGATCGGGCGAAAAGATCATAAATCAACTATTGGGCAAAAAGGAGGCGGTTTCAAACATTTTGTATAACTCTTATGGAGAATTTTTGCTTTGCCAAAACAGATTGCTTCAAAACCAATTGTACCAAAACTGATTGTAATAGATAATTACGATTCTTTTACTTACAATCTTGTACAGATGTTTATGCGGTTTAATCTTTCAATTGACGTGTATAGAAGCGACAAGGTTTCTCTTAAACAGATTGAAGGATTTGATCCTGACTATATACTTATCAGCCCTGGTCCCAAGGATCCTGCGAATGCGGGTATTTCGATTCCTCTTATAAAATGTTTTTACAAAAAAGTTCCTGTCCTGGGCGTCTGCTTGGGCTTGCAATGCATAAATGAGGCTTTTGGAGGAAGTACCGTTCGGGCACCGGTGCCTATGCATGGGAAAACAAGCAGGATACAGCATAATAAACAGGGTATTTTCAAAAATATTCCTTCGCCCTTTATTGCCGCCCGTTATCATTCACTTATGGTAAAATTTTCCAAAAGTGAGCTTATGGTAACTGCTCGCAGTCAAAGTGGCGTAATAATGGGTTTATCCCATCCAGAGCTGCCACTTCATGGCGTTCAGTTTCATCCTGAAAGTTTTCTTACGGAATATGGATTTCAGCTTGTAAAAAATTTTCTGAATTTGAAAAGATTTTCAATCGTTAAAGCCGATAATCGCCGGTCTGCCGGTGTCAATCAACTTATGCCTTGCGCATAAAAAGATCGTATCAATCTGTATTTTGCTTAATCATATAGTCATCTACTGCCTGGTGTAGAGTTTCAGCGGCAAGAAATGCGCAATGCTCATTTTCTTCCGGAAGTCCTCCTAATTCTTTCAAGATGGACTCACCCGTTATGTCCATAAGTTCATCGGATGTTTTCCCGATGGACATCTCAGCAGCAAATGAACCACATGCTATGCTTGGTCCACACCCATCTGTCTGAAAAGAGGCTTTTGTGACCCTGTCTTTATCAAATTTAAGAAAAATCTGAAAGGTATCTCCGCAACTTCCTCTTAAAATCGCATATCCGCTTGGATTCTTTATAGTTCCCATGTAAAGCGGATATCTCCAACGTTTATAAACTGTCTCTCCAAAGGTTTCTTTTGTTTCCATATAAATCTGTTCTTGTAAGTTATTCACAAACTGGTCAAATTGATCATCCATTTTTTTCCCCTTATTTTTATTAACGAAAGAGCTGTCTATAAAAAATTTTCTATTAACCGGATCATATTTTTTAAATCTCCCGGTTTCATCCATTTGATGTCTGAATCAGCTCTGAACCATGTCATCTGGCGTTTTGCATATCTTCTTGTATCTCGTTTAAAGGTACGCAAAACTTCATCCCACTCAAGATTTCCATTAAAAAAATCGATCAGATGGCGATAGCCGAAGGCCCGCATCGGTTTAAGGTCAGGCGAATAACCCATACCAAGCAGCCGTTTGACTTCGTCGACAAAGCCTTTTTCTATCATTGCATCAACCCTGTCGTTGATACGATCGTATAGAACTTCTCTATCCAGATAAAGACCGATTTTCAGAACTCTAAACGGCTGATCTGAAAAATTGTGTGAGTTATGATATTCAGATAAAGGCTTTCCCGTAATATTATATACCTCAAGGGCTCTTATAATTCTGTATGCATCATTTGGATGAATCTTTTTTGCCGAAACAGGATCGCATATTGAAAGATTCTTGTGGAGAAAAATCGTGCCCCGAAGATTTGCCTCTTCCTTTAACCTGATCCTCACATCAGGACTGAAACCATTAAACTGAAAAAGACCGCTCAGCAATGCTTTGATATAAAGTCCGGTACCACCGACAAGAAATGGAGTCACACCGCGTTCATAAAGTTCGCTGACCAACCGGCCTGCCATCTCGGTAAACCGTGCGGCATTAAAAGGTTCATAAGGTTCGACAATATCTACCATATGGTGTGTAATTAAAGCCTGTTCATAAGGGGTTGGTTTGGCTGTCCCAATATTCATATGCCTGTATATCTGCATTGAGTCAGCGCTTATAATCTCTCCATTAAAAGATTCAGCTATCTGTATTGCTGCAGAAGTCTTGCCCACACCTGTGGGCCCGCAAATAACGATAACAGCCGGTTTTTGTTTTTCGGAAGTCATTATTTTATATGAATATGAAAAATGATGAATTCTGAATGATAAATAGAGGAATTTTAGCTATTTATAAAATGGATTTCTAAGCGCCGCCTCATTTTCATTTTTTGTTGTGCCCGCTGAGGCATGGGGTTCGTAAGAATTATTCTTTTCGTATAACCTGTCTGAACCTGCCTGTGCTTGCCTGCACGCAGACAGGTACACCGCACAGGCTCAGAGATCGGACGAAAAGACCATAAATTAACAGGCTTATTGATCTGGATGGTTTAGTAAAAAATTAAAATTCGACGGCAGTCTTCCATACACCATCAGGAAGCCATCCGGATATTCTTGCTTGTGCTCGTTATCTTCAAACAATCTTTCATTAAACGTCTTTCCGCTACAGGCGCCTGATCATACCCTTTTATTAAAATTTTATTATAGATAAATTTCTTGATTTTGTCATTGATTTTTGTAATTTTTCAATAATCTACTTATCCTTAAGACTCAATGAAACGGTATTTTTCATTTTCTTAAATAAAAGATTTGGAAGGGGTCTCCTGCCTCACTGCGATGAAGTTAAACATATAAATAACATCCGTCTCTTTTTTCAATTTAAGATAATGGAAAATTTTACAATAATTATGATCAGACTTTATGAAGAGAAGGATTGATGAGAAATACGGGCTGATAACATGAAAATTCAAGTTTTTTTGATGAACAGACGAACTCAAAATATCGGGTCAAGAATATTTGGCGGCAGGATACTTTAGGAATTTAGCTGATTTTTCAGATTATATTCGATCTATTTGCAAGGCTAAAATTGTTGCCTTGCTTGCCCCTGATAAAGCAGAAAGTTTTCAAACAGGCTCTTACAAAGGACAAAATTTGAACGATAGCCAAATGATTCTTCGCAAAGTAAAATCTTTGTTTATTTTTATCTTTTTTACTGCTGTCTTTCCGTTTTTATCTGCTTTATCAACTTATGCTGATATTTACATGTTTACGGACAAGGAAGGTGTTATCCATTTTACAAATGTTCCGACATCAATGAGATATAGGCTGTATTTAAAGGAAAAATCAGCGACATATTCAATTTCTACAGACAGATATGACCATATCATCAAGAAAGCATCCGGAACTTATGGTGTGGATTTTTCTTTATTAAAGGCTATGATAAAGGTTGAGTCGAATTTTGATCCAAAGGCTGTTTCAAGGGCGGGAGCTGTTGGGTTAATGCAGATCATGCCGGCTAATTTTAAAGTTCTTAATATAAATGATCCTTTTGACCCATGGGAAAATATTAATGGAGGCGCAACCTATTTTAAAAGTCTTTTAACCCTCTTTAAAGGTAAGCTGCCTCTTGCGCTTGCAGCATATAATGCAGGACCTGACAGAGTTCATCGCGGCAATAAAATTCCGCCAATAAAAGAAACAGAAGATTATGTAAAAAAGGTGATGAAGTATTATGCGGTTTTTAAAGACAAAGCGCTGCTCCGTTAATTTTCCGGCTTAGCTTTATTGGTGCAATATAGGGAGCGTCCTGTATCGGCACCGATCTATTAGTCCGAATAGGGAAGGCTAAAATTCTCACTTTGCCGGACAATCTCAGAGGAAAGCCGCATTTTGAAAATCTTCCGGCGACAATCATCTGATTACAGTGTTACCTCGCCATCTATAACCATCCCTTCTTTAATAACAGCTTGTGATGGGCGGCTGTTTTTTATCACAGCCTCGTCTTTTATTGTTACGTTTTTTTGGAAAAGCACATCCCCTTTTATGGTTAGAGACTTGCAATCTATAAGTGAAGGAATGGCATTCTCAAACCTTTTGTCAAACATTTCTATTTTGCTGTAGTATAAAGGATCTAATTTTATTTCGGGTAACTTATCTAACTTTCTGGCTGGATTTACAATCAGTCTGTTTTCCTTTGTCAAAATAAAGCAGTCTGATCTTACCGACAAAAGATCATTACATTTTTTTACCGGTATGAGCCGCGATCTTGCTACCCTGATGGCTGTTGCATTTTCAAAAGCAGAGATAGCTGACCCCATTGCGGTTTCAATTTGATAAACTTTTGGACTCTTTTCATCTCTTGGGTCCAAAGTCTTGGGATTCATTATAATGGGAAGTTGAATTATTTCTTTTTTTTCAATAAAATCATTTAAGAATTTTAAGTTTATCCAGATATTGTTTGTATTGAAAAATCTGTAAATCCCAATATCTCTGAAGGCATTCAGTTCTTTTACAGGGCATTGCGCGGATTCACGCAGAATTAAACGGCTGTCTTTAAGTTTTGCAAGATGTCCGCCTTTTAAATCATGGGGAGTTCTTTCAGCAACTTCCATCATAAAAGAAAATTTATTTTCTGCAAAAAAACCAAGAATCGATTCCTCTATTGTTGCCCCCAAGTTGTCCGAATTAGATATAAATGCATAAATAATTCCATCGTCTAAAAGTTGTTTCAGAATGCCCGACGTATAAAGAGCAGTATAAATATCACCATGTCCCGGGGGATTCCATTCCATATCTCTATCTGCGGGCCAGTTTGCTGGAGATAATCCTTCTTGTAATACCTTTGGAAATTTATGCTGAAGAAAAAAAAGAGTCGATATTGATGGATTTATACTTGAAATGGCGTCAACTGTATCTTTATGCGTGTTGTAACTGTTCATGAAGGCCGTTGATATATTAAAATGTTCGGCCTGTCTTAATTTTATTTCCAGAAAAGTTTTGCCATCTTTAACAGGAAGAAGAGATTTAGCCTTTGTAAGTCCCATGCTTGTCCCAAGGCCTCCGTTTAGTATTATCATTACACTCTTTTTTAATACTCTTTTTCCCGTTTTCGCATATTTATCTAAATTTTTGATATTTTCAATTTCATCCAACCCAACAGGACTTATATCTTTATCATATATAAGTCCTGTTTCACCTGAGGCGGCTTTTTTAAAATAACAGGAGAATGTGTCTATGACAAGTGGATGAATTCCTTCATTTTCCATTTTTGTTACAAAAGATGGAAGATGTTTTAATGTATCTGAATTTTTCAAATGCATATTTTTTATACGAACAGATTTATGAGGATTTTCGTTCGAAATCAAGACATGCGAAAAAAATAACCGGAGGCATATAGTTGATATCCGTAAGGATCATTTTTTTCGCATAACCTGTCTGCGCCTGCCTGTCTGCGTCGCAACCGTGACAGGCAGGCGCAGAGATCGGGCAAAAAGACCGTAAATCAACGGACTCCTTTATGAATAATGCAGGTTAAACATCAACGGTTTCGATCCACCCAAAAGGATCTTCTTTGGTATTGCCGTACTGTAAATCTATTATGGATTTAAAAAACTTATTTGCCATTGGACCGACTTTGCCGTCACCTATTTTTAAGATTTTATCATTATATTTAATTTCTTCGACAGGTGAAATAACAGCGGCTGTTCCGGAACCAAAAACTTCTTGCAGTTTATTAGAATTGTGCGCATCAATTACTTCATCAATACTTATTCTTCGTTCGGCAACAGGAATTTTCCACAGTTTTGCAAGGGCAATTACAGAGTCTCTCGTTATGCCGGGAAGGATGCTTCCGGTTAGTTCGGGTGTGATTAATTCACCATCAATTACAAAAAATATGTTCATTGAACCAACTTCTTCAATATAATTCTGCATGATACCGTCTAACCATAAAACCTGGGTATACCCACTTTTGTGAGCTTCTTCGCCTGCATACAGACTTGCAGCATAGTTTGCGGGAGTTTTGGCTTCTCCCAGGCCGCCTCGAACTGTTCTGACATAATCTTTTGTAACCCATATTTTAACAGGATTAAAACCTTCTGAATAGTATGCTCCGACGGGTGAAAGAATAATAAATAATTGATAGGTATATGAAGCACGGACACCAAGATAAGGATCTGTTCCAATAATAGTAGGACGTATATACAATGATGTTCCGTGGGATTTTGGTATCCAGTCTTTTTCAATGGATAAAAGTTTTTTCAAAGCGCTTAATAAAAAAGACTCGTCAAATTCAGGTATACATAAAGATTTAGCAGATTTATTCATCCGTTTGAAATTGTCTTTAGCTCGAAAAAGAACAATGGTATCTGATTTTGTTCTAAAAGCTTTTAAACCTTCAAATACAGCCTGCCCATAGTGAAGAACCATCGCCGCAGGGTCCATCATAATAGAAGAATAAGGTTCTATTCTTGGGTTATGCCAATACTTTTCAGGGCTATAATTCATGATAAACATATGATCAGTAAAAATAGATCCAAAGGGCAAGTTTGAATCATCGGGATGTGGTTTTAAATTCTTAGTTAATTTGATACTTATTTCCATAGTTTCAATCCTGTTGCACTATCGTGAACTCTATTTAATGGTTTTCCAATAAGTTCTTGAAGATCTATTTCTCCGGCAAAAATAATCGTTTCTGAAAAAAGATGTCCGCCTTTTGTTTTTCCCTCTTTGTCACCAAGGAGAATATGGGCATGTATAAATGGCTTTCCATCTTTACATGAAACATTACCTGTGCAGCTTACGATTTCAAGAGGTGTTTTTTCCTTAAATGTTACATAAACTTCTTGTGATTGATCATAATATCCAATTGTAAAAGATGAAACAGCACCTATCAGAGAAAATGCCGCCATATGAATTGAATTTTCAATGCAAAAATTTTCTATTGATGTAATCAGGTCCATATTATGAGGAAGCGGACCAGTAAAATGCCGCCCTGATTTAAATTCCGAACAGATCAGTTTTTTCATTTCGATAATCCACCTAATGATGCACTCGTAAAAAGTCCCAACATTTTATTTTGACCGCAGCATATAGCTACTCAATCTGTTCACTAATCAATATGCTGTGGCAAAAAATTGATTTTTCGACTTTTTACGAAACTATCAATAATGCATGGTCTATTATTTTGGTAAATTTTCAAGCCATCTTTAAAAAAGATGGAAAGCAGAACTATTTTTTCTTATTTTTTGAGTAATCTACCATATTTATATTTTTAATCAAGATTTATATTTTAGGTTAAATATACTTGAGTTTTCGAAAAATAGTTTACATAAACCTTGGGTATTTGGCATGCAAGTTGCTTTAGCGACATAATTTTGACCGGTCAGTTAAAATTTCAAAAAAGTTCTGAACAAATTGGCAGAACTATGAAAACATATTTTGGCATATTGTGCTTTCATCTTAA
>Ga0164318_10003920_pt1 | contig 14173 bp, 12 predicted proteins | sample GuaBasSedimGuay9_FD_113734 | JGI IMG/M metagenome (GOLD analysis project Ga0164318, IMG submission 113734) | Subseafloor sediment microbial communities from Guaymas Basin, Gulf of California, Mexico - Guay9, Core 4571-4, 0-3 cm | ecosystem: Environmental > Aquatic > Marine > Hydrothermal vents...
CTCCAATCGACGATCCGGTGCTGATAGATGGGGAAGTCCCGATTCTCTTTCCAATCGGCGGAAGGGACTTACCACAATATCCCATAAGATCACTTTGCGTAAGGGATATTGAAATTCCCATATGATGAAAAATGACTGGGGCGGTCACGGAACCGGAACATCTGGCCCCCTGCTCATCTGCTCTTCAGGTCGAGCTCCTTCTCGAATACAAGAGGTCCGATGTAATCACATCTCTTGCAGTGATACACGTGCCCGGTCATCATTCCCCCCTCGTAGTAGAGCTCGTCATTTCCGCACTGGGGACAGATCTTCGCCACCATCCTGTTCCCCACCAGAACGGACCGCCTCTTCATATCGTTCCTCACCGAGGATATCTCATCCCTGTCAAGTATCGAATCCCCCTTCACCATGCCGGCACCCTTCATGGCAGCCACCGCCTCCCTCTCCCTCTCCCGGAGCCTCCTTATCGTGACCTTGGACATCTCGTAGTAGAGCTTCCCGAGGTTGGAGGAATTCCCCCTGAGGATCAGGGCGCCGTCCGCATGACTCACTTCCAGCACCTGCTCCATCCTTGAAAGCAGGAGCAGGGTCATTGCACCGGCCGTGAAACCCGCTGCGGTGGATATGATGGCAATGTCCGGTCTCCCGAACAGGGCTCCCACGAACATCCCGGAGAGCAGGAAAAGGAATGCGGCCGTTACGGCGATCCAAAGGGGAGTGACCCTTCTCGTATCCAGCGAGCAGCTCGACGGCCTGTACCTCTCCCCGTCGATGTCCAGGACCCTTCCGTCCCAGGAGGTGTGAACGGTCCTTCCGTCCAGATCCATATCGTATTCGAGTTTCATGATCATTACGTCTCCCATATGGAAAGTACGTTGGTGAATTCCCTGTATTCCCTGGAACCCGCACCGCATCCAAGAAGCTTTCCCTTCACCCGTTCCGTGTCACCCATTTCCCCGTGATCCATCCAGATCTCCACCATCGCGGAGACGAGCGCCACACCCGTGGGCGTGGCAAGCTCCCCCTCGACGGGCCCGGTCCTTGCCGGAAGTGACCTTATCATGTTCCGGACCGCCGGGACGGGGACCTCCATCCTGCCGTGCTCTATCTCCACCCATCCCATGCCGAGGGAGATGGGGGTCCCGTACACCCATTCCCCATCCAGTTCCAGGATGTCAAAGAGAAGGGAGCATCCCAGGACGTCCACCAGTGTATCGGGTGTTCCCGTCTCATGGAGGTGAACCTCTTCCGGGGTCCTTCGATTGTGAACGACCATCTCCGCGGACAGGATCGTGCGGAGAACCCTCCCTGCCATCCTGGCAACCCTGTCGTTCGCGGAGATAACCGAGAGGGCCTTCTCCAGATGCTCCATCATCGAACTCCCGGTCATTTCCGCATCGTCCATCGGCTCCCAGTCCACCAGGAGCCTCACCGCGGGGCCCGTTGACCTGTCCACCCGTTCCATGGACACGGTCGTCGGGGACATCACGGAGGCACACTCGGATATTATGCCAAGGAGATGCTCCGGGTCATTCTTCTTTGAGTACATATCAAGGAGGGCTCCGAGGAGCATGTCCCCGGAAACACCCGATCTGAGGTCCAGAAGGATCGTCACCTCTTCCTCCTCCCCTTGCGGCCCCTTTCGGGTTTCTCCGCCTCTTTCTCTCCCCTGCCGTTCAGGAAGTGGACAACGAATACCACAACCAGAATGAACAGGGAACCCAGGATGAGCACCCACATTACCGGGAACTCGCCCTCACCGTCATTCCCGGAGGGTTCATACCGGTATTTCGAAAAGGGCAGGTTGAACGAGGAGAACAATCCCGCATATCCGCAGTACAGGATAACATCCGTATCGATGTCGTCGTCCCTCTCCAACGTCACTCTCAATCTCCCACCCTTCTCGCCGTCGAACCTTGTGATGGTTTCCGCCGGAATATCGATCTCCCCGGTGTAAACCCTCCTCTCCGAATCGGCCGAACCCTCCACGGTGAACGTGAAACTCTCGTCGTATCTTCCGTCCTGCTCGTTCCTGATATCCATGTCGATCGTAATCTTCAGTCTGAATTCAATACCGCTTGCATTCTTCGGTGTCACGGCCGAAAGAAAGAACGTGTAATTCCCCTTCAGCGTCCCGTTGTACTCGAACTGGAGGAAGTTGCTCTCCCTGGCCGTGGGGAAGAAGAGCGTGTACGAGGATGTCTCATTCCATCTGGGACCGAAGACATGCCTGAATCTGGGATCGGACCTGACCGTATCATTATCCTTGGGGGGATAGAATACGAGAGTGGTCATGTCCTGGGTGGGCGAGCGCTTGAACCAGAGATGCAGGGGTTCACCGACGGGGACGCCTCCGATCTCCTCCGAGGTAGCCCCTCCGGGTACGATCGCCGTCATGATGATTAGCAGAACGATGATTGCCGGTATGCCGCGTCCGTGGATGAGATTCATGTTATCCTCTCCTTCAAGGGTATCAGCCTTCCGGAACGATCCCGGTGGGATCTTCCGAACTCCTTCATAAGGGAAAGCTCCTCCAGAGGGAAAACGGGACCGTCCACACACACCCTTCTTCCGGACATTGAACAGGAATCGCACAGACCGAGACCGCATTTCATGTACCGTTCAAGAGAGAATTCGCCACTGACCGAGAGCGACTCCATCAGGTTCTTCACGGCGGCCATCATCGGTTCGGGGCCGCACGTCACAACCCTGGTTCTCTCCTTCTCTCCTGGTGACATTGCGGACAATCTCATCTCCAGAAGTTCCGTGACGAAACCATGATGGCCAAGGGATCCGTCATCGGTGGAGAATTCCGCCTCCCCGGAACATGACTCCCATCTCTTCCTGAAGGGAAGGGACCTCATATCCCTTGCCCCTGCAAGGCTGACGGTCCGGTAACCCCTCCTCCATGCCATCTCCATGAACAGAATCACGGATGCCGCACCCACACCCCCTGATACACCTATGATCGTATCCGTTCCATCAGGGTCGGGGAGCGTGAAGCCCTTCCCGTAAGGGCCCCTGACACCTATTCGATCTCCGGGCCGAAGGGAACACAAAGAGGCGGTGGCCTCTCCTATGTTCTGAACCGTGATGCCCATCACGAACGGGTCATCATCCAGATACGAAACGGACATGGGAACCTCGTCCACTCCCGGTATGTAGACCATAATGAACTGGCCCGGTCCGAGGGAGCTCCATCTGTGTGACGGCTCGGGAGAGAACAGTATCGAAGCGATACCCTCGGCTTCCTCCCTCACCTCGAGGACCTTCACCATCTCCATGCTTCCTGCCCCTCTCATCCTCTCTCCTCCAGAGCGGCTCCTATCAGCTCCCTGATGTCGGATACGTTCTTCTCTTCAAGAAAACGCCTCAATCCCGTCTCCATCTTTGAGAATACCCCGAGATCCTCCCATGTCACGGCCGTGCCCACCTGGACAAGGGAGGCGCCGGCCATCATGTATTCAAGAACATCCTCATATGATGATATTCCCCCCACGCCGATGACGGGGATCTTCATCTCCGGGTCGGAGGCAATGGCATGGACGCACCTCACACCCACGGGCATGATCGCGGGACCTGATAACCCCCCCGTCACATTTGTCAGAATGGGCCTTCTCGCATGGATATCTATCTTCATCGCCTGGAGGGTGTTTATGGCAACAACCCCGTCGGCTCCGCCCTCCTGTGCAGCTCTTGCAAGCACCGTTATGTCCGTCGTGTTCGGCGTGAGCTTGAACATTACCGGAATGTTGACGGACCCCTTCACAGCACGAACGAGCTCCCGGATGACGTCCGGGTCCTGACCGAACTGCAGCCCCAGGCCCTTCGCATTTGGACAGGAGCCGTTTATCTCGATCGCTGACACACCCGTTCCGGACACCAGGGAGGCCGCTTCCGCATATTCATCGATGGAGGACCCGAACACGGATGCAATGATCGGATGGGATCCTCCCGTCAATTCCAGGTAGCTCGATATCTCATCCCTGTAGGTCTCTATCCCCGGATTGGGAAGCCCCATGGCATTGATAATCCCGTACGGAAGCTCCACAACGCTGGGGTTCGGATGCCCGTTCCTTGGTTCCAGCGAAAGGGATTTCGTCACAACCCCACCCGCCCCGTTCCTTACGACTTCCGCCATTGAAGCTCCCGTCTCGTCGCATATCCCGGATGCGAGCAGAAGGGGGTTCGGAAACTCGATCCCCGCCACATTCACGGAGAGATCGATGGAAGACTGCCCCGACCGTTTCATCGGACCTTCGGATATGGCGATGAATATTTCTATCTTTGGGAGGCGGGGCTCCTCATGTCCCATCGTGAAACGGACGGATAAGAACGCCTATCCGATGTGTCCCTTCAATACCGGACCGGAAGCCGATCCGGAACGTTCGAATGGATTGGAGAATGGCACCCCTACCATTGGTCCTCGAACAGGGGTATTCATGCCAACCGGGTTCAAGGGTGCAGACCCAGGTAGGGCCCCAGCTGCTGAAAGCGGGCTCGTTCCAGAATTCTATCCGGTAACCTTTCATGAAAAGTGTCACATCTTTTCTGTTGTCCCTTGAATCCCGGAGAAACGCAAGATAATCATCTTTATGATCTTCATGAGCAAGGGTGAAGCCGCCGTATCTCTCATCATCTTCTATCTCCGTTTTCGTGTATGGAACCTCATACTTCACGACTACTTCACACCGCAGAGAGAATGTCACGTTCAATCCTGCTCCGTAATCCGTATCAACGAGCGATACGGATGCCGACCCATCCTCCACGGATGTTCCGTTCCGGAATATCGAGATGTTCCCCGAAGGCGTCTGTGGAAACGGAAGTATGACGTCCACCTCTTCCATCGTTCCCGAATCAAGGAAACGTCTATTGTATGGAGATGCCATACGGTTTACCAATAATAGAACACAAATCGAAATGCGTGAATCCATGATAATATACCGCGATCAGCTTATTTCCACATGTTTGCCAGTGACCTTGTAGTGGACCTTTTCAGCCATCTTGCAGGCATGGTCCCCGCATCTCTCCAGATATCTTGCAACCATCACATAATGCATGCATCTGGTGATTGTCCTCGGGTCCTCCATCATGTAAGTCAAGCATTCCCTGAAAATCGAATATCTCTCCTTATCGAGAAAATCATCCCGCTCTGCAAGGTTCTCGATTAAGGAAAGGTCACCGGTCTCGTTAGCCTTCAGCACATCATCTATCATCGATGCGGTAAGGCTGGCCATATTTGGTATATCGATAAGCTTCTTCACATGAGGCTCAGGAGCTATCCCCTTCGTTACCTTCGCAATGTCGTAACCGTACCTTCCTATCCTTGTCATATATGTTATCATCTTGAGCACGCAGGCAAGCTCCCTCAAATCCCTTGCCATTGGCTGATATAGGGTGAGTATCTTGAGTGCTTTCTCTTCTATTCCCTGATCGTATGAATATAGTTTATCCTTTCTTTCAAGGACCTCATCAGCCAGTTCAACATCACGGTCCTTGAGCGATCTGACCGAGTCAAGGAGCATGTTCATAGCCAGGGCTCCCATCTCCATCACCATGCGGTTCAAGGTCTTCATTTCCGTATCGAACTTTTCAGGCATCTGATCACCTATCCGAATCTTCCCCTGATATATCTCTCGGTCAATTCCTCTTTGGGTCTCTCGAAGATATCGGAAGTCTTCGCATATTCCACAAGCCTTCCAAGATACATGAACCCTGTGTAATCCGATATCCTTGCCGCCTGCTGCATGTTGTGCGTGACGATGACAACGGTATATTCCTTCTTCAGTTCATTTATGAGATCCTCGATCTTTGCCGTTGCAATGGGATCCAGGGCAGAGGCGGGCTCGTCCATGAGAAGCACATCGGGTTCCACCGCAAGCGCTCTTGCGATGCACAACCGCTGCTGCTGACCCCCCGAGAGACCTATTGCCGACTCCTTCAGCCTGTCCTTGACCTCGTCCCACAATGCCGCATCCCTCAGGCTCTTCTCGACAATTTCCATAAGCTGCTTCTTCCCTCTCACACCAAGAAGCCTCGGGCCGTAAGCGACGTTGTTGAAAATGGATTTGGGGAAAGGATTCGGTTTCTGAAACACCATCCCTATCCTGCGTCTCAATGCCACGGGGTCTACCTTACTGTCGAGTATATTCTTTCCCTTCCACAATATCTCGCCGTCGAATGTGCATCCGACTATCTCCTCGTTCATTCTGTTGATATTCCTTAGAAGGGTGGATTTACCGCATCCCGAAGGTCCTATGAATGCCGTTACTTTCCTCTCCAAGATCCTTATGTTTACACTGTTCACGGCCTTCTTCCCACCGTAATACACATTTAGGTTCCTTATCAGGATATCGCCGTCATTTTCCTCTCCTCCTACCGAGGCTTCCGCAGATCTTTCATTTCCATTCCTTCCCCAGGGGAAGCTCATTGAACCGCACATCACCAATCCCTCTTTTTCTGTGACCTGTATCTTATGAAAATTGCAATGGCGTTCATTGTGAGCAGTATCATGAGGAGCACGATTATGGTTCCCGAGGCATATGGTCTGTAATCCTCGACCTGCCTGGACCAGAAGAATATCGTGAGCGGAAGAGCCACGAAACTATCGAATATCCCTTCGGGAGCCACTCTTGAGAACATGGCCCCTATGAATAGTATCGGGGCCGTTTCACCAATGGCCCTTGAAAGCGCCAAGATGGTCCCCGTTATGATGCCCGGTACGGCATTGGGAATGACATGATGCTTGATTGTCTGCCATCTGGTTGCCCCCATACCTCTGGCAGCTTCTCTGAAGCTATAAGGGACCGATTTCAAGGCCTCTTCGGAGGATACGACGATAATGGGCATTATCATAAGTGCAAGGGTAAGGCTTCCAGCAAGGAGGTTCGGCCCGAAGTTGAACGTCCTCACGAAAATGGCAAGTCCCACAAGACCGAACACGATGGAAGGCACACCCGCAAGGTTCTGGATCATCCTCCTGATGAATCTGGTATAAAAAGTATCCCTTGCCACCTCGTTGAAATATATCGCCGTTGCCACGCTGACAGGGAGGGCAAATACCATTGTAAGGATCATCAGGTAGGCGGATCCCATAATGGCCGGCATAATGCTCAGTTCGTTCAATCTCCAACCTGGCTCAGCCGTGAGAAAATCCCATGTTATGACTACTATCCCGTCGGTGAAAACATCGATCAGGAGATATGCCAAAAATACCACCGCAATGACAAGGCTCAGGGATGTTACCACCTTCCCTGCATTTCCCTTGACATGTCTCAACATCAATCTCCTTTCCTCTCCTTTTTGCGGGATCAGCCTCCTAGACCGATCCATGGCACGAATGGATGATCGCTTCACGTAGGGTTTCTTTCTCCTCGCATCCGTGAATCCGCTAGTAAGCTTCCGGAACTTCCTTTCCAGGAAGTTGGGCTCCGTCTCCACGATGGAGCCTTTCTTGATCTGGATCACAATCCTCCCTGCTATCCAGTTTACGACGAAGGTAATAGCAAAGAGAACAAGAGCCACCGCAAAGGCCGCTTCGGCCGCTGGAGTTCCCGGAGGGATGTCACCCGTAGCTGTCTGGGCAATATAGGATGTCATGGGTTGAGCTTCCAGAAGTGGATTCACATGCAAACCCGCAACAGAGCCAACAGCCAGCGTGACCACCATGGTCTCACCTATCGCCCGAGCAAGACCGAGCAGGATCGATGCAGCAATACCGCTTGATGCAGCCGGCATGACTATCTTGAGTGAAGTCTCCCATCTTGTCGCACCCAGTGCGAGACTTGCCTCCCTCATGTAATTGGGAACCGCATTCAGAGCATCATCTGAAATGCTAACAATGATGGGCATCACCATGAAGGACATCACCACGACACCCTGGAGGACGTTGAAATATGTGGCACCGGGAAAAAGCTCCCTTACGATCGGACCGATCGTGAAAAGAGCGAAGAACCCGTAAACGATGGAAGGTATCCCCGCAAGCAGTTCCACAACCGGTTTGAGGATCGACCTTAGCTTTAATGGAGCGAACTCCGAAAGAAACAGGGCAGCACCTATGCCGACTGTCCCTGATATGGAAATGGTTCCACCTGCGACCAGGAAAGTCCCGAGAACGAGAGGAGCTATCCCGAATCTTGGATCCTGTCCGCTTGGAACCCATTCCGTCCCGAAGAAAAAACCGAACATTCTCACTTCATTGAAGGAGAAGAACCTGATGCTTCCGTCTACAAGCGTGCAGATGATGGCTGCAGTTATGAAAAAGGAAACGCTGGAGGCTGTTATCAGGAGTCCGTGGATCACCTTCTCGGAAATGGGAGATACCTTCCTCCCGATAGGGGGTCTTCTATCCCTCAGGCTGCCTCCAGCAATGATGTCCATTCCCGGTCACTTCCATTAAAATCATGCACCGAGCTTCGAGAGCTGGCTTGAAACAAGAAATTGATCCACCAGGGCCAGGTTAACATACCCAACCTCGGGAACTATCGCCTGTCCATCATCGGAAAGAACATACCTCAGGTAGTCGTTTATGACATTCCCACTCTCCGGTATTCCGTTGGTATAGATATGTAGAGGCCTTGCCATCGGGTAGTTCGCTACATTGGCCAGTGAAGGCTCCTCATAATCATCATCCTTGGCTATTGAAACAGCCCGGATCTTCTCGGTATTCCCCCTGTAATATGCGAACCCGAAATAACCTATGGCATATTCGTTGGATTGAACGGCGTTCAGGATGACATTATCGTCCGCGGACGGATGGTAAACACCGTCACCCGAATTCAACCTCGTATCCGCCTGCTGCTCGTCCTTTCCCCAGTGAGGGATGATCTCCTCGAAGAAATAATCATATGTCCCGCTTGCTTCATCCGGAGCATAAATCTCGATCTTCCGGTGTGGAGAAGTGGATCCGAGTCCGGGTACCTCGTCCCAGTAAACTACCGGATCATCGTCTGTGAATATCTTGTAAAGTTGCGAATAATTCAATCTAGTGGCGTAGTCGTTATTGTTGTTCACAACTACCGTCAGTACGTCATAGGCGACAATCCATTTGTGCGGCCATACCCCTGTGGGGGCCGGACCGGTTGCCTGCCCGTCGGCAGTGACAAGAGATGGGTCCCCGCCAACCTTCTCGTAATCACTTCCCTTCATCAGTCTCGATGCATCACCGAGGTCAGCTTCCTCGTTCAAGAGAGAGTTGATACCGTGACTTGACCCGCCTCCCGAAACACTGATCTCCGCACCGTCGAATTCCGCTGCCCAGGCAACTGCAAGTGGCAAAACCGTACTCGACCCGGTCTGAACCAACTTGGGAGAACCATCTTTTCCTCCAATGCATCCGGCTGCGACAACTACCCCGATCACAAGGATTGCCAGCCATCCAATCTCAGGAACTTCATTTCTTTTCATTTTTTTCTCACCGAAGGGAGACAACACAAATAGAAATATGTATATTATGTCTGAATTATATATTGGCATACATATCATATATACCCCCCTATAGGCACATATGTACTTCTGAGAAATTGAATTACCAATCGATATTTCGTAGTGACAAACAGGGAATAGGAGGTACCCTCTCACCATCTGATGTCCAGATCCTCCGGTTCCCGTTTTGCAGAATATGTGTACTGATATCTGACATCCAGGCCGTATGTGTTCTTGTCGTCCGCGATGTCCCTGAGGCCCAGTATGCTCACTATCGGCTCCTGATCCCCCGTTTTCAGGAGCTCGACGACCACGGTAACGTTGTTCATCTCCACAAGTCCCTCTTCAGGTATCCATACGATCGAGAGCGCTCCCGTGTGACCCTCCATGGAATCGAGCTCCTCCCCCTCGGATGTCATAAGCGTGACCCCGAACGTATCCGGTTGATTGGTGTATCTGGGACCCGCGTCCGGTTCATCCTCCCAGGTGAGGGAAATATTCACCCAGTCAAGGGTACCATTGACAGCTTTGATGGAATACTCATCGCTCCCCCCCTGATCCAGCTCCGCTCCGTATAGGACCCTCTCCTGTTCCGTCAGTTCCACCATCCCGCCCCCTCCCCCGGAGACCCTATCCTTCTGGAGGGCCGGGTCATCCACGCCGACCACCCCTGCAAGGGGAAGCATCAACAGGCAGAAAACGAAGGTGATGCTGACGGTGGTGATGACGGGCCTTTTCATTCCCTGGTCCTTCTCCTTCAACCATCTGAAAAGGGAGAATCGCTCCTGTGGGGTGTCCATGGGGGAACCTGTATACACCGGGCTCCTTTTCCAGAACCTCCTGTATATCATGTAGAATACCGGGAGCAGGATGGCAATGGTAATTATCGTGTTTATGAAATCCACCATACCGAAGAATGCGCCGGGGTTGTTCACGATGTCCGGTGAGAACTCCCCCTTTACCGCGAACAGCGTGAGATACCAGTCCCAGAGTCCGTGGATGAGGATGGGGAAAACGATGTTGCGGGACCATTGATAAATGATGGAGAAGAAAAGTCCCATCACGACAAGGACTGCCATGTACCACATCATCTCATCGAAGGGCATGTGATACATGAACACGGATATGGGAATGTGACCCGCGGCAAACAGGATGGCGGAGATCACCATGGCCTGCCATAGTGGAAAGGCCCTGGCAGACTGATCCTGTATGAATCCCCTGGAGAAGAGCTCCTCGGCAGGACCTGTCCCTATCATGAAGGAGAACATGGTGGCGATGATAAGGGCCCAGCCCACCTCGTCCCATCCCGCAACGAAGTGAAAGTCGGTCCCGTAACCCATTATCATGTTGTGAAGCATGTAAACGAATGTTGCCGTGAAGAAGAAAACCAGTGCCATGAGAAGTCCGAAGAATATGGAGGATCCCAGATGTTTCTTCGTGAACCGGAAGGGCAGGCCCCTCTCTTTGAAAACAAACCACCATATCAGCACGAGGGGGCCGAGCTGAAGAAGGGGTTTCATGAATGTCCCCATGGAATAATTGACAACGGGGTCCGTAAAAGGATAAACATTTCCGGTAATGAACCTGTAGGCTCCCCAGATGACGAGCTTGACAACGTATGCCAGGAGTATGAACGAGAGGAACCTCCATCTGTTGTCCACGGGTCTGTTCCCGACGGGGGGGACACCTCTCCATTTCGGGTCCTTCATCATCTCGACCTGGGTTCCTCTTTGAACAGGAGCATTCATCGGGATCGAGCCATTATGGCGGACCATCTAGAAATAGTTTTTAGCAGTGAATCGATGCACGATTGGCGGAGAGAATTATTTACTGCCGGAGTCTTATCCGGTATGAGAGAATGTAGAATGATCCACATTTGAAGGAGAATAGGATACATGAAGGAGGATCCACCGGCCTTGCACGGATCTCGAATATGAGGGAATTATGATGACCACGGCAGGTATCAGGGACCCCGCGGACCATTCCCGAGGGAAGGAAGAGGACATCATGGATTCCGTATCCAGTATGCACCCTTTATGCCCGAAATGCGAACTCCCGATGTTCTCGGAGGATGAGAATTCATATTTCTGTGCATCATGCGAGGAAGTGTATTCCTACGTCAAGAACGGGGACAGGCTGGAGAAGGTAAGAAAGAAATCGACAGTTGACAGGAGAATGAAGGCCATCATCGTCTCGTCGATCCTGATCTTCCTTCTGATCATCGGTTCGATGGGAGCAATTCTGGTCCTCAGGTCCGGGAACGAGGGGATGATAGACATCACCGATGTGGCGGACATCAGGCATCTGGATGTTGAAAAGGAGGTCCCCATCCAATACATGAGATACACGGATTACGACGATTACATCTCAGAGAAGATGACAGGGGAATTCCGGCAGGAATTGAGGGAGCTCGAAATATTCTACAAGAGCCTTCTGGTCATCGATCGGGATTGGGACATTGTATCCATGGCCGAGAACGAAACACCGCAGGGAATTCTCGGATTCTACGATACGGAGGATGAGGTGATCTACTTCATGGAGGGGGACTGTTCCACGGAGTACAGGAACTACGTTCTTGCCCACGAATACACCCACGCCCTTCAGGACCAGAATTTCGACCTTGACCGGTACCTGGACACGGGAAACTATGATGTGGATTATGCCAGATCATGCGTTATCGAGGGGGATGCGGTTACGACAATGGACATATGGGCATCCGAGAATCTCGATCTCTATGAGAGAATGAAGGTCGGAAGGGATATGATCCTTCAATCCGTTTACAGTTCGCAGTTCTCTGACTGGCAGTACGAGAACGCGGTACTGTCCGGGATGTACTCCTTCCCTTACGATGGGGGATCCGAATTCGTGAAGAGGGTTCTCGAGATCGGTGGATGGGAAGGGGTGAATGAACTCTACACGGAAAGACCACCGCTGTCGTCGGAACAGATACTCCATTTCGACAAGTATTTCGAATACGAGGCTCCGGTGGAGATCAACCTTGAATTCGGCATGTATGATGACGATCTCATATTCAGTTCCTCCGTGGGAGAGAAGCTGATCAGGGAGCTGCTGCCCTCGATCGCATCGGATGTGAGAGATATCGAGGAGGACAGGGCCGATATCGGATGGGGAGGTGACGAATTCCATTATTTCGAGAATGGAACGGATCACCTGAGCCTGTTCGTTTCCGAATGGGATTCCGAAGAACTGAACGATCTATTCGCCACGCTATTCGAGGGGAAGATAGACTCCCTGTCGGATCCCATGGGTAACCGGACATATTACCTCAGAGGTTCCATCTACTCCATAAGGACCTGCGGCAAAAGAACATACGTCCTCGAATCAAATGATGAGGAATGGCTGGATGATGCCGCATTCCGATTCGTTCGGTAATGATATCAATCCTTGAGTCCCCTTTCCCGGCATATCATCTCGTATGCAGCATTCAATCTCTCGGCTTCCCTTACGGAGAGCTCCCTGACCTGATCGGGGAACGTGTGGAACCTGTCCGGATGATATTTCAGTATCTCCTTCCTGAAATGCTTCTCGATCTCTTCCATCGACATATCTCTTGAAACTCCGAGCAGACGATATGGATCGAGATCCCCGGTACTCTCTCCCTTCATTCTGATGTACACCGGACGCTCCATGTACAATACCTTCGGCATCTCGAATGTCGGGGCCTTTTCCTCCTCGTACGAGGTGAGTTTCTCCTCTCTCGGAGTCGGATTTATGAAAAAGCAGAAGACCACCATCAAGGAATCCATTATCCACGACCCTATCAGAAGCGAATCAAAAGTGCCGTAGATATTCAAGTCGGGTCTGAAGAAGAAAACAAACGGGAGGGTGAAGGATATGATCGTGGCGGACGGCAGGATCAGGCCCCATTTCCTGAACCTGTTCCTCCACCATATGATCGTCAATGATATCAGCAGGATCGCGATGAGGACCGATGTTACCGAGAACAGGGTGACGGGAAGAAAGAACGTGCTTGTTGTCAGCATGATCCCATCTCCGGAAGTCTTGAACTCGTAGAGGTTCATTTTCTCCCTGAAGCGTTCCGACGTCAAGGTCCTCTCATGGCCGGAAGTCTCCCTCTGCAGATCAAGGTTCAATTGTTCCGAAAACTCCAGCTCGATACTTATGTGAGCAAGGGACAATTCCCTGATCACGCTGTTCCTTCTGGCAATCGAAGCGGGGTCCGTTCCCGAAGGTATTGGAACGGATCGAAGGATCGGGAGCAGATGATATTCCATCGTGTTCTTCTCCTCATCCGTCTCGAACCGGCATCCGAAGAAGAAGGCATACACTCCCGTGGTATTGGAGATCCGGAACCGTACATCCGAGATCGCTGCTTCACCCTCCGGAAGGAGAAAGGACGTGAAAAGAAGTTGAGCGTCCTCGAATCTGTCCTTCAGAAGCGGGAGGACCCTATCTAGATTCCCGTTATCGACATTCCCAATATCCGGTCTTTTCAGTTCCGAATCGACAAGGTCAACATCCGGATCAGTGGTCAACAGCAGGGAAAGGAACCCTCCACGGGGGTCCATATCATCTATCACAAGAGAGATCCACAGTTCATCGGGTCCCGCCTTTTCAGCCTCGGCGGGCCCGGATGCGCCCTCCAGGAAAGCGAAGGAGACAAATAACGAAATCATGAGAAGGGGGACGATCCGGATCCTGATATCTCCCCCATTTCTCCGGTGATCACAATGCTTTCCGCTCATCATCATCCTCGTGGGTCCTTTCA
>Ga0164318_10003921_pt1 | contig 14173 bp, 13 predicted proteins | sample GuaBasSedimGuay9_FD_113734 | JGI IMG/M metagenome (GOLD analysis project Ga0164318, IMG submission 113734) | Subseafloor sediment microbial communities from Guaymas Basin, Gulf of California, Mexico - Guay9, Core 4571-4, 0-3 cm | ecosystem: Environmental > Aquatic > Marine > Hydrothermal vents...
ATATGAGGTGTTTTTGAGCTAAGAATCCAATAAATTTGGCAAGAGGTAAGCATTGGGCTGCCCTCTTCTTATAGAAGGGCTCGTACCGCCTGGGGATAAGATCAATCGTATCATCCTCATGCGACGAGCTCTCCATCCAAAGTGTTCTTACAATCACAATATCTCTCTGATCTTCAGGGGGTTATCCTTCACTTTGTTATTAGGCTTCCTATGCCAAACATTCTCTATTTTCAGCCGATTTGGAACTAAATGCCATCTTGACAATACGATCCGGTATCTGTTATCAAAATTCCGGCAGTCGATTGCCGCAGTATTAAGTTCCGGGCACTGCTCTCCATCAGAGACGGGTTTGGAACTACGCTCGTCGAAAATGATCATCTCTTCCCGGCCTAAAACGGTTCAAACACGATCTTTTGATTGGTGTTATCATAGAGTTTGAGCCTTGCCTTGAGAGTCTTTTGTTCACCGAAGATACTGACCAAATTGATCTCATCCTCCTCAAATTTTATGAGATCAACATTTTCCAGAAACATTTTTTCTTTTCCATCTTTTAAGATGAACGCATGGGCTTCACACATGGATAACCTCCTAATTGAACGTCTCGGAAATTCTACAACTTATTGAAATAACGGCTTTTTAATAGCAACCTGTTTATGCCATCAGAATGGAATATTGGAATGCTGGAATGCTGGAATATTGTGATAAGAGCGGAAATAAACCATTTCAATTGTAAAAAACTCCTTAAAACCCATCATTCCATTACTCCATGATTCCATTATTCTCTCCGGGGCGTAGGCCCTCCAGGCCGGAGGCCAATTGGGCCGAAGCCCCTAGTTTAATAATATACAGCGTCTTACTCGAGAGCCTTTATCGCCTTACGTAAACATTCGCCACTTTGTGCCGTCAACTCCACCATTTTCCGGATATGCTCCGAACTCTGAACTTTTCCCGCCTTCCCCAGTTGCTCGGCGAACATCTCATATGCCTCCTGGTGATGATCATTATGCGTGATCCAGTGCTCCAATCTGTTTCTTGCCTTTTCAATAAAATCCATAACACCTCCCTGTAATTTCGCTTTAAAAACAGATTTGTATAATAGTATTGGCACGCACCGCTTAATTTTCCGCCAGCAAGATACGATGATCAACCAGATTCATCTCCTTGATACATGCTTTTATCTGAAGTCTTTCTCCAAATATATTCTCAAGGTATATGTCCTCACCTTCCGGTCTCATAATATCAACATTTTCCATTATTACTCTCTTAATTCCATCTTTTATAAGATATGCATCTGCTTCACACATAATACCTCCTTTTACCCTATAGTTGCATAAAAAATATGCCAAAAATATATTTTATTATACCATTTCTATATGTTACGCATATCACACAGAAGCTTTTAGAATAAACCAAGGGTGAATTCCAGGGAAAAACGTTTCGTAAGACAAATTTTTAACCCTTTGGAAAAGCCCATGATATCGTAATTCCTTAATTTATCCTCATCCCCTCCCTTAGCTTAGCCTGTCTGGCTTCAACCAGGCCCCACGGAAGCGCTTTTTCCGGCGCTGATTTACTTTTCTATCTTCTCTAGGTTGTACCGAGTATCGGCATTGGCCGGATTAATTTGCAATGCCGCTAAAAAATACCCCCTGCCTTTTTGCAGATCCTTCAAGCGGCAGTACGCTATGGCCAGATTATGATGGGATTCGGCATCCCGGGGGTGTTTTGTCAATGCTTGCATAAAAGAGTGGATCGCCTCCGGATAGTTGCCTTGCTGCAGGTATGCAAGACCCAGCTCATTAAAAATCACCGGGTCTTGGGAGTGAAACTGCAGCGCTTTGCACAGGTTTGTAACGGCCTGTGCCAGCTCGTTCCGGCGCAGCTTAACCATTTCTGGAACCCGAGAAAAACACCGAGCTGCCTCATCCAATCCTTTTTTATTGATATAGACATCAGCCTCACCCATCTTTCAAAACTGTCTTGATGTTTTTTTCAACGACGGCTTGCACCAGGTGCGGCAGGGGCTCCTTTTGCAGCCCAACAATCTCAACTCGTTCCTGCGAAAGCGGCAGAAGGATCTTGAGCGCGGGGCTGGAGATCACGGCTTCGGCTATTCGGGGCGTGACCTCGCCGAGCATAGAGTTCGCCCAGGTAATAGCGATCGGCCCGACAATACAATCGGCTTCCGCTACAGCCCGGCAAATAGCGTTTTCTCCGGATGCGCCCTTATTCGCACCGGCTTTGAGCATCTGGGACGTGGCGATGGCGTTTGTTCCTAAAGCAATAAGCTCCACTGACTCGCCGTAAGCCGCCTTCAAATATTTTATCAAGGTAGCCCCAATACCACCGCCCTGCCCGTCGACAATACAAATTCGTTTCCGCAATGTTCTTTTCCATTCCCTTATACTTTTGCATGTACGATAAAAAAAGACGGCGCCGCTTTTTTCCTTCGTTTTTTTAAACTGTAAGGATTCGTATCAAAACATGAAATATCATAGGATATTATATCCTCAAAACGGGCCTCTTTCAAAAACATACTGGCTTTTTCAAAGCATATGCCTTCGTAAAACGGGAGAGATTTTTGCAGAGCTGCATAACTCCAAAAAAAACGAATCGAAAGCATACTTCCGTTTCCAAACTTGCCTTTGAGTAAACTGAAAGCCAGATGATGAATGACTTTCCAGGTATAGTTCATCCAGAACCCATCCGATACCACCAGTGTGCCCCCGGGTTTGAGAACCCGTCGCCATTCTTTAAGCGCTTTATCAATCGAAAAGAGCAACCATGATAAACTTCCCAAATAAAAAAGCCAGGAAGGTCTTTTCCCCATTTCCGGAGCAAAATGCCTTCGTGGCTTTTTTTAATGGCAAAACCACCGCTGACAACCTTGGAAATGGCTGTTAGCTCAATGGTCTTTATATATTGTCAGTATGTTGAAACAAATTTGATTGACTAACTATCACCTTCGGATGATAAGTAAGAAGATAAATAGTCAATTCATAATATCGTGTCAATATTTTTTATTGTTTTCAGACACGGATTTCGCAGATTTCACGGATTAAAAATATTTTTCTTTTTTAAAAATCCGTGTAATCCGTGCAATTCGTGTCCAAAATTAAAAGTTCTCTTAAAAGCATGCTTAAAACTGAATTTAAAACTTTTAAATCTGTGTATATCCGTGTAATCCGTGTCCAATAATTAGAAAGCTAACCCATGCATGATATTAATTTTACCCATGAGCACGAACTTAAAGAACATGATTTTTTAGGCTGCTGTAAGGATTGCCAGGCCAGCCTGGATATTATAAAACCCCACATCATGGGATTTGCCAAACGGATTAAAAAATATACCCCAAAGATGCTGGCAGCACTTAAGCCCGCAGATCTTTACCGTCTGTATCAACTTATAGATGATCTGGCTCACATGGAGACCGGAGCACATCTTGCCGGGCTGATTCTGGATGAAGCGGATATCCGGCGTGAGCTTCCGGTGATCCGTTCCTATTATTCCGCATTTTTCAATATCCATGAGAAACATCTGGCAGAGGAATTGTGCAAATCCAAGGAGCCTTGGGATACATTGAAATCTTTTCCCTTTTATCCACGATATGAGGCCTTGGTAAGAAACCAGATCGAGGCAGTGCATCCCGCGCCCGGAAGCAGGCTGGCATTTATCGGATGCGGTTCTGTGCCCATGACTCTGATTCTCATGAGCCGCCTGTATGGCATACGCTCCATAGGCCTGGACAACTCTGCGAAAACGGTCAATTTGTCGAAAAAGGTGATCCAATGCCTTGGACTGGAAAAACAAATCGAGATCATTCAAGGGGATGAGTCCGGGCTTCAGGATTCGGATTGGGATCTGGCGCTGGTTGCCGCTCTGGCAGAGCCCAAGGCCCGTATCTTTCAAACGCTTCGCAAAATTCTGAAAGAACGTAAAGAGCTTATTCCCGTTATTTTCCGGACATATACCGGGATGCGCGCCGTTCTGTATAAACCGGTTCAACCCGAAGATATCCAAGGATTTTCAATTGTTAAGCAAATTCTTCCCACAGGACGGGTTAATAATACAACCGTTTTTGCGGAGCTGGATGAATGAAGCGAAACGAATTTGAGTCAATCAAAAATGAGTTTTTGAATATTTATGCCGTTATCTGCAACCTAACGAATGACGAAATTCTCAACGGTCCTGAAGAGATCTTCCGTTTTCATTTTGAAAGACTGCAGCGCCTTATCGCAAGGGATGTTGATGATCATCTGGCGGACGAATTGTTTTACGACCGGAAATTCCGGTCGATCACAAAACACATTTCCCGTCTGAAAACACTTAACGGGCTTAGAATGGAAATCAAGTATGCCCAGTCGATTATCGCCGCTCCCAATCCGTGGATTGCGCTTCAAGGTTTTATCTATTATCCTAATTATCTCCGCCTGGCGGATATGGAATATCGGGGAGCAGAGCTGAAACCCGGAGACCGGGTGGTGTTTCTGGGAAGCGGGCCGTTGCCCCTGTCACTTATCTGCCTTTGTAAACAATACGGAGTCAAGGGGATCGGCATGGAACAGGCGCCGGAATATGCGAAGCTTTCCCAAAATCTTATTGAAGCCCTTGAATTAACCGAGCACATTCAAATTGTTCAGGGAAACCATTTTTCTTTGCCGCTTAATGAGGAATTCATGCTTGTGATGGTGGCCGCCGATGCAGGTCCCAAGGCTGAAATCTTTACCCATCTTGCAAAGACGCTTCCGAACGGAGCAAGACTTTCTTACCGAATCTATGAAAAAGGTTTAAGACGTCTTATGGATGACCGGGCGGCATTGAATCCTCCTCCTGAGTTTAAGGAATACTTGCGCATCCGCCCGGAACCACCGGTGAATAATACTTCGGTTTTTCTTGTAAAGGATACCAAACGGCAACGTATGAACTTAGCGCCCTTCGGGCAAACTTAAAAAATCTCTGACACGGATTTCACTGATTACACTGCCCTTTATTTCATAAATGCGGCAGCATTTATGAAAAAGAAAATTCCTATACTATGAACTTAGGGGCTTCGCCCCAATTGGCCTCCGGCCTGGAGGGCCTACGCCCCGGAGAGAATAAGGAGTAGGGAGATCAAATGCCTGAAGAATTACTGAATATCACGAAATCGGTTCCGACCCCTTTTCTTCTCGTGGAAGAGAAGATCGTCAGAAAAAATATCAACCGTATTCACGATTATGCGGACCGGCATGGATTTGCGGTTCGCCCGCATATCAAGACCCACAAATCGCTCAAAATAGCCCGCTTGCAGCTCGTTTCCGGCGCGGTCGGCCTGGCAGTTGCAAAAGTCCGGGAAGCCGAAGTCATGGCAAGGCTCGGACCTGTGGATATTACCGTGGCATATCCTGCGGTGGGGCCAACCCGCACGGAGCATCTGGCCAAGCTATCTCTGAAACAAAATATAAGAGTTGCGGTTGACTCCGAATATGTCCTTAACGAACTCGGAAGCGCGGCCATTAAACACGGCACCTGCATTGGAATTCTGGTTATTTTTGACGCCGGACTCGGCCGTTGCGGAACCGCCGATCCCGGGCAAATCGTAAAGCTCGCTCAACATGCAAAGACACACCCGGGTCTTGGTTTTGACGGCATCCAGATGTATCTGGGACATCTGTACGGAGACGCCGCCGGAAATCCGCAAAGTTTTGAACGAATCAATCGATTATGGGAACCCGTATATGAAGCCCTGTGCACCGCCGGCCTTGAGCCGAAAACCGTCTCGTCAGGATCCACGCCGTCCCTTGAAAACACCCACCTTATCCGCCATATCACCGAAATCAGGGTGGGAACCGCCGTTCTGAACGATTATTTTGTGCTCAAGTTCGGGCATTGCGACCGAAAAGACTGTGCCGCCCGTGTGGTGGCCACCGTTATTTCGGATGTGGCTCCGGGACGGGTAATCATCGACGCTGGTTCAAAGGCCCTTTCTGCAAAACAATTATTACGTCATGAGAACCTTGAAATGGGGTTTATCGTCGAATACCCGGATGCCGGGATAACCCGCCTTCACGAAGAACACGGCTGGGTGGATGTGAGTCATTGCAATCCTGCGCCAAGGATAGGGGAGCGGCTTAGTATTGTTCCGGTAAATGTAAGCCTTTGCGTTAACCTGTATGATCATTTTTATCTAATCACCCGAAGCGGCCGCCTGCAAAAAGAGCTGGTTGATGCAAGAGGATGCCTTGTCTGAAATCACCAACATTCCTAACCAGTTAACCCTTAATTGGAATTGGCCGGACAGAGGCAAATTCCGAATAACTTCCTTGCTTATACCAAAAAATCTTCTCGCAGAACCTCTACTAATGTATCTGACTTGAGATCCTCGATCCTGAAATATCTGGCGGCCATTTGGATAGATAATTGATGAGCCAGTCCAAAGGAGATCAGCCCCGACTTTTCAACGTCAACTACGGCTGTATTGACTCGGGTATCGTTTTTTATCTCCTCGGCCACTTCCATAGCCTCGGAAAAAGGTTTCCCGCCATATTGACTCACATTGGCCTTTCCGTCAGAGATAAGTATCAGGAATGGATATATATAAGGATCTTTCCGGAAATAGCTTTGAATGATCTGGTAGCCAAGAGATATCCCATGGCAAAGTGGTGTCTTCCCCCCGGTGGGCAGCTCTTCCAAAAGTTTATGAGCAAGTTCTATACTGCTGGTTGGGGGAAGGAGTACCTCGGCACGGTCACCTTTGAAGGCCACCATAGCAACTTTGTCCCTTTTCTGGTAAGCATCCAGGAGAAGAGACAGAATAGCGCCTTTAGTTTCAATCATGCGTTTTCCGGCGCCCATAGAACCGCTGGCATCAACGACAAAAACAATAAAATTTCCGATCCGTTTTTCTCTTATTTTTTCCCTAATATCGCTATCTTCAATTGCAATAGCCACATCCTGTCTGCTTCTTCGTTTCTGATACGGGGCGGCTGCTCTTAAGGTGGCATCCAGAGCCAGGTCATTCGTCCTTCTCTCCATGGTACTCATGACATACCTGCCTGCCTTTGAGGATGTCCTTGTCCGGCTTCTCCTGCCCGAACCTTTGCGCGGTATCCGGTCTCTTTTCATCTGCATTCTTCTTACCTTAAAGGTATCTCCAACAGGAAAGACGCTCTCAAACATCGGAATATGGGATAGGCTGTTTTCCGATTCTTCTTTGTCCTTTTCTTCCCCCTCTTTTTCCTCCTCTCTCACTTCATCCTCTTGCCGGTTTTGGGTCGCTGGTTTTTCCTCTTGCTTTTCCTTCTCATCCTCGGGAGATTCCTCTTGAGGTCTTTCCTTTTCTTCATGCTTATGCTGTGGGGGTGGGGGAGGGATCCTTATTCGGTGAAGTAATACAAGGTCCGCCGCTTCATTGACGTCCTCTTCGGTTACAGCGTCTCTGCCCTCATAACATGCAATGGTAAGAGCCGTTTTTCGGATAACAATATCCGCACGGTGTCCGGCCACAAATGCATCCAATGCCAGTTTTGAACAGAATTGGACCATCTCATCTGAGATTCTGGTGTGTGAAACCCGCTCCTTTGCACGCATAATTTTCTGTGAAAGATTATTCTGACGGCTTTGATATGCCATGATAAAGTTAGTGCTATTCCTGTCAAAACGTTCTCTGAGTTTGATCAGACGAACCCTTTCATCCGGATCGTCTATCCCTTTAATTTGTATGCACATCCCGAATCGATCAAGCAATTGAGGGCGCAATTCCCCCTCTTCGGGGTTCATGGTTCCAATCAGGATGAATTCGGCTTGATGTATATAAGAAACCCCTTCCCGCTCAACAATATTCAACCCCATACCGGCGGCATCCAGGATCACATCCACAATATGATCATTTAATAGATTGACTTCATCAATATAAAGGATTCCCCTGTGCGCTGACGCAAGAAGACCGGATGAAAAACGCCTCTTTCCTTCTTTCACGGCATACTCCAGATCCAGACTTCCCAATACCCTGTCCTCGGTGGCCCCAAGTGGCAGATCGATGACTTTTATCTTTCTCTTTAGCATGGGCAGATCGATACCCTGTTTCACCCTTGCCTTACATTCGGGACACAAACGTTCATATTCATGAGGGTCGCAATTGAACGGACATCCCAAAACTACTTCAATTTCCGGTAAAACAGCAGCCAGCGCCCGGACAGCCGTGGATTTTGCTGTTCCCTTTTCCCCCCTGATCAACAAACCGCCAAGAGTGGGGCAAACCGCATTTAAGATGAGCGCCCGGGTCATCTTTTGTTGACCCACGATGGCCGAAAATGGATAAATATTTTTTTCTATCCAATCCAAGATGTTACCTCCTATTAATAGTGCCCAAAGCTAAGGTGTCGCATTGCTCTGTCTTTTTGATATAAATCGTCATAACTGCCTTAACTTTAGGCACTTTAAACTTTAGGCATTTTAGGCGCTTCTTTATGTTGATGCCGATGCGTATGCACATGTTCATGTTTATGGGGATGGGCATGAGAAATAATCCCCATTATCTTTCCTTCTTCCACACCGGGCTTCTGGAATGGTTTTCTTCGCATCCTGTGCTGAAGAGCCATGTCCGCCGCACTCTGCACATCCTCTTTTAAAACTTCTCTTCGCCCATTAAATGCGGCTATGGTCTTCGATGCCTTCATCATCATAATGTCTGCCCGATGGCCATCCACATTCATATCAATGGCAATACGGGCAATTAAATACAATATATCATCGGAAATAGTAACCCCCTGCAAGAGTTTTCTGGCCCGGACAATAGCTTGCTGGAGTTTCTCCTCCTCTTGTTTCCAGGTCTTCTGAAATTCGGCAGGGTCTTGCTCGTAAAATGCCCTTCTTTTAACCACCTCAACCCTTTGATCAAGATCTGCTATTCCCTGGATATGGACACATAGCCCAAAACGATCAAGGAGTTGTGGCCGCAATTCCCCTTCTTCCGGATTCATGGTCCCGATCAGAATAAACTCTGCAGGATGAGAATAGGAGACCCCCTCTCTCTCCACCACGTTGACCCCCATGGCAGCAGAATCAAGCAGGATATCTACGATGTGGTCATCAAGGAGGTTGACCTCATCTACATAAAGGATTCCGCGGTTGGCTTCCGCTAACATACCGGGTTCAAAGCGTTTTTCTCCCTTTTTTATGGCATGTTCCAAATCGAGTGTGCCTACGACCCTGTCTTCCGTAGAACCCACAGGAAGCTCAATAACCCGTGTTTTTCTCTTTTCTATGGGAAGCTCTTCCCCGCAATCGAGACGGTTTATACATTCCTGGCACATCTGTGCTCTATTGTGCGGATTGCACCCGAACTTACAATCGGCAACTACCTCTATGTCCGGTAAGAGGGCGGCCAGGGACCGCACTGCGGTCGATTTGGCTGTGCCCTTTTCGCCACGAATTAAAACACCGCCAAGTTTTGGGTTGATCGCATTTAAAATAAGAGCATTCTTCATCTTGTCCTGACCAACGATGGCGGTAAAATGATAATGGCAGATAACTTTTTGATTTTCCATAATTCCTCTATAATTTTAACATTTTTTGTAACAGTTCAGCCCTATGTAATAAAATCGTAATGGCTTACCGCAGAGGCGCAGAGAACGCAGAGTAAGATGGTTTTTTGCTTTCCGCCCTCTCAGCGGAAAGCAAAATAAAGATAAACTCTGCGCTCTTTGCGCCTTGAGCGAAGCGGGCGGTGAACTATTACCATTTTTTTTAACTCATGCTCAGAAAAAGTAAAAGAAAAGCCCCACGGCTGAGCATCCCTAAGCCAGTTGAAACCAATAGGATACTTGATCCTAATGAGAAACCAAAAATCGATGTATATTTAGGGAAAGAAGACCTCAAGGTGAATATGGGAAGCATCAACAAACTTCCGAGAACGCAGGCTGTAATCGCCTGCAAATCAGTCAATATGCCATCTTTGAGCATGGCCCCGAGAGAGGTTGCCCCCACCAGTGGGCTGAACATATAAGTGCCAACCGGAAGAACGCAGGATGGAGGAAGTCTGAAGAAATCTGTCAATGGCCGAACATAATCAACCAATCCTGTTATGACACCATTATTGATCAACAGAAATATTATGAAAGTAGTCGATACGAAAATGGCGCTCACCTTGAAAAAAAACTTTCTCTGACGGGTTAAAGCTAAAACAAAGACCCGGCCAAATTTCCTCTTTGTTGTCATTCCTAAATGGGTAGAATCTGGATCAATTGAACGTGGTTCTGACTCAGGGCCTTTCAACCTTATCCTCCCATATATGATAACAAAGAGCGTCCTGATTATACCTGAGACAATAAAAATCAGGAGATAAAGGAGACCAACCTTAATACCTAACAATGGGATCATTACCGGAATTTGATATGTAAACGTCTCCTTGACATAAACTGGTGTTGTGTTAAGCAGAGCGCTGAGTAATGTTTGAGTGCTATCTATTCTTCTTTCCTGGCGGAGTTTTGCGAGCATAGTATTTCCGGCAAGAACTGATCCAAAAGAAGCAAGAAAAGTTATGCCGGCTTCATGGGGTAGATTGGCAAGCCGGGCAAGGGGCCGGCCTATAAATTCCAATTTCTTAAACAGCCCTGCTTCGATCAACACCTGAGAAGCATACAAAGAAACAAACATGATGATTAATACCCTCGGAACAATGTGCCAGGTATCGATCAGGCTTTGTATATAAATACTACTCACTTAAACTCTTCCATAAAAGAGAATTTCTTCTTTGACCACTCTTTGACATTTTTCTTGGTTAATATATCGATACTACCTCCCTGAAAGTCGCCTTCCACATCTCCCATCTTTTCTTCCATCCATCCTTCGATCTCGAGATAGTGTTCCTGCAACTCCTTTAAGACCTCAGGATCTGCTTTCCAGACGCCTCGCTTTTCTGCTTCAAGGAGTCTCCTTGCCATCTCCTCCAGGGCCCAGGGATTGTTTTCTTCAAAGAATTTCCGGTTCTCTTCATTTATAACAAAGGTTCTGGTAATATCATCAAATATCCAATCTGCGACAACCTCTGCGGATGCGTCCCACCCATAAACACGTCCGACTCGTTTGGCTATGTCACTCGCTCCTTTATATCCGTGACGTTTCATCCCCTGGATCCATTTTGGATTCAAAAGTTTTGTGCGGGTTATTCTTTCCATTTCATCCTTCATGTCCCTTGTATCCGGGTGTTGCGGATCGCTGGTATCTCCCCAGTAGACCTTTGGCTCGTTGCCGGAAACTGTTTTGACTGCCGCATACATCCCCCCGTGGAAATCATAGAAACAGCAGCAGTCAAGAGGATCTGACTCATCCGAGGCAAGTTTATGGAATGTCGCATCAACTGTACTTAATCGATCGGCGTATTCTTTATGGGAAATCTCTCCCCAGGCGCCGTTTCCGTATGCGTAGCCCCCTTTTTCTATATATTGCTCTCCAAGGTCGTTGATTGTTTCCCAGGCGCTGGCAGCAATCATCAAACTCACCCCGCCCCCTCCGTAAGCGCCGGGCCGGGCGCTGAAAAGACGATATGTTGCCTGACGATCCACCTTTTCTTTATCAAAAGCGCCCTCCCCTTTTGACCTTTCCTTTTCCCGGTATTTGTTCACATGTTTTTTTATGTAGTTGTATTCCTCCCTCTCATTTAAGGAGGCAATTTTGATTATAGTCTCATCAATAAGCTCTATCAAATGGGGGAGGGTATCCCGAAATATGCCACTCGTTCGGATGGTAACATCTATCCTCGGCCTTTTTAGTTCTTTCAAGGGAATAGGTTCTGTGCCTTTGACAATCCCGGATTCCGTCCATACAGGCCTTGCACCCATAAGATATAATATCTGGGCAATCTGTTCTCCGTCCGCCCGGTAGGTGTCAATGGCCCATAGGACCATGCCAACGTTTTCCGGATAGTTTACTTCCTGGTGGAGGTATTTATGAAGCAGGTTGTCTGCCATTTTTACACCCACCTCCCAGGCCGCTCTGGTAGGAATGGTCCTGGTGTCCACACTGTAAAAATTTCTGCCGGTGGGAAGGACATCTATTTTTCCTCTTGTCAAAAGACCGGAGGCGCCGGGCTCAATATATTTCTTATCCATTCCCCTCAACAGTTGGGGGATCTCCCTGGCCGTCATCTTCAGTTTCGGTGCAAGGAAGTCTTTGGCCCAGGCAATCAACTCAACAAGTCCCTCGATCCTATCCGGCTTTTTTACCTTCACAACTTCAAGGATATCCTCTTTGAGCGTCCTGATGTCTTTTAGCCCTCGCTTTACCAGGTCTAACGCCAGCCTGGTGCTCTTATCAAGCAACGCTCCATAATTGACGTTATCAATGATCCTGTCTTTATTTTCTATAACCTCCTCGTATTTGTAACCCATCAGTTCCAGGATCAATCTCCTTATGGATGGCCGATCTCCATCAAAGCGCATGATGGAGACTAACATATTTGCCATCTGATCCTCATCAGGAGCTTGACCTAAAATATGCAGGCCGTCCTTTATCTGCGTCTCTCGAAATAGACTCAGCTTTCCATGCAAGTGTTCAACTAAAGCATCCTGAGTAATCTCCTTATTTTGCCCAATAAGGTTGGTTTTTTCTGCCAGTACATGGACCTGTCCAAAAATAACCTCTTGCCTGTTTTCTTCGTTTAGATTCTTTGCATGGGCGTATTGTCTCAAGAGTTCTTCCATTTCCTCCAGTTCATCATATAAACCAGATGGATGCATGATCGGCACCATGTGGTCAACCAGGGTGGCATAGGCCCTTCTTTTGGCCAGTATACCTTCGGAGTTATTTTTTACCGTATAGATGTACAAGTGGGGCTTGTCGCCAACAATGATTTCAGGGAAACATTCGTTAGAAAGTCCCACTCCCTTGCCAGGCAGGAACTCTATATACCCGTGAGTCCCCACCGAGATAATGACATCTGAGTTTTCCTGAACCCACTTGTAGGTGGCAAGACACTGATGGGTAGGAGGGATGGTCGGATCATGCAGGATCTTACAGACTTTTCCGTCACATCTGGCCCCGTAACACCCTCTTTTCGGTTCGACCAATACGTTTACGTTGCAAAAATTAACCCCTGTGACTACAATCTTACCATTATAAACCATGCCTTCGCCGGGCGGCTCGCCCCAGCCGGAAATCATCTTTTCCCGGGCAGCCTGCGGAAGCTCACTTAACCATTGATTGTATTTATCTACATCAATAAGATCTATAGCTCCACCTTTCTTCATGATCTCATCAACCGTAGTCCAGCGAAACTCACATATGGCCTTGCGGTCCATAATGATATCGATTAATTCCTTCCCGCTTTCAGGGCGATTGGCAATAGCATATCCCTTCTTTTGCATCTGCTGCATGATCCTTGCAACACTCTCTAATGTGTCAAGACCCGCTCCTCCGGCAACAGATGCCTCAACTCCGGCGCAAGGGTTCTTATGGAGAAGAAATGTTACTCTTCGTTTCTCAACAGGAATCCTGCCTAACTTCAGCCAGGCACAAACTCTATCTAATAAGAAACCTACCCTTTCGGGTATCGGTTTTCTGAGACCATATGGATCTTGACTTTTTTCGTCTCTGGCGCTGACAACAATCGGCTCAATGGTTCCGTTAAACTCCGGTTGTGACACCCAATAGACCTGACCGGACGGATGTATTCCTTGAGGGCTTTTTTTCCATTCTTCTTCTGTTCTTGAACTGGAATAAACAGTTTGAATGATCGGCACATCAAGTTCTTCTAAGATGGTCGCTCCGGTCTCTACTACGATAGGTGTCTGAAGGAGAAAAGAGGACTCGCAGTTAATAATAAGGTCAACCCCTTTTAATAATTCAAGACCGACTTCTGCGTCTGGGCAACCCTGACCTCCATATTCTTTTCTTTGCGCAAAGACCGGCACAGGATATATCTCTCTCTTTTCCAATTCCCTGATAAAAAGATGAATCAGATCAATATCTTTTTTTACCAATAGAGTGCGAGGAAAGAATATTCCTACTTTATCTGAAGATTGATAGCTTACAGAATCAGGCCGGCTCTCATACCATTTCTGATAATTGGCAAATTCCCGAAATATTTTCTCACCTTCATAATGATAATATCCGATCCAGGGGATATTCATAGTGACCTCCTGTCGAAAAAAGTGCCTAAAGTGAGCTAAAGTGCCTAAAGTTTCTTGAAAATGGA
>Ga0164318_10003922_pt1 | contig 14170 bp, 7 predicted proteins | sample GuaBasSedimGuay9_FD_113734 | JGI IMG/M metagenome (GOLD analysis project Ga0164318, IMG submission 113734) | Subseafloor sediment microbial communities from Guaymas Basin, Gulf of California, Mexico - Guay9, Core 4571-4, 0-3 cm | ecosystem: Environmental > Aquatic > Marine > Hydrothermal vents >...
CCGGGGACGTCGCCCCCTCCTGTCAGGATGCCAATTCTCATTTTCCTTTTTCCTCCATAAGTGGGATTTCTGTCACGTCGGCCACTTGGCCATTCGTGATGTGTACCAAGGTCTCGAAAGCAACGGGAAACACAGCGAAGGGATGACCGGCCGCAGCATAGAGTGTCTCGAAACGGGCCAGCGAAGCATCAATCAATGTCGGCAGCGACTGCCGGTGGCCGATAGGCGGCACACCGCCGATGCTGAAGCCGGTCTCCTGTTTCACGCGCTCGGCGTCGGCGATCATCACCCGCCGTGCCCCCAGTAGCCTCTTTAGTTTGACCGGGTCGGCGCGTCGGTCGCCGGCCACCAGCACCAACACCGGCTCCCCGTCGGCCAGGAAGACTAACGACTTGACGATGCTACCCAGAGCGGTATTGAGTGCCTCCGCAGCGAGTTGCGCGGTGCGGGCGCTTTTCTGCAACCGTATAGGTTTCACGTCCAAGCCAGTCGCCTTCAAGGCGGCTTGCACGCGCTCCGGTCCCCTCACCTTATCCCCTCCTCCACCTGTATCGCCTCCGCCCCGACGATAGCGGCCAGTTTCCGCGCCAGTTCAGGGCAGTAGCGCGTCGTGTCGTTCGGGAACGCCAGTTCGACAGGTCTGCGTGTGCCACCGACCAGGTGGATGACGAAGCGGTCTGAGCCGGGATGTTCTACCAGCAGGCTGTGAACCCGGCGCAACATCTGCACGTCCCGGGCCTGTTCCCCGCTACAGGTCAACGTCACGCGGACAGTGCGCATCCTGCTGCTGTCCCTTCCCACGTAGGGGGGCGATGGCGGCAGTGGCGTGGCTACCTGCGAACGGTCAGGCTCGGCCGGCACGACTACCTCGTTAGGGTCCTTGACCCAATTGCACAGCAGGCTAGGCTCGTCGCGTCGCCCGGCGTCCACCTTGCCGCCCACGACCAGGACGCGCTCCGGTTGCCAGAGGTCCTTTGTCTTGCTCCACACGCGAGGAAAGACGACGACGTCACACGTGCCCTGCAGGTCTTCCAGGGTCACGAAGGCCATTTCGTCTCCCCTCTTGGTCGTGTGACGACGTGCCCGCTGCACCATTCCGACGACGATCACCTCTTGCCCGTTCATATCTTCGCTCAGCGCCCCGGCGTAGGCAGTCACAACGTCTCTTAACCTGACCAGGGTCTGCGCCAGGGGGTGCTCGGAGATGTAGACGCCAACTAAGTCCTTCTCCCAGGCCAGGATGTCCTTCTGCGGGACTTCGGGTGCTTTGGAGACAGAGGGCAGCAACGTCCCTGCGGCTGCCAAGCGCACACCGGTGGCTTCACCGAACAGGCTCATCTGTCCCACGTCCCGGGCGCGGTGCAGATTGGCGCTCAACCCGATGATGCGGCTCACGATGGGGAGGAGTTGTGAGCGCGTGCCGAAGGGCCGCAGTGCTCCCACTTTGATCAGGCTTTCCAACGCCCGCCGGTTGACCTGCCGCAGGTCCACGCGGCGGCAGAAATCGTCCAGATCGCGGAACGGGCCTCCTGCCCGCCGGGCGGCCAGGATCGTCTCGACCGGTCCTTCGCCGACATTCTTGACCGCGCCCAACCCGAAGCGGATCGCCGGATTGCCATCAGCCTGCTCCTCGATAGTGAAGTCCAGGCCGGAGCGGTTGATGTCGGGGGGTAGCACCTCGATGCCCATACGGCGGCACTCGGCGATGAGGAGGCCGATCTTCTCGGTGTTGTGGCGTTCGACGCTGAGGAGCGCGGCCATATATTCGACCGGGTACTTGGCTTTGAGGTAGGCGGTCTGGCAGGTGAGGACGGCGTAGTCGGCGGCGTGCGCCTTGTTGAAACCATAACGTGCAAAATACTCGATGTCATCGAAGATGGCCTCGGCCGTCTCGCGGGGCAGGCCGCCGTGCACCATCGCTCCCTGGACAAAGGAGGTGCGGTGCTTAAGTAGTTCGGCCTTTTTCTTCTTTCCGACTGCACGCCTGACCAAGTCAGCGTCGGGTGCGGAGTAACCGGCAATGTCGGTCAAGGTGCGTATGATCTGCTCTTGGTAGACGCAGACTCCGTAGGTCTCTTCCAAGATCGGCTTCAGACTGGGGTGGCGGTACTCGACCGGCTTGCGGCCATGCATGCGGTCAATGTAGTCGTCAATGTGCTCCATCGGGCCAGGGCGGAAGAGGCTGATGGTGGCGATGATGTGCTCGAACTTGGTGGGTTGCATCTTCATCAGCACCCGCCGCATACCCTGTCCTTCCACCTGGAAGACACCCATCACGTCCCCACGCGAGAGCAGGTCGTAGATGAGTGGATCGTCGGTGGGGATGTTGTTCAGGTTCAGGTCCACATCGTGCCGCCGGCGGATCAGTTCACAGGCGCGGCGCATAATCGTGAGTGTGGAGAGGCCCAGGAAGTCAATCTTGAGCAGCCCCAGTTCCTCCAGTTCCTCCATCGCGTACTGGGTGACGACGCCGATCTCACTCCCCTCGCCGCCGCGTGTGGGCCGGTGCAGGGGTGTGTACTCCACCAGCGGCACATCGGAGACGATGACACCGGCGGCGTGGGTGCTGGCGTGGCGCACGTTCCCCTCCACGCCCCGCGCCGTGTCAATCAGCCGCCGGATGTGCTCCTGCGTCTCGTAGGCCTCCCGCAGTTCGGGCACCTCCTGCAATGCCCGGTCCAATTTGACCTTGGGGCCGGTCGGCACCAGGCGGGCGATGCGATCCACTTCTGGCAGGGGATAGTCGAGCGCCCGTCCCACATCGCGGATGGCCGCCTTGGCTCCCATCGTGCCGAAGGTGATGATCTGGGCCACCTGGTCCTGCCCGTACTTCTCGATGGTGTAGCGGATCAGTTGGTCTCGTTGGTCGTCGGGAAAGTCCAGGTCAATGTCGGGCATGGTCACGCGGCCCAGGTTGAGGAAGCGTTCGAAAATCAGCCCGTGCTGCAGCGGTTCCAGGTTGGTGATACCCAGGCTGTAGGCGACGATAGAACTGGCCCCCGATCCCCGCACGTTCCACCAGATGTTTTGCTCCCTGGCGAAGCGGCACAGGTCCCAGACGATGAGGAAGTAGGTGTCGAAGCCCATGCGGTGGATGATGTCCAGTTCGTAGTCGAGCCGCTCGCGGATCTGGGGAGTGATGACCGCGTAGCGCTGTTGTAGCCCCTCCTCGCACAGGTGACGCAGAAAATCTCGCGCGTCGTATCCTTCGGGCACCTCAAAGGGGGGCAGGTGATAGTGGCCGAATTCCAGTTCCAGTTCGCACATCTCCGCGATGCGCAGTGTGTTCGTCAGCGCCTCGGGTACTTCGGAGAACAGTGCTGTCATCTCGTCAGCGCTGCGCAGGTAGTAGGTATCGCCGTCCATGCGCATACGCTTCGGCTCGTTGACGGTCTTGCCGGTCTGGATGCACAGGAGCACATCGTGGATGCCGGCCTCCTCGCGGCGTGTGTAGTGCACGTCGTTGGTGGCAACCACCGGCAGATCGAACTCGCGGGCGAAGGCAAGCAGTTGGCGATTGACCTGGGTCAGTTCGGGGATGTCGTGCTCTTGCAGTTCCAGGTAGTAGCGGCCGGGAAAGACGTCGTGGTACCAGGCGATGGCGCGGCGCGCCTCATCGAGTTGGCCGGCCTGGATCAGGCGGGGGACCTCGGAGGTGCCACAGCCAGAGAGGACGATGAGCCCGTCAGCGTGCTCCGCCAGGGCCTCTTTGTCAATGCGCGGTTTGTAGTAGAAGCCCTCCAGTTGGGCGATGGTCGCCAGGCGCATCAGGTTGTGGTAGCCGGTGTCGTTCTGGGCCAGCAGGATGAGGTGATAGGGTTTGCGGTCGAGACGTGCGTCTCGATCCCGGCGGCCTCGGGGGGCCACGTATGGCTCCATACCGATGATGGGTTTGATACCGACGGCCTGGCACGCCTTGTAGAACTGGACTGCGCCGTACATCGCGCCGTGATCGGTGAGGGCCAGGGCGGGCATGCCCAGTTCGACGGCACGCTCGGCCAGTTCCCGGCAACTGCTGAGGCCATCGAGGAGCGAATACTCGCTGTGCACGTGGAGATGAACGAACTCGGCCATCGGCCCGCATTATACCACAGTGGTTGGTAGATTGGTAGTCGAGGTAGGTTGTATTTTGGCAGATTATGCACCGGTTTCCCAATCCGCTCAAATCGTGGTAGTATGTCCTGCAACCCACAACCGGCAATCGAGGAGGAAAGAATGAGCACATTGAGCACAGAGGATTACATCGCCCTGGAAGATCAATACAATGCCCATAACTACTGGCCTCTCGATGTCGTCATCACGCGGGCGGAAGGGGTTTGGGTGTGGGACGTGGAGGGGCGCAAGTACCTGGATTGCCTATCGGCCTACTCGGCGCTCAACCAGGGCCATTGCCACCCCCGCATCGTGCGGGCGATGGTCGAGCAGGCCCGGAGGCTGGCGCTGACTTCGCGGGCTTTCCGCAACGACCAACTGCCGCTGCTGGCAAAGGAATTGTGCGAGTTGACGGGCTACGAGATGATGCTGCCGATGAACTCTGGAGCGGAAGCGGTGGAGACGGCACTTAAGGCGGCTCGCAAGTGGGGCTACACGATCAAGGGTGTGCCGGATGATCGAGCCGAGATCATCGCCTGCACCGGCAACTTCCACGGACGCACGCTCTCCATCATCAGTTTCTCGTCGGAGGAACGGTACCGTGACGGCTTCGGCCCCTTCACACCCGGCTTCAAACTGGTCCCCTACGGCGACGCCGACGCACTGGAGCGGGCGATCACGCCCAACACGGTGGCCTTCCTCTTCGAGCCTGTGCAGGGCGAGGGCGGCGTCGTCGTCCCACCGGAGGGGTACATCCGGCGCGTGCGCGCTCTCTGCACCCGCCACAATGTGCTGATGATCGCCGACGAGATCCAGACCGGGTTGGGGCGCACCGGCAAACTCCTCGCCTGCGAGCACGAGGGGGTACGGCCAGACGTGGTGACGCTGGGCAAGGCGCTTTCAGGCGGGATGTACCCGGTCTCGGCGGTGCTGGCTTCGCGGGAGATACTGGGCGTCTTCGGGCCGGGCGACCACGGTTCGACCTTCGGGGGTAACCCGCTGGCCTGCGCCGTAGCGCGGGAGGCGCTGAGGGTCATCGTGGATGAGCGTCTATGCGAGCGTGCCGCCGAATTGGGGGAGTACTTGTTGGCCCGCCTGCGGGGGATTAGGAGCCCCTACGTGGCGCTTTGCCGGGGCAGGGGACTGCTGGTCGGCATCGTGCTCAGGCCGGAGGCCGGCGGTGCACGCCGCTTCTGTGAGGCGCTGAAGGAGCGGGGTGTGTTGGCGAAGGACACCCACGGAACGGTCATCCGCCTGGCCCCGCCATTGGTCATCACGAGGGAGGAACTGGATTGGGCGTTGGAGCGGATAGAAAAGGTACTGACTATCGGGAACCGGCGTGGGCCTTGACTGCCCGCTTATGGTTGGCACGAGCGGCTTGCAGTGCTATAATCCTCGCCCAGGAGGTCGGATGAGCAGAGGCGGGCGGCAGATCGCAAAGGCGGCCACGCTGGTGATGGCGCTCTTCATCGTCAGTCGTGTGCTGGGGCTGGTGCGCCAGGTGGTCATCGGGGCGCTGTTTGGCACCAGCGGCGATTTAGACGCTTATCTGGCTGCGGCCCGTATCCCGGAGATGATCTTCCTGGTTGTCGCGGGAGGGGCATTAGGCTCGGCTTTCATCCCTGCATTCGCCGACCACCTGGCGAAGGAGGACCACGCTGGGGCCTGGCGGTTGGCCTCGGCCGTAATCAACCTGGCGCTGATTGCGCTGACTGCCACGTCAGGGCTGACGGCGCTCCTTGCGCCGGTGCTGGTGCGAACGGTCATCGCCCCCGGCTTCGACCCGCCCCATCAAGCACTCACCACCGGTCTTCTGCGGCTGATGCTCATCTCCCCTATCATCTTCGGCGTGAGCGGCATTGTGATGGGGGCGTTGAATGCCCATCAACATTTCCTCCTGCCGGCTCTGGCTCCCAGTTTCCTCAACCTCTCGCTCATTGGGGCTGCCTGGCTCTTGGCTCCCCGGATGGGGGTACGGGCCCTGGCCGTGGGATACGTGGTCGGCGCGGTGCTGCATTTGCTGGTGCAGGTGCCGGGGCTGCTGCTCCATAGCGCGCGCTACGTCCCCACGTTGGGTCTGGATAACCCCGGCGTGCGCGAAGTTGGGCGGCTGATGGCCCCACGGGTGTTGGGCACGGCCATCACTCAACTCAACTTTGTCATCAATAACAGCCTGGCCTCGATGATGGGGGAGGGAGCGGTCTCGGCCATCAACTATGCCTGGCTGCTGATGCTTCTCCCGCAGGGGGTATTCGCCCAGGCGGTGGGGACGGCTGCCTTCCCCACTTTCGCTGAGCAGGCGGCCCGGGGGGAGCGGGACGAGTTGCGGGGCACATTGGCTGCGACCCTGCGAGCGGTCCTTTTCCTCAGCCTCCCGGCCATGGTGGGGTTGCTGGTGCTGGGCCGGCCATTAGTGGGGCTGCTCTTCGAACGAGGGGCGTTTGAGGCATCCTCGACGGAGGCGGTGGCCTGGGCGCTGGCCTTTTACGCGCTGGGGTTGGTGGGGCACTCTGGGCTGGAGATAATCGCCCGCGCCTTCTACGCGCTGCACGACACGCTCACGCCGGTGCGGGTGGGTGGGATAGCGATGGGGCTTAATGTGGCGCTGAGCCTGACGCTGCCGGGGGTGTTCCGCCTGGTGGGCTGGCCGCCTTACGCAGGGCTGGCGTTGGCCAACTCGGTCGCCACGCTGCTGGAGACAATGGGGCTGCTGGTGCTGATCCGACGCCGGCTGGGCGGGCTGGGGGGGCAGCGGACGCTGATCTCCCTCGCCAGGAGCGGGCTGGCGGCGCTGGCAATGGGGGCGGTGCTGGTCGGGTGGCAGGCGCTGCTCCCGGACGCGGAACCGCTGATGATGGGGGGTGGTGGCGTTGTGCTGGGCGCGGCGGTCTACCTGGGCGTGGCGCTGCTGCTGCGGGCGGAGGAACTGTGGAGGCTGGTGGGAGGCTGACAGGATGCCGGCGCGCTCGACGCTCGTATAACGTTAATCCGTATCCTCAGTGACGGTGAACACTCCCCCATCGCTTCGCCCGAACACCTCCGGGAAGTACATCTCATAGGCGTGCGTGGGAATCACCCGATACTCGCCGGGCAGGCCGGCGCGAATGAGGTAGGTGTACTCATACGTGCCCTGCGGCAGGTAGGTGGCGAAGAGCACCGCCTTCTCGTCGCGCAGTTCACTGTGGCTGAACCACCACCAGCCCCATTCGCCACCCCACGGGCTGCGCCGGTCGGTGCGGGTCAGTTCAGGCTCCTCACCGACGACGCTCGTCGTCTTGAGGCTCCGGTCTATCCCCTCGGCACCGGCCGGGAAAGGGTCTTCGACCACGACGTAGTGCAGGTCGTGGGGGGCGATGATGGTCAGTTGTACCCTGATCGCGTCCCCCACCCGCGCCTGGCTTATCGCCGGACACGGCTCCTCATCCGCCTCGCAGTCGGCCAGCGTGTACCTGCGGCTGACGATGATGCCGCGATTGAGGGCGGTCACCTCCTCCACCGGCTTGAAGTAGCGCAGGTAGAGGCTGTAGTACAACCGGCCCGTTCCTTCCGTCTGCCCCTCGGGCGCCCAGCGCTCGATGACGACGCGGTTGGCCTCGTCGGCCAGGAGTTTGGCGACCTCAATCTGGAGTTTGACCGTCTGGTCAATGTTATCACGGGCCACGCTCCCCTGGCCCAAGAGTTCACCATTGACGACCACCTGCCAGTCGTAGGCCCCCTCCAGTTCGCCGGTGGCGACCATCCAGTCGGTGAGCGCAATGATCGCCCAGGCGGTCTCCTGCGTCGTTTCCCAGCAGCCGTCCTTGCGGGCGACCATCAGCCAGCGGACACTGTTGGGGGCCAGCGCGTTGCCCGGGTCCAACCGTGCCAGGGCTGCCAGCGCAATAGCGGTGGAGCGGGTGTCGGTGTTCATCGCGTAGTAATCCGGCTGCTCCTCCTCCCAGTGGGCGCCAGTGGCACTGACGATGGCGGCACCGGTGATGTCGGAAAGGAGGGCTTTCACGCGGGTCGGCTCGTCCGGCTCCAGCAGGCCCAGCGCCAGCGCCAGGTACGCTTTGCCAAAGGTGTCTAGCACATCGCGCCGATCGAAAAGGGCAACGGTGCGGGCCAGGTCTCCCTGACCGGCTTCGGCCAGCACGTACAGGATGAACGCCTGCCGGTTGGCCTGCCAGTGCTGTTCCAGGTCACGGGGCTTGCGCAGGCTATCTTGCAGGAACTCGGCCGCTCGTTCCATCACCTCCTCATCCACCACGAATCCGGCCCGCTCCGCCTCGACCATCCCCAGCAGGACGTAGGCGGTCAGATAAGGATCGGACTTGTCGAGGATCCACCAGCCCCAGCCGCCGTCGTAGTGCTGCTGATTGTAGAGCCGCTGCAGGCCGGTGCTGACCAGTCCCGCCAGCCTCTCCTCCAGAGCGGGGCGATCCAGTCCCAGTTCCTTGAAGGCGCGGTAGGTGACGACGTTGGGCAGGAAGCGGCTCACCGTCTGCTCGGTGCACTCGTAGGGGTAGTGCTCCAGATAATTCAATCCGTCCGTCATACCCGCCGCCAGCGACGGGTCTATGTGCACCGCAAGTTCTCCCTGGGTGGGGTCGTAACTAGGGGGCAGGACCACTGCCTCCAGCCGTTGCCCGTCGGCGTCGAAGTAACCGGCGGTGGCGACCACCTCCGGCGTGCTGTAGCGGTACACCGGCAGGGTGATTTCGACGGCATCGGAGAGCCCATCTCTGCGGACGGAAGGGTGCGCACTCACTAACTGTCCTACCGCCCTCGCGCCGAAGCGCAGCGTCGCCTCCGATGTATCCTCCACCGTCACCGGCCATGTTACTTTGACTTTGTCGTTGGCCGGAATGCTGATCCTCTGAGATTTAAGAGTGGAGATTTGCAGCCCCTCCGCCTCAATGACGACCTCGACCTCCAGCGATCGGTCGGTGTTATTGTGAACCACGGCTGCCAATTCCGCCTGATCGTTGACGACGAAGAAGCGCGGTGCCACCGGGCGCACAAGAAGGTCTTTGGTGCTCACGATGTCTACATTCGCCTGGCCGACCAGTGTGTCGGCGGTGACGCCTCGGGCGCCCATCCGCCAGGTGGTCAGGTTGTCCGGTAGTTCGACGCTGACGGTGGCGTGGCCCTTTTCGTCGGTGCGTAGGCTGGGGTTCCAATAGGCCAGGTCGGGGAAGCGACGCCGCACCGGGCCGAACTCCTCACCGCCTCCACCACCGCCCAATCCTTTGGCCTCGGCACCTATCTTCTCGCTGAGGCGATCCCCAGAAAGCGTCAGCCCGGTAGCCGTGCGCACGCCCAATCCGCGCTCGCGCCAGAAGTGGCCCACGATGTCCGGCCCCGGCTGCTCGGTCAGCGCGAGCACCGCCGCGTCCACCAGATTGAGCGCCAGTTCGGCCTCGATAGGGTTCCCCTCGCTGTCGGTGACGTTCACATCATAAGTCACCGTTTCGCCCGGCCGGTAGTGCTCATCGGGCGGCTTGTCGGGGGTCAGGGTGATGTTCAACTCCTTTTCCGTTGTCTCGATGGAGAGTTGGGTGTAGCCGACCTTGAAACCGGGCAATGGGTTGGTCTCATCCACCCCTTTCACGATGACTACCGAGACGAAGACATTGGGGATGAGGTCTGCGGTGATGGGGATCTCGATCTGCTCCGAGTTGGTCTCTAACGTCTGCACCCAATGGCGGTAGATGTGCCCCCGCTCGACGGTGACGAGCGCCTTGACCGGCCCCTGGTACGGATGGGGGATGAGGATAGTCGCTGCGTCGCCGACCCTGTACTGCCGTTTGTCAGCGATAAGTTCGATGCGGTCGTTATTCTCCTGCCGCCAGTTGACGTACTCGCGTCCGCTGATCCACATATAGGTGGAACTGCGCACCTCGTTCCCCTTCTCATCTTCTCCGCCCGCGATCACCTTGTAGATGCCGCCCTTCTTGGGAGTGAAGTCCACCGTCGCCCTGCCCTCATAGTCCGTCGTCACCGTGGTGGTGAAGACCGGCGTGTCCTCGACGGTGCACTCCCAGTAGTAGCGGCCATCCTCCGCCTGTTTGCGGGCGCAGTACCAATCGTGTTCGGCGAAGACGAGGGTCAATTCCCGGTTTGGTGATGGGTCGCTGTTCCAGTCCACGGTGATGATGTCCACGCTGTTCTCCTCATCTGCACGTCCGACGTAGCGTGCAGGGCGCAGGCCGATGTAGTACAGTCCTTTGTGGACGATGGCCTCGGTGCGGTTGCTCACCTCCCGGTTGTTGACGTCGGTGACGGTCACCTCCAGCGTGAAGCGTTGGCTGGTCAGATACTCAGCGATGTCGGCTTTGATGTTGAAGGTGAAGCGGCCTTCCTCGTCGGTGGTGCCGCTTCCTTCGGCGATGAGTTCGCCGTAATAGCCGTAGTACTCTCGGCGGCGGCTGTAGTCGTAGTCGGTGAAATCCCACCAACCCTGGCCCTGGTAATCGAAGAAGTAGTCGGCGGAGAGGACAGAGTAACGGACCTCGGCGTTCGCCACGGGGCCGCCGAAGTAGTAGGTTGCCTGGGCGGTGACGTTGATCTCGTCTCCCTGGGCGTACTCGGGCCTGTCGGTCTCGACCGTCACCTGAAACTCAGGCTTGCGATACTCGGCGACCTGGAAGCCGGTGCCGAAATATTCTCCCTTGTAGGTGGCCTCGATGGAGTAGTAACCCAGGGTCGCCTCCTCATCCAGCGCCAGTTCACCGTCCAGTGTGCCCATATCGTTGAGGGAGAAATCGTCCTCGAGCACCTTCGTGCCTTGTGAATCCCAGATTTTGACGTGGACTTTGCTACCCTTTTCGGGCAAGGAGTAATGAGCGTCGTCATCCCCTCGCAGAATGCCCTTGAAGTAGACCGTCTGGCCGGGGCGGTAGATGGGCCGGTCGGTGAAGAAGTAGGCGGTGTAGCGGTCTTGATAATCCTCCACCGGCAGGTCGAATTTCCAGGGGGTGATGCCCTCGGCCCATTGGTTGCTGGTCACGGCGAAGTCCTCGTCCGGCTTGTCCGGGTCGCCGACGAAGGCGAAGACGGGGGTCCACAGGTCCAGCGGCGCGTGCTTGTCGCTCACGAAAACGCCGTCCTGGTCCGTCGTCCCCTCGGCCAGGACCTCGGCATCTTCGGTCATCACCACGACGGGCAGGCCGGGTAGTGGGTCGCCGGAGCGCAGGTCGGTGGCCCAGACGAGGGCCTCGGTGGCGGTCGTCTTCAGGCTCAGGTTGTGGCGGGAGACGACGAGCATCACTTTGTCCAAGTCCGGCATGGAGTGCCGCGCTTCGGGGTAGACATCCTCGTAGTCGGCCCATACCTCCAGGTAGTACAGGCCCGCCGGTAGGGGCGCTGTATCGCCGGACAATTTGGTGCCGTAGATGCGGCTTTGGTTCAGCGGCGGGCGCACCTCCAGCGACCACCGGCGGACGAGGTTCTCCTCGCTGCCCCTGTAGTCATCCCAATAGTCCCACCAATCATTGCCGTTGGCGTGCAGGAAGTCCTTGAGCGGCATACGATAGAGGGCGAAGTTGACGCGGCCCACGTTGCGGACGGTCACGTAGGCCATCGTCTGGGTATAGGCGCTGTAAGTGCCGACGCGATCGGGCGCGTGCAGGTAGACGAGTGGGTCGCGGGCGCGGGTGCGCCAGCGGATGGTAGTGTCCTGGCCCAGTTTGTGGCCGTAACGCCCCTCGACTTCGCCGCTGATGGTCACCTCGTAGTCGGTGTTGGGCTCAATGGGGAAGGAGAGTTCGAGTTTGGTGTTGCTGTCCCACCAGTAGGTGAAGACCTCGGTGGCCGTGACGGGGGGGCGGATGGTGAAGTTGCCGTTGATGGATTCGGGGTTCATAGGACTGGAAAAGCGAATCCCCAGCCCGCCCCACGGCCTGACGTCCTTCTCGCCATCGGCCGGGTCGGTGCTAACGATGCGTGGGTACTCGATGGTGTCGAAGGTCCACACATAGGGCCGCTGGGTGCCGGCCTGACCGCCGGCTCCCCTGGCGCCGGCGGCGACGCTCGCTCGATAGGTTGTGCCGAAGTCGAGCGGCCGGGCGGGGGTGAAACTCATCGTCTCCACGCCGACCCGCTCCGGCCCTTCACCCGGGCTCCACGACCACTGATAGGGCTCGTAGGCATGTCCGCGTGGCAGAACCAATCCACCGTCGTGCCACTCGAAGGTGCCTTCGACGATTTCGTCGGTGCGGAGGTTCTTCAGTTCAAAGGCGGCCTCGGTCGAGGCGTGGTCCATCGGCTGGTTGAAGGCGATGTGGATAGTCGGCTCGGGGCTGACATAGATGGTATCTGCCTCGGGGTAGGTGGCAACGACGGCCGGCATCACGGTAGTGAACTCCCAGGTGAAGTCGTCGGCCAGCACGCCGCCGGTAGTGTCTTCGAGGCCGGCAGCGACCCGCGCCTGGTAAGTGGTGGCCGGCTCGAAGCCCTCAGCGGGGGTGAACATATAAATCGAGGTGTTGAGCCATTCCCCCTTGCCCGCTACCGGCGGCACGAAGGTGAGCGGCTGCGGCAGGTTGCTCTGATCCTCGATGGCAACCAGCGGTACCACGGGGCGGTTGAAGAGGACGGTGACGGTGGCGTCTGTGGCCACCTCGGTGGTATCCGGGGCCGGCTGGACAGTGGTTACCTCCAGGAAGCCGACGGTGGTGAAGTGGAACTGCACCGGGGTTTTCAGCGCCAAGCCGGCCTTGCTGCGGGCGTTCTCTTTGAGGATGACGGTGTACTGTGTGGCACGGGCGAGTTTCCCGCTTGGCTTGAACTCCATCACGCGGGGGCTGGGCCACTCAAAGTCGCCGGGGACGGAGGGCTCGATGGTGAAAGCGGCCTCCACCGAGGCCGGGTCCATCGGCTGGTCGAAGGTGAGTTGGAGTGGCGCGTCGAGCGGCAGTTCCTCCCCCGGCGGCGGTGTCACCTGGATGACCTGGGGGGGCAGCGGCGGGAGGGGTGTTGGTGTCGGGGGTGGGGGCGTGGGCGTCGCCCGGCAGGCGGAAAGAATTATGCTGATGATGGCCGTGATGGAGAGTAAGATTGTGGAGTGGTTGTAGAATTTCATCTGGGGGACCCCCTCAGCGACTTGCGCGATCTTACCAAATCACAGAAACGACACCGGCTTTGTGTATAGCCACATCTCTCGTAATCAGAGGCAACCCCAATTGATATGCTGTTGCTGCGATGATGCGATCCGGCATGTCCGGGACTACTGAACGAGGAGTGTTGCGCAAGGCTCGGGCGGTGTCCTGATCAAGCGGGGCTACCGCATAGCTACCTCCGACGATGTCGAGAGAGGCAAGCACCTGGTCAACCAAGGCTGCATTCAGACGGCCTTTTTCGACCAAATATACCATCTCAATAAGCGCGATGCCTGGTATGAGAATCTGGTGTATCCCTGCGTCGGCCTCGCGGAATATTTGACGGGCGGCAGGTGACAGCTTGAGATCATTGGTGAAATGCCAGTAAAGGGCATGAGTATCTGTTACGTACCGGCTCACAGTTCACGCTCCCCAAAATTGCTCCACATTTCGCGCCGTACTTCTGCAATGTCCTCCTCAGTGATTGTGATGCCTTCCCATACGCCGCCCAGGGCCACCGGCTTGTAAGGCGTTTGTTGAGATGGTGGAACTATCATACCTGCGGGAGGATGTTTCAGTCTATATTGCAGGTAATCCAGGAATGTAACGACCTCCGTTAGTGTTTCCTCTGGAAGCGCGTCCAGGATCGTCATCACTTGCTGCTTCAATTCAACCCGAGTTGCCACGGTATCACCTCCCACTGCACGACCTGTTGCCAAATCTCGTCTGCCACGGCCTCGGCATCCCGCAGCACCCTCAGTTCCTCAAGGGAAATCGGCATTTCTCACCTCCAATCTCCAATCTCCAACCTCCAATCTTTAACCTCACTCAACCACCTCTATTATAGCACAATTCCCTCTGATTTCATCCCCCTCCGCGTCCACTCCCACCGCCGTGAATTCGTGTCTCCCGACCGTCATCGGCCATAGCGCCTGGTACGGCGGGCGGGTCAGCGTCGTCAGCGGGCGGCCATCGGCCAGAAGGGTCACCTGGCGCAG